>Ga0123519_10009619_pt1 | contig 14522 bp, 14 predicted proteins | sample YelNatPaOPRAMG02_FD_87396 | JGI IMG/M metagenome (GOLD analysis project Ga0123519, IMG submission 87396) | Hot spring microbial communities from Yellowstone National Park - Yellowstone National Park OP-RAMG-02 (version 2) | ecosystem: Environmental > Aquatic > Thermal springs > Hot (42-90C) ...
ACCCGAGCCCTCTCCCGCCAAGGTTGATTTATCCAAGCAAAACTGCAAATTCAGAGGGCAGAACAGGAATAGGCGGTACCAGTGGCGGGTTTCCCGCAAAACGGGCGGCTTTTTCGCTGAAGCTGAGGTGGCCAGTGGCGGGGATGTGAAGGTTGGGAGCTCGAGAATCGAAAAGGCAGGCTAGCAAGCCCCTGGTAACAAGGAGGTCGGAGATGGTTGAGTACAAAATTTCACAGGTTGCAGTAGAGGGCTGAGTGACCTGAGAGCCTGAAATGCCGACAGTTAGTCGACGCATATTGAGATTCCCAGATGGGACACAGGTTCGGGTGAATGGATTGGATGAAATCATGAAAGAGCTTTATGCCGAGGGGAAGGAGGTCAGCGGGAAGACCGCCGAAGAAATCCTGGCGAGGTTGGAGGAAGGAAGCAATTACATCCCCCCCTCGGCTCGCCGGGAGTATAAGAACATGGTCCTCAAGGAGTACGGGGATTACGTGGCCAGTCAAAAGGATCAGGCCAAGCCAAAATGAAAGGAGGCTAAGATGGATCAGGGAGACAAGGTGAACGAGTTCGTTGAGAGGTTTAGAAAATTATCCCAAAACGAGCAAAAAGAGGTGATGAAGAAACTCATTCCCGAGTTTTGCCAGATCGCCATGGGAGACCGCGCTTTTATGCAGGAGATGATGCCTCGGTGTATGGAGATGATGAGGGGGATGGATTTTCCCATGAAGGAAATGATGGCCAAGATGATGGGAAGGGTTTAACTTTTCATTCCGTTGTCCGCTGGATTGAGGGTTGAACCTGCGACGAACCTCGATATGCTCTTTGGAACGAAGCAAGTTATCGGTTCGATGGCCTATGGGTTTGTCTATCGAGGCGAAGGGCCCAGGAGTTTCCGATGGGACTTCCGGGCGAAAGGCTGGTTTTCCCTTGGGAAATTTGTTACAAAGGAAGTTGGACTCGGGAGTCGGGTGATTTCCTGACACGCACTGAGCGAATTTGTTGAGGTCGCCGAGATAGGGGTCCTCAAAGAACGAAAAGGGTACAACCACTCATAGGGGGGACAATGGCTGATGTTGGGTTTGCCCTGCTGAGGGGGCCACCTCGTGTTATTTAAAGAGCTGGAAGAGTTGTTCCGGAGATTTCGTCTGAGGTTTGTCGGGCTTAAGCATGGGCAATTAAACAGGAGCAATGAGCAACTTCAATGAAGGAGGAAGCAGATGGACCGAGCGCGAAGAGATGTATTGAAAATCGTGGCAGCGACGGTAGGTGGAGCTGCGATCGGCCCGGCGTTTTCGAGAAATATTTACGCCGCGAAAGAACAGGAAAAGATTCCCGAGGTGCCGTGGGCCTACAAGAAATTAGACCCTATTGCGGTTGCCGAGAGGGCTTATCCCGGATACTACAAGGGGGGCTGTTGTTACGGTGCTTTTGAGGGAATCATCGGAGAGCTCAAAAAGGAGGCAGGATATCCCTATATTCTCATCCCAACAGAGATGTTTATTTTTGGTGAGGGAGGAGTAGCCGGGACATCGACCCTATGTGGAGCCCTCAACGGTGCCGCCGCCGCTATGTTCCTTGTGACCGGAGCATTCGAGGAGAAGAAAAGGGCCGAGGCCTTCGAGATGATCCGAGAACTCTTCAACTGGTACGAGCAGGAGGCGCTACCAAACTATAGGCCCATAAGTCCAAAGTTTGAAATCAAGCCGTCAGTTTCCAAATCGCCGCTTTGTCACGTCTCGGTAACAAGATGGTGTAAGACGACCGGGTATAAATCTTTTTCAAAGGAACGCTCCGAGCGATGCGGCTGGCTGACGGCCTCCACGGCAAAATATGCAGTCGAGCTCCTCAATCGGAAGGCTGAGGCTTCCTTCAAGGCCGTCCATCCACTGTCGGCAGAGGTCAGCTCATGCCGAAGCTGCCACGATAAAGGGGGAGAGCTTGAGAACAGCCGCACCACGATGGATTGCGGTGGGTGCCATTTTACGGGAAAAGCGAAGCATCCCTGACGAGTGGCCCACGGGTAAGAGCGGCTCGGATGAGCGGCTCTTACCCGTTGTTGATTTCTAAAAAGCCCCCCAAAGCTTCGCATCGGTTGTCGCGAAAAAGCCGTTGTTAAGGTTTTCAAGAGATCAATTCCTTCGTGGAAGAACATCCGGTCCCTGGTAGGTCCTGGCAGGACATCTCTATGCAAAGGGCGACCCGCAGGCAGACGCGGTCGTTTCCGCTCACCCTTTTGTTACGATCGTCGGCTCAAAGGGACTGTTTGCCTTCGGGCTCTCCCGGAAAAGCCTTCCCATGGTTGTGGACGGCCGGACTTCCGGGCAGGCAGCGGTGTTCTCGTCAAGTGCCGGAAGGGAAGTTATCAATATTCTATCGGTAACAGCGTTTGGTCACAGCGGCCTTTCAATGTTTGAAACGGTCTTCTTGACAAAGGCTAAAACTCAGATTATGTTTATGCGTATATGCATATCTAATTCTGAGCAAGCGAGGAATCATGGAGAAGACAGCTCAATTTTTCAAGGCCTTGTCGGATGAGACAAGGTTGAGGATCATGGTACTCCTTACCCATGGGGAGCTTTGCGTCTGTGATGTGATGGAGGTATTGGGAGAGCCCCAGTCCAAGGTTTCGAGGCATTTGGCCTATCTGAAACATTCTGGCCTGACGAATAGCAGACGGGTCGGAGTCTGGATGCATTACTCCCTGAGGAAGCCCGACGATCGTGTTCACCGGACCTTGGTCGATTTCCTGAAGGGAACATTGTCTCACCTGCCTCAATTTCAAAAGGACAGGGAAAGGCTCTTCGAGTTGAAACGGCAGGGAGGCTGTAAGGCGGTGGTCAAACCGAAAGGGGGCCGGTGGTTCAAGGGGCAGAGAGCGAAAAAGAGCGAAGCCTCTCGTCCGATAGATCAAGTGTAGAAAAGGAGGATTCCACAGATGGCTGAAGAACGGATCAGCAAGAAGCTTTCATTCCTCGATCGGTTCTTGACGTTGTGGATCTTTTTGGCCATGTTGGTCGGGGTGGGCTGGGGGTACCTTTCCCCTGGCATCGTGGATTTTTGGAATCTCTTCCAGGTGGGAACGACCAATATCCCGATTGCGATTGGTCTCATCCTGATGATGTATCCGCCCCTGGCCAAGGTCAAGTATGAAGAGATGGGGGAGGTCTTTCGGAACTACAAAGTCCTCGGTCTCTCCTTGGTCCAAAACTGGGTTGTGGGGCCCATCTTGATGTTCATCCTGGCGGTTGTTTTTCTCCGGGGTTACCCCGAATACATGGTAGGCCTGATCATGATCGGCCTTGCCCGGTGCATTGCCATGGTCATCGTTTGGAACGATCTTGCGAAAGGGGACACGGAATATTGTGCGGGCCTGGTCGCATTTAATTCGGTCTTTCAGGTGGTTTTTTACTCGATCTATGCTTACATCTTCGTCACGCTTCTGCCGCCATTTCTTGGCCTGAAAGGGGTCGTGGTCAACGTGACCATTGGCCAGATCGCAGAAAGCGTGTTCATCTATCTTGGGATTCCCTTTATCGCCGGGATCCTCTCCCGTTTCATCGGCCTGAAGACGAAAGGGAAGCAGTGGTACGAACAGAAATTCATCCCTAAGATCAGCCCGATCACCCTCATCGCCCTGCTCTTCACGATCCTCGTCATGTTTTCGCTCAAAGGCGAGTTCATCGTCAAGATTCCTTTGGATGTGGTCCGGGTAGCTATCCCTCTGCTCGTCTACTTCGTGGTCATGTTTCTCGTTTCTTTCTACATGAGCAAGAAGGTGGGGGCCAGCTATGCGCAGAGTGCGACGCTCTCTTTTACTGCGGCCTCGAACAACTTTGAGCTGGCCATTGCGGTGGCCGTGGCCGTATTTGGGATTAATTCCGGCCAGGCCTTTGCCGCGGTCATTGGCCCCCTGGTGGAGGTTCCCGTGTTGATCAGCCTGGTGAACGTCGCCTTGAGGTTTCGAAGAAAATACTTCGAGGAAGGGCCCGTCGCGGCCACGCAACCCGCCATCGCCGTTTCCGGTAACCCGGGAGAGAAAAAGCCTTGAAAGACGACAGAGGAGCGTCGTTTTGACGAAGACGTGGACCATGGAGCAAACAGATTGAACTTTCAATCGAGGCGATGGATCGAGATCGGCGAGGGGGGTAAGCTCCTCTTCGAGGAGGCCCTTGCGGCCCGCTATGGGCTCAAGCCGGGAAGCCGGGTTCTTGTAGAGGAAAGGGAAGGGGAGCTACGGATCTTTCAGCCCGTAAGCCATCTGGCCAAGGTCTATATTGAACCCACGAATGCCTGCAATCTACAGTGTCGGACCTGTGTGCGAAATAGTTGGGATGAACCCATAGGTCAGATGAGCCGGGCGACCTTTGACCGTATTGTGGAGGGGTTACGGAACCTCTCTCCTGCCCCTCTCGTTTTCTTCGGGGGATTCGGAGAACCCCTTTCCCATCCTGACATCGTCGAGATGGTGGCGCAGATGAAATCCCTTGGTGCCCCCGTCGAGCTGATCACCAATGGGACCCTCCTCACCCGTGAGAAATCGTACCAACTGGTCGAAGCAGGCCTGGATATGCTGTGGGTCTCCCTTGATGGAGCGACGCCCGAAAGCTATGCGGATGTGCGGTTGGGCGCCGCCCTACCGGAGGTGCTCTCCAATCTTACCCATTTCAGGAGGGTTCGTTGGGGAGACTACCCTCCTACCTTCTTTTTTGATTACCATCTCAAGCCCCGCATCGGGGTTGTGTTCGTTGCGATGAAGCGTAACTTCGCTGACCTTCCTGCCTTGCTTCGCATAGGGAATCAGTTCGGCGCAAGCCGTTTTTTGGTCACCAATGTGTTGCCCTACACACCGGAGATGTGCGACGAAATCCTTTACGGTCGTGCTCTGACCGACGGGCTTTATCGTCCGACCCCCTGGGGGGTCCGTGTGGAGCTTCCACGAGTGGACTGGAGCGAGGTCACCGAGGGGCCGCTCCTCGATACTCTGCGGAGGGGACACAGCATGGTTTTGGCCGGTGCCGCCCTTGACGAAGAAAACGACCGGTGTCCTTTCATCGAAAGGGGAGCGACGGCCATCGGGTGGGACGGGAGCGTCAGTCCCTGTCTTCCGCTCCTTCACAACCAGATCACGTATCTGAACGAATGGGAACGGCGACTCAAAAGGTACGTCGTGGGCAACGTCAACGAACGGAATCTCTTGGACCTATGGAACCAGCCGGAGTACGTGGCATTTCGGGAGCGGGTGCAGAAATTCGATTTCGCTTATTGTATCTTTTGCGGCGGGTGCCATCTCCTCGAGACGAACGAAGAGGACTGTTTTGGCAACACCTTTCCGGTCTGCGGGGGATGTCTCTGGGCTCAGGGGGTGATTCGGTGTCCGTAAAGGGCCCCTCCTCCTTCGATCAATAGGCCATAGATTCTTTCCTGGGGCATGAAGGGGGTTTCGAAATGGGGAAAGAGAAGATCAGGGTTGCTTTTCTCTGTGTTGAAAACGCGAGGCGAAGCCAGATGGCCCAGGGGTTTGCAGAAGTTCTGGGAAAAGGACGGGTGGAGGCATGGAGCGCAGGTTCGCGGCCCGCTTCCTCGGTCGATCCGATGGTCATTGAGGTGATGAAAGAAAAGGGGATCGACCTTTCGAACAGAGAGCCCAAAGGACTCGAGGCCCTTCCGTCCGACGGGATCGATTATGCAATCACGATGGGCTGCGAAGAGACCTGTCCTGCCCTGGTCGCGAGGGAGTTCGTTGCCTGGGAGATTCCAGACCCCAAGGAGAAAAGTTTGGAGGAATATCGTAGAATAAGAGATATGATCGAAGGCAAGGTGAAAACCCTCTTGGAGAGGGTGGAGCATCGAACATGAGGTTTTTCCTTAAGGGGATTCCCTTTGTGCTTTTCGCCCTTTTCTTCTTTCTTCTCTTCTTTGCTTCGCCCCCTGCTTTTCCCAGGGAAGTCCTTCCTTTCGGTTTTTGCCCGAAGTATAATCCGCGCATCATGGTCCAGCTTTATCAGCCCTTCATCGACTACTTGAACGAAACGACACCCTACCAGTTCGAGCTGAAGTTGTCCCGCTACTACCAGGAGATCGTGGATCAAGTCGGAAGGGGAGAGATTCTGATTGCCTCATGCGGCCCGGTTTCCTACATCAAGGCTCGAGAGAGGTACGGAGTCAGGCCCATCGTCCGGGCGTTGAGCAAAGACGGGAACCCTTCCTACCGAGGGATCACGATCGTTCGGCGCGACAGCCCCATCCAGAGGCTTCAAGACTTGGTAGGAAAACGCTTTGCCTTTGGTCAGGCCTGGTCGACGGCGGGCCATCTTCTTCCCCAATACTATCTGATGAAGGCAGGAATTGGCCTTCGGGACTTGAAAGCCTACGCATTCCTCCGTCATCACGATTCCGTGGTAGGGGCTGTCCTCAAAGGTCAATACGATGCGGGGGCCGTGAAAGATATCGTGGCCTATCAGCACGAGAAAGAGGGGCTGCGGTTTATTTTCATCACCGATCCCATCCCTACGGTTCCCATTATCGCCGCTAAGAAGGCTCCTTCGGAGATGATCGCGTCCGTCCGCTCGGCACTCCTCAGGCTGGGTCGGGACCCCTCGATTTCACCGCAAAGGATGGCGCTCTGGGACGAAGAATTCAAGTACGGGTTCACCGAGGCGAAGGACTCGGACTACGATCCCATACGGGTCATTCTTCGTGCGATTCCCCTCGATTCGGATAAGAAAGGGAGGGTTCGGGATTGACCTCCCTGCGACCTTTCCGTACGCTTCAGGGACGATTCACGGTGCTCCTTTCCCTCCTTATCCTCCTGATGATGGGGGTTTTGGCCTACTGGAATATTTCGAGGGAAAGTCGTTTGATGGAGGAAGCACTCCTGCGGGAAGGGAAAGCCCTGGCTGAGTCTTTTGCCATTTCGTGTACGAATACGCTCCTTTACGAGGAGATTGGTCTTGTCGAGGAAGGGGGACTTCTCGATAACTTCATCGCAGACCTGATGGCAAGGAAAGACCTGAATATCGTCTACGCCATGTTGCTCGACCCGAAAGGAAACGTTATCGCTCATCATAAGCCGACGGAGGTGGGGGCCCTTTATGAGGACGCGGTCACTCGCTCGGCGTTGGCATCTTGGCATACCCTGGTTCAAAACCCTTCGCCCGCCGTATTCGATATTGCCACGCCTTTGGCCATTTCAACAAAGCGGTGGGGAACCCTGAAGATCGGCATCTCCACAGAGCCTTTGAAACGGGAGCTCTCGAAATTGATCTTCCGCTATGTCCTTTATGCGGGAGGTCTCGTCATGGGATTGATCGGCGCCATCGCCTTTCTTTTCGGACTGATCACCAAGCCCCTCAAATCGCTCTCGAAGGAGATGGATTCGTTGACGATCCGGGAGGACCTTATTACGGCACCCCCCGTGCGAGAAGACGAGGTGGGCGTCCTTCAAAGAAGCTTTTATCGCATGGTGAGAAGGATTCAAGAGGATGAAAAGGAGCGAGAGCGGATGATCGAGAACCTCCATCGGACCGAAAAGATGGTGGCGATCGGGAAGCTTGGGACCGGCATGGCCCACGAAATCAACAATCCTCTGGGAGGCCTGCTCAATTGCCTTTACCATTTCAAGAAGGGGACCGTTCCAAGGGGGAAGGAGCGGGAGTATCTGGATCTGATGGAAGAGGGGATCCGAAGGATTCAAAGGGTGGTCTCCAACCTCTTAGAATATGCGCGCAATCCGAAGCTGGAAGCAGCGCCCACGGATCTGGGTTCCTTGATCGAGAGGTCCCTTGCCCTTTTGGATTACCCAATTCGGAAAGGACGTATTAAAATAGAAAAGTCCCTTCCCGAAGATGGAATTGTCGTCGAGGTGGACAAGGATCAGATGGGACAGGTCTTGGTCAACGTTTTTTTGAACGCCATCCAGGCGATGCCCGAGGGAGGAATCCTTGGTGTGAGGGCCGAGGTCTTGGCCGAAGAGGTCCACATCACTATCTCCGATACGGGAAAGGGTATTTCGAAGGAGGTGTTGCCAAGGGTTTTCGATCCCTTTTTTACGACGAAAGGGCAGGAGAAGGGGACGGGCCTTGGCCTCTGGCTGAGCCAGGGAATTGTCGAACGGCATGGAGGGACAATCCATCTGAGCAGTGACTTGGGGAAAGGGAGTGTCGTTCGTATCCGCCTTCCCCTTCGATCCAAAACGAAAGAGGTATGACCGTGAGGGATGGGGCAAAGATCCTGGTTGTAGATGATGAACCCCTGATGAGGGTGACGATTGCGGATGCCCTCACAGGCGAGGGATATACCGTTTCGGTTGCAGAGAGAGGCGAGACGGGTCTGGCCCTTTTGGGCCAAGACCATTGGGATATTGTAATCACGGATCTGAGGCTTCCGGATATGGAGGGAATGGTGATCCTGAAAGAGGCCAAGGGTCGAAATCCTCAGACGGATGTCATCCTCATCACGGCCTATGGCTCGATCGACTCTGCGGTCATGGCTATGAAAGAGGGGGCAAGCGACTACTTGACCAAGCCCTTTTCGATGGATGAACTTCTCTTGGTCGTCAAGAGGCTCCTTCGCATGCGGGCCTTGGAAGAGGAGAACCGGGCCCTCCGGGAGAGGGTAGAGGAACGATACGGTCTCGAAGGTTTGGTGGGAAGGAGTCCCGCCATGCTGAAGATCTATGATTTGATCCAAACGATTTCCCAGACGGATACGACGGTTCTCATCCAAGGGGAGAGCGGGACGGGAAAGGAGCTTGTGGCCAATGCGATTCATCTACAGAGTCCAAGGCGGAAGGGGCCCTTCATCAAGGTGAACTGTGCAGCCCTTCCTGAAACCCTCCTCGAAGCAGAGCTTTTCGGCCACGAAAAGGGGGCCTTCACCGGCGCGATCCGGCAGCGGAAGGGACGGTTCGAGATGGCAGGAGGTGGGACGCTCTTCCTCGACGAGATTGGGGACATTTCTCCTATGGTCCAAGTGAAACTTCTTCGTGTTTTGCAGGAGAGGGAGTTCGAAAGGGTAGGGGGAAACGAAACGATTTCGGTGGATGTGCGCCTCATCTGTGCGACCCAGAAGGATCTCAAGGAGGAGGTTCGAAAGGGGGCTTTCCGAGAGGATCTCTATTACCGTTTGAACGTGGTTCCGCTGGTGATTCCTCCTTTGAGAGAAAGACGTGAGGACATCCTGACTCTGGCAGAGCATTTCGTGAGGAAGTTTTCCCAAAAGATGAAAAAAGAGATCGTAGGTCTCTCCGAGGAGGCCGAGTCCCTTCTTTTGAGATACCCATTCCCGGGGAACATTCGAGAGCTGGAGAATATGCTGGAACGGGCAGTCGCCTTGATCAAAGGGAGGGTGATTCAGGCCCAGGACCTACCGGAGGAGGTGTGCGGGCAACCGAGCTTCGGCCGAGCCCTTTGCGAGAAGATCCAAGGGGCAAAGCCCCTTGCTGAGGCGGTGAGCCTCTTCGAGAGAGAGTACATCCAGAGCGTGCTCGAAAAGACGAAGGGAAAGAAGGGCCAGGCTGCTGAGATCCTCGGTATTTCGAGAAAGACCCTCTGGGAAAAGATCAAGGAGTTAGAGATCGAGATATGAAGATCGAATGTTTCTTTGCTGAAGGGTGCGGCTCAGTGGAACAACTGAGACGCCATGTGGAACAGGCGGTTCGCGAAGAAGGAATCGAAGCGGAGGTTTGCTTTCATCAGGTTTCTCCGGAATGGGCTGAGAGATTGGGGGTGGGTGGATCTCCCAGCGTTTGGGTGAACGGTCGAGATATCGAAGGAGATGTCCCGGCCGGGGGAATCGCCTGAAGAACCTACAGAGACGAAACCGGGCGTTTCGTCAACGTGCCCTCGATCGAGATGATCCGAAAGGCCTTGCGCCGAAATTCGTCTTGAAGAAACTTTCCAATCGGAATCAGGTGATGACGGGTGTACCTGGGGAGCCAAGTTGCTATATGGTCGCCATCGCACCTCAGGGGATCCATCGAGCATCCAGAACTAAACTGAATACTCACGAAGACAAGGGGTCGGTCCTTTACCCACAGGGAGGGGTCCCTACAGACAATGACGAAGCGATGCCGACGGTGTGTATCCTCGGTAATGAATGTTACCCAGCAGTAACTTCTATATTCCTCTTTAGTTTACTTGGGGTTAGTGAGACTTTAGAATTATTGTTACCTTAATGTGACATTTTGCCTTGAATGCGCTCCGAATCCGTGTTGTTCTAACAAGCCGATTCTTTAATTACTTTTCCCGTCACCATTTCTTGGTACCGATCTTGCAACCAAAACCGTCAGGAATCTATAGACATAAAACCAAACAAGGGGGAGATTGCAGATGAGAAAGTGGTTATTGTTGTTGTTCTGTTTGCTTCTGGGGTTCGATCAGGCAGATGCGGCATCGGCCAAGGTGGCCGGCAAAGTGCTCAACGTTAACGGCGAGGGCATCGCTGGGGTGAAAGTGGCTGTGCAAGGGCAGAGTGTCAGCGCTGTCACAAGCCGAGACGGCTCCTTCGAGCTAAAAGGGGTTGCCCCAGGAAATGTGTTTCTCTACGCGAGTTCACCGTCCAAGGCCTATCTGGATGGGGAAACCTTAAAATCGATTCCTGTAAAGGATGGCGCCGCCGTCACAGGGGTGACGATTACCCTTTCGGGTCGCCCCAGCGATGCCGCGACGTATGTAGGAATGAAGAGTTGTTCCGAATGTCATGATGCAAAATATTTCAAAGCGCTTGATGGTAGTCCCCGTGCGGCTGCTCACTCACGGTTCGTAACAGAGGGAACAAGCCACATGGTATACAAGAACATGTGGCCAGAACCGGGTAGCAAATACTTGCCCAGAGACCCACAAGGCAAACTGCTTAAGGTACAAGATCCCCTGGATGGCAAAGGCTTGGTTCATTTGGCTTTGTGCACAAAAGGCGAGGGGACAAGTCGGCAATACCTCTTCAAGTTTTACCCAGAGCAACCAGCAGGTGTTTCTCTCACTGAAGCCGATCTGGATTGTTCAGATAAACCATCTGATGCCATCTGGATTCCGGTTGCCGGGACGATCGGCGGAGAGGGAAATTGGGGGAAAGGATACGTGGACCCCAATCACAAGATCCCCGACCGACACCCTAATTTTGGTGAAGGCAAGCAGCGTTTCCTTGCCCGAATCGAGGACGTACCAGTTATTGCCAAATGGATGAAAGAAAACGGTATATCCCGCGAAGGTCAGAAGCAAGATTATATTTGCTTCCTCCCGGTTTACATCATGCAAGACGGAACTTCCGCAGATTCGAAAGTTCTGGCCAAAAACGAAGTGGGTTTCCCCGCCTTCTGGCAGAAATCTCCTAAGAATTGGGCGACCCCGGATAATACCCTTTCCCGAAATTGTGCGGGATGCCATGCGACCGGTGTTACGATAAGAACGAAAGACTTCCCAGGCTATAAATCTGTGGTGACCTACTGGGACTACAAAGACATGAACGTCACCTGTGAGCGTTGCCATGGGCCTGGTTCCGAGCACGCGCAGACTTCGGATAGAACCAAAATCATCTCCCCTCAATACCTGACCGCCAAAGCGGGTAACGAGCTTTGTGGACAGTGCCACGGCTCACACGACGGAAAGAGCCAGAATCCCATGGGGGTCTTTAAGCCTCCCTTCGATGCGAAGTACAAGGATACGCTCGGCCATGGGTTCTTTGTTCCAGGAGTGTATGATCTTGAGACCTTCTATTTGAACTTGTGCCAACCATCTCCGCATCTCGAAACCGACTGGAAGGAGGGGAGTTTCCATACTTGGCCAGACCAGACACACGGCCGAGCCCATTCCATGGAGCTTTGCGAGTTACAACGATCTGCTCACTGGAGCAATGGCTCTCAAAAGCTTACCTGTTATACATGCCATGATGGCCATACCCTCGATGGTGGGCCAGCCTCATTCAAAGTGGGCGCATACGATTTTACGAATGCGGCTTATGGGAACAATGTCCTCTGCCTTGCTTGTCATGCGACCCGTGGGCAGTTCAAAGATATCTCGATTGCCGACGTGGCAGTCCTCCAATTGGAAGCGGGCCGAAAGGTAACAAAGGATGGAACTCCTTTCGCCACTAAACCGAGCGATGCTGCGTTGGCACGGAACCGCGTTGCGAAAAGCGTCGCTAAACATATGCAAGTGGGTGCTGGAATGGGGGGAGCGCTCTATACGCCAGACAATCCAAGTATGCCCGTGGGCAATTGTGCATCATGCCACATGCCAAAGATCGGTAAGCTGCAGGATGTGAACGTGGACGCCCAGTACCATCTCGACTTTGACAAGAAAGGGAAAAGTGCCATGGCTGAGGGTAACGTAGCATCCCATGTCTTTGATATCGTCTGGCCTGGTCAGAGTGCAATTCTCAGAAACCCAGATCCGTCGAAAGGGAAAGATTACGATATCATGCCCAACTCGTGCAGCAAATGCCACGCCTTCGCGAGGATCAGTGGAGATGGGGATTGATTTTGGGAGTACCTATTATGCGAAGTGAGCCTTCCCTTTTGAAGGGGGAAGGGGAGGCTGAAATCCGTCTCCCCTTGCTTGGCGAGGGCCGAAGAAGGTTGGGAAGCTATCCCGAGATGGATCGTTCAACGGCAAGAAGCATGACATATCGTGCTTTGTCCCAGGGCTATATCCACCCGGACCAGGAGGTTTACGCCTGGATTATGGGGGGCGAATGGCTCGTAGAGATGAGGGAAGCATTGGAACTGCTCGAGGGGAAGAATTTTCAGGAGCATCTCAGTTCCCTCGAGCAGGTAATCCACGGGGCGTATAAGGAACACCACCAGGAGATGATTTCGGAATATGCTCGCCTTTTCTTGGCGAGCCCCCTTCGGGCCGGAATTTCTCCATATGGATCGATTTATTTTGCCCAGCGAGGTTTGCAACCAAATATAAGGGAGATAGTCCATTTTTATCACGAGGCAGGTTTTGCATTGAGGGAGAGCCTTCGGGATCATCCGGATCATATCGCCCATGAGCTGGAGTTCATGGGGATGCTAGCCGGAAAAGAGACCAGTGCGTCGGCTCAAGAAAAGATCAGACTGGAAGAGATCCAGATGCACTTTCTATCCCGCTTCATTTTCCCTTGGGTTCCTCTGTTTTGTGAGAAAGTGATACAGGAAACCCGCTCTCTTTTTTACCGAAGTTTGAGCAGCTTAACGGATGAGTTTATCCTATTTGACCGAAACTATCTGGGCGTTCCGGAGGAATCGGATGGTCTGGAAGCTGTCAGGTTTGATCATCGGGAGCGCTGAAGATAAACGATGATACTGGATGTTGATCATTCTGAAACAGCACTGGCAACAAAAAGGCTGAGCTGCCGGCTATAGGGTAGAGCGGGTAGCATTTATAAATTTGGAAGTAACCAGGGTGAAAATAGGTTTTGGCAGGGGCTAACTGACAGACGCCGAGACATCCGTCCCCCTAAACGGAATCGGAGTTAGCCCCTTTTTTTCTTTTCTAAGAAGGGCCCCGTAGACTCTTGGCAAGTTTTTTGTCCTCATGCGATCCTATTTTCCCAAATACCTTTCCAGCACCTCGTCCGGCATGACGCCCACATAGAGGTCGCCGTTTACGACTTTCGTGGGTGTCCCGGTAATGCGAAGTTTTTTCCCCATGGCCATATCGTCAAGGACCTTCTGTTTGCCACTTCCATTTTCGAGGGCGTCGCGGAAGGCCTTAACGTTATAGCCTTTCCCTTTGAGAAGCTGTTCGAGCTTGAGCTGGATCGCTTTTCTATCCAACCGTGCAAGATTTTGACCTTCGTTGGTGAAGAGAAAGTCGTGAACAAGCCAAAAAGCTTCTTGACCAGCCTCGTGGGCCGAAGCAGCCATCTCCGAAAGCTCGAAGGTCTTTCCAGAGGGTTGGAAAGGGAAATGCTTGAAAATGTATCGGATTTCGTTGGGACGTTTTTCAAGAAGCGTCTTGAGCTTGTTCCATGAATCCTTGCAGTGGGGGCACTGGAAATTGGAAAACTCCACAATCGTCACTTTGGCCGACTTGGAGCCCTTGAAGGGAGAGCGATCGATCTCCAAAGAGGCCATATCGATCTTCTTGGGTTTCGGAGGGCCTGCCTCTTTTACCGTCACGTTTTCGCCTTTGACAAAAAGGTTTCCCACGAAGACCTTTTCCCCATCCTTGTGAACATAGACGATAGCAGGCATCTCACGATCGGGCAGGTCGATCAAAAGCTTGACGGCAAAGAAGCCGGGTGCAGGGCTTTCCTTCTTTTCGACAAATTTGATCTCTGTTCCGCTGGGTAAACGGACGTGGGATCGAAAGGTTTCGATCGCCGCCTTCACGATCCCGTCTTCTTCCGCATAGGCCAAAGGGGAAGAAAGAATCGCCCAGAACAACAAAGGAAACATCAGGATCCACATTGCTTCATTCACTGCGTTTCTTCTCATCTTCGAATCCATGTCGAATTTGCCTCCAAGAAAACAAAGATGATCTTGCCCTGCGTGGCACCGCGATGGGATGCTGAGATTAACCCTCATGGCGCAAAAA
>Ga0123519_10009621_pt1 | contig 14521 bp, 9 predicted proteins | sample YelNatPaOPRAMG02_FD_87396 | JGI IMG/M metagenome (GOLD analysis project Ga0123519, IMG submission 87396) | Hot spring microbial communities from Yellowstone National Park - Yellowstone National Park OP-RAMG-02 (version 2) | ecosystem: Environmental > Aquatic > Thermal springs > Hot (42-90C) ...
ACCTTGTCGGGCCGTAGCCCACCATAGGTATCTCCGTCTATGACCACTGCAGGAGCCAAACCACATGCACCCAGGCACCTTACCGCATCCAAGGAGAACCTTCTATCCTTGGTGATTCCTCCCACCTCAAGCCCGTATTTTTCACAAACCCGATCCAGGATGATCTTCCCTCCCCTTACATAACATGCTGTACCTATGCAGACCTTTATCTGGTGCCTGCCTTTGGGAACCATGCTAAAGAATGAATAAAAGGTGACAACTCCGTAAACGGTACTCCCGGGAATGTTTAGACCCTGGCTTATATATTCCTGGAGTTCCACAGGCAGGTATCCCACTATCCTCTGACATTCTTCCAACACAGGGATGAGCGCTCCTGGTTTTTTCCCAAATCTGTGTATTACTTCATCCACCTTGTCCATGATATCAAGGGTGAGGTCGGGGTTTATGCTGTAAAGTTCATCTGCGGTTAGCATGGCATCCTCCCTTAGATCTTTTCTAAAGAAACGGCACAGACCTTGTACTCAGGTATCTTGGCAATGGGATCCAGCGCATTATTGGTAAGCCTGTTCGCAGCTGCCTCTGCCCAATGGAAGGGAACAAAGACAGTACCGGGGTGGGCCTTGTCTGAGATCATTGCCTTCACCACAATCTCTCCCCTTCTGCTCCTAAGCCTTACAGCCTCACCGTGCCTAATCCCTTTGCCCTTTGCATCCACCTTGGATATTTCCACAAAGCACTCTGGAGCAATTTCATTGAGTTCAAGGCTTTTCCTGGTCATGGTGCCTGTGTGATACTGGTACAAGATCCTACCTGTGGTGAGCACCATGGGGAATTGCTCATCTGGCTCCTCTGCAGGAGGTCTGTACTCTATTGCGTGGAAGACACCTAAACCACAGGCAAACTTATCTATGTGGAGACAAGGGGTACCTGGGTGGTCTGTACTGGTGCATGGCCAGAAGAGCCCATCGTAGTCAATACGATTGTATCTGATCCCACAATAGGATGGTGTGAGAGCGGCAATCTCTTCCATGATCCCCTCAGGATGCTTGTAGTTCATGGGATAACCCATGAGGGAGGAGAGTTCACATATGATCTTCCAGTCTTCCTTGGCAGTTCCAGGTGGTTCTATAGCCTTTCTCACCCTCTGCACCTTCCTTTCTGTATTGGTAAATGTGCCATCCTTTTCTGCAAAGGAGGTTGAGGGCAAGACCACATGGGCAAACTGGGCTGTTTCTGTGAGGAATATGTCTTGCACCACCAAGAACTGTACCTTTTTCAAGGCCTCTTCCAAATGATTTAGGTCCGGGTCGGAGACCATGGGGTTTTCACCGATTATATAAAGTGCCTTCAGCTCACCATGGCTTGCCTTTTCCATCATCTCTGTGACGGTGAATCCATTCTTGTCAGGAAGCCCTTTTACACCCCAGGCCCTCTCCATCTTTTCCCTTGCAGCCAGATCCTCTACCCTCTGGTACCCTGTGTAAACGTTTGGCAATGCGCCCATGTCGCATGCGCCCTGCACATTGTTTTGACCACGCAAGGGATTAACACCTCCACCCCTAATACCCACATTTCCACATAGCATGGCCAGATTGGCCAAGGACTTCACATTGTCTGTCCCGCAGGTGTGCTGGGTGATACCCATGCAATATATGATAGAAGCTGCCTTTGCACTGGCATATAGCCTTGCAGCCTCCACCAGATCCTCTTTGGGTATACCTGTGATGGACTCAACATAGGTAGGGGTGTACTTTTCAACCACCTTCTTTACATCCTCCAAGCCCACGGTCCTGGCTTTCACATATTGTTCATCATAAAGCCCTTCTTTGATGATCACATGCATGAAGCCGTTGATCCAAGCAATATCCGTTCCGGGCAAGGGCCTTAAATAAAGGTTTGCGTATTTGGCGATGGTAACCCTCCTGGGATCAACAACGATGAGCTTTGCACCTTTGCGGGTAACTGCCCTCTTAACATAGGTGGAGAGTACCGGATGATTCTCAGTGGTATTGGAACCTGTAATTAAAATTACCTCAGCCTGTTCTATGTCCTCTATTGGGTTTGTCATAGCACCACTTCCAAATGCAGCGGCCAGACCGGCCACGGTGGCAGAGTGTCAAAGCCGTGCACAGTGGTCTATGTTGTTGGTCTTTAGTACTGCCCTTGTAAACTTTTGCGCCAGGTAGTTTTCTTCGTTTGTTATTCTGGCACTTGCCAACACTCCAATTGAATCAGGTCCATGTGTGTCCCGAATTTTGGCGAGATTTTCTGCCACATAATTTAGAGCTTCATCCCAGCTTACTTCCTCAAATTTACCGTTTTTCTTAATGAGGGGGGTCTTTAGTCTATCGGGATGATTGACAAAATCATAGCCAAACCTTCCCTTTACACATAAGCTCCCATAATTTGGTCCAACATCCTCCACACCTGTTACCTTTACGACCTTGTTGTCCCTTACGTGAAGATAGAGCTGACACCCAACACCACAATAGGAGCAGGTAGTCCTCACCTTTTTACTTGGGAGGAGGTATCCCTTTTCCGTATATTCCCTCTTGTCCACAAGAGCACCCACAGGGCACCTTTGGAGGCATTCTCCACAAAAGACACAGTCAGAATCCTTTAGGGGCTTGTCTCCCTTGGTAACTATCTTGGATTTGGCACCCCTATATCCATAGCTTATTGCATTGTTCACTTGGATCTCATTACAGGCCTGCACACACCTGCCACACAAAATACACCTGCTGAAGTCTCTTATGATGAAGGGGTTTACATCCTCCACTTCATATTTGGGAGGAGTTGTCTGAAACCTTACCCCTTTCACCTGATATTTGATTGCCAGGTCTTGCAGTTTGCACCTTCCATATGCAGGGCATATGTCTTCGTGAAGCCTATTGGAGATAGAATTGAGTTGGAAATTTGTCCAGCTATCCAGGTCCACCTCTTGTGCAAGGCAGTTGTGATGGCCTGAAGACAAAAGCAACTCAATATTTAGTTTCCTGGCCTCAATTACCCTTGGGGTGTTTGTCTTTACCACCATGTTCTTTGAGGCAGGCATGGAACAAGAGGCAACGAGGGTCCTGGCTCCCTCCACCTCAACCAAGCATATCCTGCAAGCACCCGTTGGGGTTGCACCCTTTAGATAGCATAGGGTTGGTATCTCTATGCCATTGCGCCTTGCAACCTCCAAAATGGTCTCGCCAGGTACAAAGGAATACTCGGAACCGTCTATGATTACCTTGTCTTCTGACGCCATGATTGCTCCTCTCTCATTGTCAAACTGTTGGTTGGTTCTTTTTACCAGCCCATGTTCTTAAGTTCAATGTTTTTGTGATGTGGATCACCAAGGACTTTCAGGTTAGATGCCCCTATCCAGAAGAGGCTATCTCCCTAAGGACTTGTATTTGATCCACTCCGCCAATCACCACCAGCACATCCCCGGGTCTAAGCTCTGTATCCCCCTTGGGGTTGTAGTAAAAGTGTTCAGAATGGGCCCTTTTGATAGCCACCACAGTAAGGCCTGTCCTCTCACCTATCCTTGCCTTGGCAAGGCTCTTACCCACCAGCCCACTCCCTTGCTCCACGGTCACTTCTTCAAAGCGAGTGGTGGGATCAGGTGCCCTCAACATCTTATCCAGAAAATTTACCACCGTTGGTCTTAACATCTCAGAGGCAATCCTCATCCCTCCTATGAAATTTGCCGATACAACACTATCTGCACCTGAGAGTTTAAATTTGGGTGCCAGGGTGTGTTCTATGCACCTGGCCACAATTCTCAAGTCTTTGTTGAGATACCTGGCAGTGACGGTGAGTAACATATTCTGGCTATCACTACCTAAGGCAGCAATCAAACCCTTGGCATGCTCTATACCTGCAGTTTTCAGGGCGTTTTCATTTGTAGCATCTGCTTGTATATAAAGGATGTTTGGATGATCTTCAAGTAATCTTCTTATTCGCTCTTCGGATAATTCTATAACCACAAAGCTTTTTCTTGATGATACCATTTCATTTATCACATGAATTCCCACATTGCCGGCACCACATAGTATGTAGTGGTCTTTTAGATTGGCTATTCTCTTTTTCATCTTTCTCTCCCTGAAGAAATGTCCAAGCTGTTCTTCAACCACAAACGCTGTGATAGTTGAAACTGCATAAAGGGCAACCCCCATGCCAACCCACATGAGAACGATTGTGTAAATTTTGTATATCTTATGATCCATTGCATTGAATATATCTCCATAGCCAACTGTTGTGAGAGTTATGCTTGTCATAAGGATGCAGTCAATAAAATCCCATTGGCTACCTAACCTTCTGCCTATGACATAATATCCCACCGCACCCAAAAAGAGGGTGATAATAAGAAGCATCAGGGGGTAAAAGAGCCGCTTGGCTATTTGAACAAAGACTTCCTCTTTTCTGAGTAAATCCCGCTCTCTTTTTAAAAGTTCTGAAAAAAATTCCTTAACAGTTCTAAAGACCAGGAACAGTATATTCACGTCTTCATCAGATCCCTGATGGACTCAAAGTCAACCGACTTTACTATAGTGTAGTGTGTTGATCCTTTTAAGAGCTCCTTAAACGGAATTCTCTCCTGATAAAAATAAATCCTAAGGCACATACGATCGTGAGAATTACCCCCATAAAAGGATACATTACAAAATACACAACCGGATATAATGCCATCCTCACTAAGCACCTAAGTGCCTCACGGTCCCTAATGAAATCTGCCACAGGAGGAGAATAACGATAGTAGATTTCAACAAAGCACCGACCCACCTTGCTCTTCAGGAGGAAGTCATCCCTAAAGCGTTTCAGCTCCAGCACATATGGATCCATACCGCTTCCAAAGGCAGCAGTGGCAATAAAACAAGATCCACCACCTCCAGATCCACCGCCGGTGGTGGTTGTTGTCCCTCCAGGGGCTGTGGTGGTTGTTGTCGTTGATTCTTCGGCAAGTACGATTGGATCATAGATTACGCCCATAGATGGATCCTTATCTGCATCAGAATTGTCTTGGATCGAGAAGCTTAGTTGTGTACTATTTAAGGATACATTTGATATGCCACTGCAATAATTTGATGGATAAACCATGCACCAGTTATTATTCTTGTTGATCTTGTAAAATTTGGGATTAGAGGGGACTTGATTGAACTTTACATTTATGTCTACTGTTGTGGTTGTAAGATTTGTAACATAAATTCCTAAAGCCTGCTTAACTGTGATAGTACTCGGTTTTGTGCCAGGCAATTCATTCTCTGTTAATTCAGTACTTTCTACAATGGCTCCAGTTGTTACTGCTTCAGCTACAGAATTCACACCTTTGCCAGTAAGCCCCAACTGGTAAATATATCCATCGTTTTGTTGAAGGGAAAGAGTAGCGCTATAGTCTTGGGCTAAAGTGGGTGCAAACTTGATTTGTAGTGTTTTGGTATATCCAGTACTATTAGCTGCAGCAAGCGTAAAGGGAGTGGTTAGAGATTGGCCAAGTTTAAAAGCTGAGCTGGATATACTGATGGAGTTAATTGTTACGCTGGAATTATCGGTATTTTCTATCACAACATTTTTGGTTTCTATTTCATTCTTTAAGACCGATTTGAAATCCAATGCTGTCTTATAAACACCATCCTCGCTAAAAAGGATGTTTCCTTTTTGAGTTATATTAGACGTAGCAGTGCCAGAAAGGTTTATTGTGATGGGGGTTGGACTCACATCAAAGAGTATAGAAATGCTGGAACCATAGGTGCCTGCTTGGGTGGGGCTGAAGTTGACCAGGATGTCAAGTTCTTGGCCAGCTGCTATGGTGTAAGGTGTAGAGGGTGGATTTTCTAAGGCAAAGGGAGAAAGAGGGGTATTGATCTTTTTAATGATTACTTCTTTTTGGGTGTTGTTTTTGATCTTAAAGGTCTTTGTTTGACTTAAGCCTACGGCTACTGATTCAAAGGCAAGCTGATTGGGATCAACGCTAATGTTTGCCGTGATAGCCTGGCCTTGAAGCAGAATGGTTTCCATTCCTTGGGAAGAGTTTACTGCATTATTGGTTATATTGATATTACCCGTGTAGAATCCTGCGTTGGATGGACTAAATGTTACGCCGATATTATAAGAGGTGCCGGGCAATAGTTCTATCGGCATATTCCCTGTATAAGACAAGGAATAAGGAAGTGGTGGGTTTGAAATACCTGTGATTGAAAATTGGGTGTTCCCGGTATTTGTTACTTGTAAGACCACTGTCTTGGGGTTATTCACCACCACGGTCCCAAAGTCCAATTGCGTTGGGGTGATGCTGATCTTACCACCTGCCCCTTGACCTATCAGGGATACTGACTTCTGGCCACCATCACTGGTTATTGTGAGTGTGTCAGTATAGTCTTTCACATCGCTGGGCATGAAAGTTATACCAAGCTCTGCTGATTGGGCCTTTGTAATGGCGGAAGGGCAGCTACTTGCAAGTTTAAATGAACTGCTGCCTAATGTACACTGAGTTATGTGTAGGTCTGAATTACCGTCATTCTTTAAGGTAACCGTAAGGGTTTTGGCCTCCCCTACCTTCACCACCCCATAATCAAGTTCTGTTACACCCACATTTAACACCGGGGCAATACAGGTACCTGAAAGGTTCACCGTCCTTGAGAGCCCAGAGATATTTGTATTTATCACCAACTGCTGAGAATAATTTCCACTAACAGTGGGAGTAAAACGAACTGTAAGAGATAAGCTAGTGCCTGGAGCCATGCTATGAGGGTAGCTGGGAGGATTGATAATTTCAAAGCCTGCCCCCAAACCTGATATTGAGGTGATGTTATAAGATATGGTTCCGTTGTTAATTATCTCAAGTGTTAAGTCCTTATTCTGCCCAAGTATTACTTCTCCAAAGTCCAGCTTCCCATCCTGGGTGTTATCGCCCTCTTGGATGGTAATATCCGGTGAAACGCCAATTCCTTGGAAGTTGACAGTTCTATCTCCCGCATCGCTTTTGATGGTAAATGAACTTGTAAACGTCCCCTTTTCCGTTGGAGAAAACCTGGTGGTAAGTGTTACTTCTGCTGATGGAACAAGGGTTAGAGTTTTACCATCATTACACTGGTTAAGCTCAGAAGGTAGGTTGTCAAATGAAAATGGTGTTAAAGTACCAGGATCGGGCTGTATACAATCCACTTTAATCTCAACATCTCCTGTGTTTCTTATCTTGAAGGATGAAGTGGAAAACTGATTTACTGTAATGGAGCCAAAGTCAATAAGCGCAGGGGCAAGGGGAGTATTGTCTATCTTTAATAGTGTAAGTTGTGGCTGGCCAAGGGTGAAACGCTGACCGTATATATCTGAACCAGTGGTACTTAAATTCCTTGCATCTTTCCAAACCGCAAGGAATAAGTTTTCAAGGGAGTTATAGGCCATTGCAGGAGCTGCTTGATTAGAATTTGCAGTGGAAATGGCATAGTTTGTGCCTCTCAATGTTCCTTCTGAGTCCACATATTGCCCATATATGTCTAAGTTTTCCAAGGACACAGACCCATTTCTTCCATCCTGCCATGCAACAAAAAACCGCTGATTTACCGAATCGTAAGACACATAGGGCCTTGTTTGTTTTGAATTCATCACATTGTTGTCTTGTATGCCATCTCCATCTGTGTCTTGAAAGCTTATTATGAAGTTTTTATTGTAAAGGCCAGATCCAGAAAGAATCAGTTGCCCAAAGATCTTTTGGTTTTTCCCATCCGACTGACCTTCAACGACTTTAAGGTCTTCCCAAGTTATTAGAAACTTCTTGGTTTGCGGATCAAAGCCAATAGCAGGGTAATGGGCTTCTCCACTTGAGATTTGGTAGGATGATATGACAAAGTTGAAATATTTCTCATAGAGCATGTAAATGCCCTGAACCAGATCTGAGAGGGTTAAGTCAGAGGTGACTATGTCATTGGAATCGCAGATCCCATTACTGGTTGTTTCACTGGGGTCGTCCGCGCAGCTGTTTGCCACTGTGGCAGACCCCCTTTTGCCTTCTATCACCACCATGCACTCAGCGCTGGTGCTGTCGCATGCCAGATCAAGGTTCCCCACTTCATCCAGGTACTCATATGTCCTTTGTTCCGCATAGGCACTTTTGGAGGACTTTAATTTTCTTGCCCTTGTATAATCAGTTCCGCCTTCATCTTTCTTTCCAATGGAAATGGGATTGGTCTCAAAACCGCTCAAATCTCCCTTGACTGCGCAAAAACCCACATTCAGGGCATCCCCAAAGGTCCAATTAACAGGGGTCCCTTGTAGAGGAAAAGGAACATAGGAAATGGTCTTTCCAATGGATTTAGATTCCACCCAGGCCATCACAAATCTGTCCTTTACAGGGTCATAGGTAACCTTGGGATTGGTGCGGGATGTGGTTTCTGCCTGTGTACCAGGAGTGGAAAGGACATCGTCTTCAAAATCTATCGCCTGCTCGTTTATGAGGGTAAGAAGCCCCGAACCTGCTGTTGCGCAGACCGATTCATTGGCCGTGTATCCACTTACGTCTAATGCAGCGTAATAGATGTAACCGCCTGTGCCTGTCTCCCTTGTATCCTGCCATGCTATAAAGACGAGATCTCTAAAATCATTTTTACCTGCTCCATCTCTATAGGCAGCCCTGGGAACAGTTTGGTTTCCGTTACCTGGCTGGTCAGAGCTCAGAGTGATTTCGTCTCCGCAAAGATTCCCATCGGCCCGTATGAATCTTCCTTTTATTTCAGCCCCCTTTGCTACATCGGACCAGTCTTCGTACACAACAAACCAAAGATCTTTGTCAGGCAGAAAGATGGTATGGGGGTTCTGCTGGTCGTAAGGTATTTTGGCTATCTCCAATTCCCCGCCTTCTAATTTGGCCACATAAGGTTTGCTATCTACCTTTTTCCATAAAAAGCCGATGGCAACCACAAGAATTACTAAAAAACACAGCCAAGCCCCACAAGCCCGCTTAAAAGTCATAATGACCTCCTATTTGATAGGGTGTACAAAAATGCTTTAGTTATTATATAAGCGATGAAAATGTCAACAGTATATGTAAGGACAGGAAATGGTGTTATACTCACATTGCAAAAAAGGAACCATTTTGCTAAAGGAAATCAAAACCCTCGGAGATTGTGGGCATGGAAAGAAAGATAGGCGATCTGGTGTTGGTGTATGTAAATGAATCGCCATCCTTTTACGGCAGGATAGAGAATATAGAGCCTGACCAAAAACCGGGTTGGTATCAGGTGACCTTCTTGTTTTTGGGCATCCCTGCCAGGATGGCTGTTTGGATCTTAAGGGAGGAGTACATAGACGGTGCACCCTTTACAATGGGAGGAACACCCTTAAGATTGGAACTGGTTCGGCCTTACAAACAGATGGTGTTGGGCGCAGACGATGAAAACCTCGAATCGCCAGAGGAAGGCACTGAAAAACAGCCTTCTTCTCCCCAGGACAAGGGGGGAAAGGTGATCCCCCTAAAACCCAAAAAGTGACAATGGGTGCCTTTGAGATATTTGTCCTGAGGGCAATTCTTGCTGTGTTTATTGCATTTCTTTTGGGGAGGTTCTTCTTCCAAGGTAGGTCTTTGGTGTGGACCATTTGCCTTGCCATTGCAATGCTTGCGATAGTTTATGCAAAGGAATACTTTAGAAAAAAGAACCAAGATCAATGAGTTTGTGACTTATCCAAGCTTTTAAAGAATGTTGTAATGGCAGGTGCGCAGTTCTTTACTTTTCAAATTATGCGGATGCCTTCAAGAATTTCTCTATATTTTTGCTTAAAGAGTAAATGTCAGCATGCTCAGCAAGTTCAAGCAGAAAATTTTGTTTAGATTTGCCAATGTTATTAAACAAAGAAACAGCATTACTAATGGTAAACTGATTGATCGCCTCTGGATAATCTATAAGACCCAATTTCATATAATGCTCGATCATCTTAGAAACATTCTTGGGAATTATTCTGCTAATCCTCCCTTTTTCTTCAAAGAGCCTGATTGCCTCTTTTGAAACAATCCAGTAGTTTTCAATGATTCCGCAAATGGGCCTTGTAAAAAGTGGGATAATGTCCTTGCCTTCTGGCTTTAAGAGAACAGTGCCTTTTGGATCAAAGCCAATGCAATGATTTTTTTCCAAGAACTTAAAAGTCTCCCAAATCCAGTTCTCTTCATCTCCTTTGTATAAAACAAACTCATTTTGTAAAATGGATTTGAGAAAGACAAGGTCAGGTTTTAACATCTCAATCAAGTTCGATTTGTTAAGATTGTCAGGTATTTTTGCAATTAGTGAAAGGCATGTGAGGGAACATGGTAGAATATGGTGAACGAAGGTATTTTTGTAGTACTCGAGGACCATTCTATATTCTTCCAAGATTCCGTAAAACTCTCCTGTCATATCACCCATATTTACCACAATACGCCACTGTTTCAAAAGTGTTACCGTATGGTCAACGGCCCTTTTTACATCAAATAAAAGATTGGAAATGCTTATATCTTTTGATTTAAGGTAATCCAGGTAAAAGTTTAGCGATTCACTTAGATCTTGGAGTTTGAAGCCTTTTTTGAATCTACTCAAGATTGCAGCTGATATTAAAGAAAGTGGGGTCACAGTTGTTATGTTGTTAATTTGTGTTGCTATTATATTAGCAAGATCTTGAGCAGTTTCTGAAATGTCTTGATCAGATTTGCCTTTTATGAAGTCGCTCAAAAAGATAGGGCTTGCAAATCTGATGTAAACATTGCCATATTTTTTGTTTACAAACCTTACTGCCTTGATTAACTGGAGGGCTGACTCCTTCTCTTTCTCTCTTCCCTTTAGCTCTTGAATGTATCCTTCATCTTCTAAAACTTTATCGTAAGTAATTGAGATGGGAACAAAGGCTATGTCCTTTGTGTTATCTTCAAGGTATGCCTGTAGGATCAAGGTGAGAAGACCTGATTTGGGATTTACAAGCTTCCCCGTTCTGCTACGCCCACCCTCCAGAAAGAACTCAATGGGATAGCCTTCCTGGATTAGCATTTTTACATAGCTTGTGAAGACGGCAGTATAAAGCTTTGCTCCTTTAAATGCCCTACGGATAAAAAATGCACCTGCTTTCCTGAAAAGAGTTCCCATGGGCCAAAAGAGCAAGTTAACACCTGCGGCAATTCTTGGAGAGTGAAGCATATTCACATAGAGCATGTAGTTCAGGACCAGATAGTCCAAGTGACTTCTGTGGGATGGAACATATATGATGGCGGCCTTCTTTGCAGCTTCTTTTACAACTTCTAATTCAGAAGGGTTTAAATAGATCTTTTCAAATATCTTACCCCAAAGCCAGGTTAAGAATTTTCTGAAAAGCTCTGCATAAAAGGGACTGTAATCTGCTGCAATCTCATCAAAATACTTGGAAGCCTCTTTCTTAGCCTTCGCAAGGGCCTTTGGATTGTCCTTTGCGAATTGTTCGATTATCTCTATGACTTTCTTGTCGTTGAGAACTTTCTGTTTGATTTCTTGTTTGGGTTTCACTATAGGGCCAATACAAACCCTTTTTTCGTCATCTATGGATTTTATGATTGTATTGGCAATATCTTGACTCTGATATACACTACTGGATTTTACGAACTGAGCTAAATTAATTGGATCAGAGATATTTAAGACACTGTTCTTATTGTACTTTAGAAATATTAAGACTTTTCTAACAAAGCCAGGATTATCTGCATAACCAAAAATAATATCAAAAAATGTGGGATCTTCTTTCTCCAATGTGTTTCTGTAAACAACACCAATTGGAAATATGAACACTGGCTTTTCTATTTTTTTCTGTATTTTGAGTAATGTATCAAGCGGAGAAACCATTCCTTGTATATAGGCTTTCCCCATGAATTTATCGTCATATAGCCCCATGTATATCCAATTACCTTCTTCAAATGCGTTCAAAATTGCATCTTCCGCCAATTTATCCTTCAGAAGACCCCTGATGTTCAATACTTGATGGGAAATGCCATTTTGTTTAAGCCTTCTGGAAAACACAAGAAAATCCAACGCAGAATAATACTTTGCTGCCAAAACCACATGTCCTTCCATGGCCAAGGCCTTGAGCCTATAAAGCTGTTCTTGTTGTAGCTTCATCCTATCCAGAATCATTTGCTCCATCCGTGTAAAGGCGTTTGGATTTATTTTAGCCTAAACTATGTAAAATTCCAGAGATCATTCAGCCCACAAGGCCTTGTGCCTTTGGCAAAAGGAAGGGAGCAGAACGCATCTTCAGGGCTCATCCATCCCCCTACGACATGGCCACTGGTAGGTGGCCACTTACGGAGTGGAAAAACTTGCCGTAGTAAAGGTTGGGTTCGCCCTATATTCTGCTGTGTCTAAGGTTCTATTCTCGATAATTTCGGATGAGTTTTAAGCCGAAAAGGAAAAATGCAATGGAAAAACAAATTATCACCATAAGATGAAGAAAAACAGGGAGGTTCAAGGTTGAGTGCCTGATGGCTAAATTGGTATGGGTCAACGGCATGATATAAATTATTGGTTTCAAAAAGTCTGGGATCTTTTCCACAGGGAAAAATGTTCCGCTAAAAAAAGCCATAGGCATGATAAAAAAGTTAGAATAAGTTGCAGTATCCTCATGGCTCTTTGTTATCATACCTGTTATTACACCAAGACTTGCAAACATAAAACAGTTCACCAACAGAACCAAAATGAAAACAAAAGACAGCTTGAAGCCTGAGCTTGTCAAATATCCAACTAATATGATAAGAGAAGATGCAAAAAGTCCCTTAACAACGCCTGAAAGGACATGTCCTAACATGATACCAGATGCAGAAATAGGGGCTTGGATAAAAATCTGAAATGTTTTAAAATAGAGTCTATTCAGATTCAAGGAACTTGCAACCCATGTGTAAGAATTGTTCATTGAGCTCATGGCCACAAGACCTGGGATCAAAAAAGTAAGATAATCTTGACCATGAAAAGCCACATTCCTGCCTAGGCCAAGTCCAAAGGCAAGCAGATAGATTATGGGTACTACCATTGCAGAAAATAGATAGCCTAATCTCAAAAGCTTTCTCTTGAAAAGCAACATATCCCTGAGAAATATAGGGTACCAGTCCATCAAGGCTCTATCTTTTCTCCTGTAATCTGAATATAAACATCCTCTAAGTTTGATTCTCTAATGGTTACACTGCAGGTACAATCCTTCACATATTGGTTGGCCTCTTCCCTTGATATAAACATGTGATAAATCACTTTACCGTTATCTTTGTGTTCCTCCACCACATACCTTCCCACTTGCTCCTTTAAGGTTGCAGGTGTACCCAAGGCGATTAGCTTGCCCCTGCTCATTATCCCCACCCTGTCACACAGTGCTTCTGCTTCCTCTATGTAGTGTGTTGTGATGATTACTGTCCTACCTTCCCACCTTATGTTTCTGATCAGTTCCCACAGTTGCCGTCTCGCCTGCGGATCCAAACCCACCGAGGGCTCATCCAAGAATAATACCTTTGGGTTGGGTAACATGGCCCTCGCAATAAGGAGCCTTCTTTGAAGACCACCCGAAAGCCTTGTCACCAGTTCATCCTTTTTCTCCAAAAGCCCAACGGCCTCCAAGGCCTCATGGATCTTTTTCGACCTATCACTTACCCTATGGAGCATGGCATAGATCTTGAGGTTTTCCTCACATGTGAGTTCCCTATCCAAGTTGTTTTCTTGTGGCACCACACCTATGAGTTTTTTGACCCAAAGGGCATCCTTTATTACATCAAACCCTGCCACAAGACACATCCCTTCCTCTGGTCTTGAGAGACAGCATAAAACCTTAATGGTTGTGGTCTTTCCCGCACCATTGGGCCCCAAAAGTCCAAACACCTCCCCTTGGCCTATATCCAGTGTAAGGCCGTTTACGGCTACGACGCTACCGTATCTCTTTACCAGTCCTTTTATTTGGATCATGAAAACAGGAGCTCTATTTGGAGATAACCTTTAAGGTGGTGGAATTTGTGATGACATCCACAAAGGGTTGAGTTCGCAAACGATGTGGCAAGGCAAATTCTGCAGCAATTTCCACATCTCTTTCTGTAACTTCCAGTCTACCTTCGTAGGCTGAATTGGTTTTTGCTGTTTTTAAGATCACTATATCCGCCCTGTGACCATCCACCCCTGCCTTTATACATAGCTCTGCTATGTCAATTAAAACCTTTTCCTTTACTTTCACATTGGGATATAAATCCCTTGCAGCCTCTATCCTTCTAACAAGTTCATCTGATGCGTAAGACCATTCTGCCACAAATCTTTCAGGGTGTTCTTCAAAGGCCATTCTACGTTTCATGATCTCCACCCTTAGTTTTTCTTCCCTCAAGCCCTCCACATGAACGCAAAGCCCGAAGCGATCGAGAAGCTGGGGTCTCAGCTCCCCCTCTTCAGGGTTCATGGTGCCGACGAGAGTAAACCTGGCGGGATGAGAAAAACTCACACCTTCTCTTTCGATGGTGTTTACTCCCATGGCGGCGGAATCAAGAAGCACATCCACCACATGGTCGTCCAACAGGTTAACTTCGTCCACA
>Ga0123519_10009622_pt1 | contig 14521 bp, 6 predicted proteins | sample YelNatPaOPRAMG02_FD_87396 | JGI IMG/M metagenome (GOLD analysis project Ga0123519, IMG submission 87396) | Hot spring microbial communities from Yellowstone National Park - Yellowstone National Park OP-RAMG-02 (version 2) | ecosystem: Environmental > Aquatic > Thermal springs > Hot (42-90C) ...
TCAAACCAGATATATTGGCAAGGGCATTTTTGTCGGGATAACTTTCAACAACCTGTTTTACTGCTATCTCCCCTTCCCCTGGGACAACAATATCTAATCCATTACATTCATTTAATGCTTGTTTTCGTACTGAAGAGGCATGTGGACCACCTAATACGACCCAGGATTCGGGTAATACTTCTTTTATCTTAGAAACTATCTCAGGAATTAGAGCAGCAAAAACAGTGGAAGAAGATAAACCAACTATTTCTGGTGCAAATTCATATATTGTTTTTACTAAATCTTCTGGACTATCGTTTTTTACTTTTTGATTAATTAATTTTATCTCTATATCTTTTATCTGTTGTCGTAAATAGCCAGCAAGATACATAATACCCATTGGCGGAGTTGCCAGCGGGTACATCGGCTTCCTCAAACCAAGATTTATTAATATAACCTTCATTCATTATTTCCGTTTTTCATTATTTAACATGATTATACATCAATATTTTTTAAAGATTACATTTTAAAATATTGTAATACCAACCTATATATTAGCAAAAGAGAATAACAAAATTTTACAAATATATAATCCAATTAACAAAGATTATTTAGAGGTTTTCTATTCGACTTTTTGTCTATAAAATATAGATTTTTCGCACAGTGATTTTATAATATTGTCTAATAACATAAAAGTATTATAGGAACTTATTTTAATTTTTCGACAAATTTTTCCGTAATTATCTTCATAATTTCCATTTAAAATTTTTGAAACTGGCAATATTATTTGTTGTTTCAAAATAAAGTTTTTTGCTCCTCCAATTCTTAAGTATTGTTTACAATCCTCCTTATTACCTTTGAAGAAATAAATACTGCCCTTAATTAAATATACATCAGCGAAATTAGGATATTTCCTAATCATATAATCACATATTTTGTCTGCCACAAAATACTGATTATCCTTTACCATTTCTCCCAGAACAAACAAATTAATCCATGAAGTTAATGGCCAGGTAGGTATATATTTTTTAAGTATCTCTATATTTTGTAGATTTTCGTTCTCATTATTTGAATATATAGAAAATTCTTTTAACAAATACTCATAATTTATCTCCGGATTTAAAAGTTCTTTTGTATTTGCAACAGCATTCCCTTCCCGTTGTTTTTTTATCTGTGCCACATACAAATTATAATGTCCCGAAAAGACTTTCCAATACACATCATACCCTTCGCAAGTAAGCGCTTTTGTTATTTTATTTACGGGGTCTCCATTGTAAATAAATTGCAGGGTAAAGGGTTCTATCATAAACCAGACACGATTTTTATCATCATTTTGTATTTCTTTTTTTATATCGTTAAATGCACCATATAAAGAGTAAAAACTTTTATACCTTAAATCTCTCCTGTTCATATAAATCTTACCTATATCCCAAAATGTAGTTATTCTTTGTCCAAAAATAGTATCGTTTAGACCTGCATTTTGTTCAATAAAATGAATAGCACTTTTATAGTCGGTTCTATTTTTGAATGAAATTAAACTAAAAGCCTCATAAGAATAGGAGAATAAAAACGCAAGTATTACAAATATCTTTACTATTTTTAATTTTATTCCTAATAAAAATATTGAACTCAGCATGTATAAAAATGGCAAAGCATAAAAAAAATACAAAGGATGAAATAGGTTTTTTCGTGTTCCTCCTGCAAGAAGAAGAAAAATAAATATAGGAATAATAAATGAATATATCAAAAACAGTTTTTCATTCTTTATCTTTTCTTTCCTGAAGATTATGTATAGAACATAAATAAGCAAAAGAACAAATAAGAGAAGGGAAAAAATAACTAAGAAATAGTCCGCAAATGAAATATAACTTAATATTGTTTTCCATACTGGTCCAACAATATCTAATGAATTTGTTCTCCACACAGGCAATAGGTCATCTGATAATCCTACAGAATCACTACCAAAAAACGGAATGACAAATTTTAATATATTTTGTTGTTTCCCTTTTGTATCATCCATTACATTGAAAAGGAAAGGGGATAAACTAAAAAACCAAACTACCCAAATAACACTGGAAACAGTACACTGGATTGACCAAATTACTATCTTCTTAAAGTCGATTTTCTTTATAAATAAAAAGATAATTAGAACTTGAAAAGCAGGAACTAATATGTAAGTAGCGTGAAACCATGGTAATAAAATATTTGCTATAGTTCCAATCATTAACCACATCATAAGTTTTTTCTTTGAAAACATAAAATTCATCAAAGCAAAAAAGGAGAGTAGAGAAAGAAACTGCAAAAACGCATAACATTTTAGTTCTTGGTGAAACCAAATATTAAAAGGTGAGAGTGCAAAAATTAAACAAGATAAAAATGCCACTTTTCTTTCTGCAATAGTTTTAGCAAAAAAGTAAGTCAATAGGATAGAAAAAACACCAACGGTAATAGGGAGTAACCTCCAAACCCACTCATAATTAATAAACATACGAATCCAATAATATAAAATTATTGCGGAGGCAGGAGATACACCGTAATCTGGAGAGTTGATATATAAAAGAGACAAGAAATCTTTTATACTGCAAGTCTTAACATTACCAATAACAACATACTCATCAAACCAGATGGATTGAGCATTTATTTGATAAAGCCTAAGAAAGAAAGCAACAAAAACAAGTATAGATATATAGATTATATCTAATTGGATTATTATCCATTCTTTACTGTTATTAATGTGCTTATTATTGCAACTCATGATGAATTATTTTTAAATATGTAAAAAGTAGAGGTTTGTTTATTATGTGAAAACCCTCTCGTTCCATTCGTTCTAAATATTGTATCGTTTGATAATTCTCCTTTCTCATTCTTATTTCTTCCCATAAATCACTATACATTTTTCTAAATATTATACTTTCTTCAAAAAGGCTCTTCATTTCTTCATCAGCCTCTGAATATTTCTTGTTCAGGAATAAACAAAGCCCATATAGAAATTTTATATGATAAAACTCAGGATTTTTCTTATACAGTTCTTTCGTTATGTTTTCAGCAACTTCAATTTCCCCATTTTTTATCATAGAACCCAAGACCAAGATTGAATTATATGAGTAAAGTGGAGGCCAGATTGCAAAATACCGCTTCAATATTTCTGATTTCCGCAGGTTTTCTTTTTCATCTTTTGTAGACAAATTAAACTCTAATAATAATTTTTCATAATCTAACGGTTGAAATGAAGGGATTTGAATTGATTGAGGAACATAGTCTTGCTGTTTTTCTAACTTTACAATATATAAATTAAATGCTCCTGGAAAATGCTTTATATTAACTTTTATTCCTTTATGTGATAAATTCTCTACTAACATATAAGTAGGGTCTACATGAAAAAACCAGGTTATAAAAGTAGTTTCCATAAAGACCCAAACTGCTGGATTATTATCTGATATTGCAGTGTCTGTAAATTTGTTTACCGTATGGTCAACGACTGCCTGTAATGAAAAAATAGGAGTTAAATGATAGTCATTCCTCTTTTTGTATATTTTCCATGTTTCAAAAACATTAGCACCAACCTGTAAATCTAATACTTCATCTCCTATTTTTACATTTTCGTCTAAATAAGTCACTGCTTTTTGATAATCCGGTCTACAAACAAAATTGATAACTCCCAAACATTGGGTAATAAATAATAGAACAAGGGATATGCCAATAACCCATCTCCATTTTACATTTCTTAACGAAAAAATGAATACGGATACTATCAAATAAATGAAGGCATATATATAATAAAAGTATAAAGGTAAAAATATAGATTGATTTGTAATAATTCTCAAGAGGAGGAAAAAAATTGCCGGGCCAAAAAACAGATATAACAAAAAAATTATTGCATTATACTTATCCTCTATTTGTTCTTTCTTCCTATTTTTTAAGAGATAAAACAATAACCCCAAAAAACTAAGAATAATTAAGAGTAATAAAATATAATCAAAAACAAACCAATTATGAATTAAAAATTGCCAAAAACGATTACTGATAATATCCAAGGAATTGGTTTTCCATGAAGGAAGTAATTCATTCGATATTCCAACACTATCGTTTCCGAATAATGTGGTTATTATAAAGGGCAAGGATAATTTTTCTATTTCTAAAGTAGATAAATTATAGGCAGGAGGTTTCACTAAAAGTATAAAAAAAATAAAAGGTAATCCAGATAAAGAATTTAAACTTATCCATAAAAATTTTTGTTTTTTGTTTAATTTATAAATTAAAAGAAGGGGAAATTGGAGAAACGGCACAAAAATATATAATGCATGAAACCAGGGAAGTAGTAAGTTAGTAAAGAAAGCCAAAATCAACCAATAAGATTTTTTCGTTCTTATAATGTAATTATAAAAAGCCAACCAGGAAAGTAGCGATAAGAACAATAAAAAGGCGTAGTTTTTTAACTCCTGATGTATATAAATATGGAATGGGGAAAGAGCCATCAATAAAGAAGCAAGTAATCCTGTATTTTTCCCCATCAATAACCTCCCGAAAATATAGATGATGATAATAGATAAACCACCAAAGAATATAGGCAAAATCCTCCAAACCCAAGGATTTTGTGGAAATAACTTAACCCAAAAGTAATATAAAACAAGTCCCCCAGGAGATATGCCATACTCAGGCACATTGACAAATAGAAGTTTAATATTAGTCCATAAGTCTGCAATCTGGATATTAGCTAAGCCTACATATTCTTCGTGCCACAATGATTGTTCTGAAAGACGATATAATCTTAAAAATATTGCAATAAAAATGACAATTAGTAATAAAAACCACTCTTTTTTAAAAACAGATCGGAGTTTCAATAAAGAGACCATTCTTTTGTTTATTATTATATCTGGAAAAGATATATTCTATATTTTCCTTCTATTTTAATTGAGCAAGGATTTTTGCTAATCGTCTTTCGGATTGAATTGCAGAACGAACGGTATGATAATTAATTTTCCATGCGTGTGCCATGTAGTCCCACAGAAGATTATTGTTTTCATCAAATAATGGAAACCATTCCCCAACAGCATGATTAATAACATAATCCATGACAAAACGATGAACATTTTCATAGGCATCGAAATATTTTTCTTCACCAAATAAGAGATACGCATCCAACATAGCCACAAGTGTTTCCGCTTGTTGCCAGAATTCTTTATTTCTTTCGCGTGCGGGACCATCGTTAGGACCTTCGCAATATACCCCACCCTTTTCCCAATCAATTCCGTACTTTAAACAATGGTCAAACATCTTCTTCATTCTTTCTTTATAAGGCTCCACATCCTCACCCAGAATGTTCAATGTATGATTTAACAACCAGCAAAATTCCACATTATGACCGAAACTTGTATTATTTAACGGTCTCCCTTCCGGGTCATCTGCATCTCTATCAGACCCCCAAACATTCTTAAAAATAATAGCCCGCAAAGGTTTCCAGTCAAAACTAAATTGTGCCATACCAGTTCCATATTCAGGATGAACCATTTTATCATAAATCAATTTAATTACATTTAGAGTATCCTGTTTATGTTTTAGCGACCCTGTTGCTTCATACAAATTTGTAAATGCTTCCATTAAATGCATGTGAACATCAAATGATTTTCTATCTCCACCATAAACACCCGGCTTTTTAGGAGTCCAATCCCTTTCAAAAAATTCCCCAAATCCTCCGTGGGCAATATCTACAGCCTGAGCCTTAATTGTTCTCCATGTTTCCTCTGCGAGTTCAAGGGCTTCTTCATCTCCCGAAGCCATGGCATACTCACTCAAGCAATAAATACCAAACGATTGCCCATACATAATTTTGCTCTGGTCAATTGGAGTGCCATCTTTTTCTGTTATCCAAATCCATCCTCTGTATTGATTATCCCAAAAATGTCTCTTTAAAAATTCCACTCCTTGTTGTGCTATTTTTAAATACTTTCCATCTCCTAAATTTGCTCGATGAGCTGACGAATAAGTATAAATCATCCTTGCCTGACAGATTAGTGTTTTTTTCGTTTCACCTGTAGGTCTTCCTTCACGGTCTAAATAGGTTAAAAATCCACCATATTCCTCGTCAACGCCATGTGTTTCCCAGAAAGGAAGTAATTCATTAAATAAATGGTTTTGCACTTCTTTTAATAGTTTTTCTACGCGTTCTTTTGTAACCATAGTTATGTATCCTTATGTTAATACTCAATATTTTTCCGTTAGAGTTTATTATATTATGAATGTTTAATATAAATCACTTTATTAATTAGGTTCAGGTAGTTTAACCTATTATAAGAAATGAAGAACAAATATTATTTCTACTTGCAATATTTTTATAAAAATTGTTATAATATTTATTCCAATTTAATAGTTTTTGATTTTACGGTGTTCCCGTAGCTCAATTGGATAGAGCGCTTGGCTACGGACCAAGAGGCTGGGGGTTCAACTCCCTCCGGGAACGCCATTTTTCTTTTTAAACATTTTTTGGTAAATTCTTGACAATAGTATTAAAATAGTATATAATTGTTAATCACACAATATAATGTAAACCAAAACACTAAATATGGTATTATATAAGTAATACTTAGTGGAGTAGTTTATGAATCATCAACGAATTAAATCTGAAATTCCTACATGTTCTTTTTGTGGTAAGAAACATAATGAAGTATCCAAACTTATAGCAGGTCCTGATGTTAACATCTGTGATGAATGTGTTCGTCTTTGTGCGGATATAATCCGCGATGACCAAAATCGTAAAAAACATAGACGAACAATTAAAGTTCCTACCCCTCGTGAGATAAAAGAATTTTTAGACCAATATGTAATTGGGCAGGAACAATCCAAACGAATTCTTTCGGTAGCCGTTCATAATCACTACAAAAGGATAGCATACGGTGGAGAGATACAAGGCGTAGAAATCCAAAAATCGAATGTCTTACTCATTGGACCTTCTGGAAGTGGCAAAACACTACTTGCCGAGACATTAGCCCGCATGTTAGATGTTCCATTTGCCATTGTAGATGCAACAACATTAACGGAAGCAGGCTATGTAGGTGATGATGTAGAAAATATCATACTAAAACTTCTACAGAATGCAGAATTTGATATTGCTCGTGCAGAAACGGGAATTGTTTATATTGATGAGATAGATAAAATAGCCCGTAAGAGTGATAGTCCTTCTATAACCCGTGATGTTTCAGGTGAAGGGGTGCAACAAGCACTTCTAAAAATTTTAGAGGGGACTATGTCCAATGTTCCGCCTCAAGGTGGCAGAAAACATCCTCAACAGGAATGCATACAGGTGGATACTCGAAATATTCTATTTATTTGTGGTGGTGCCTTTAATGGTTTGGAAAGAATTATTCAAAAACGGGTAGGCAAAAATATCATAGGTTTTAAGGCAGACATCAAATCGAAAAAAGAATATAGTATTGGTGAATTGCTCGCTATGGTCAAACCTGAAGATTTGATTTCATTCGGTATGATTCCGGAATTTGTTGGTAGAATTCCTATTGTAGCGACTCTTCACGAACTCAATGTTAACGATTTAAAGAAAATCCTTGTAGAACCCCGAAATGCCATTACCAAACAGTATGAGAAATTATTTGAACTTGAAAATGTAAAACTTCGTTTTCCGGAGGAAACTATTGAGGCAATTGCAGAATATGCATTAAAGAAAGAAACCGGCGCCAGAGGATTAAGAAGCATTTTAGAAGAAATTATGTTAGATGTGATGTTCGAATTGCCATCACGAAAAGATATACGCGAATGTATCATCACGCCCGGTGTAATTACAAAGTCTGAAGAACCACTTTTTGTATACGAACAAGATATTCGAACCAAAACAGAAACCAAAAATCGCAATTCCGCCTCAGCGTAAAAATTTATAGCATTTTCCTGTATAATATTCTTTTTCTAATAGCAACTATTTCTTTATGTTATTCTATTTAAACAAATCTTAAACTCTGTTTATTCTGGATTTATGTATGGGAACAAAAAATAAAATGAAAAAAAACTCTACAGAGAACTTACCTCAACCTCAGGAACTTCCTGTCCTCCCTTTAACAGATATGGTAATATTTCCCAAAAATACAGTTCCTCTCTTAGTATCGAAGGATACATCTATACATGCTGTTCAGGAATCTATGCAAACTTCAGAAATGATTCTTTTGGCTTATCAGAAATATTCCCAATCGGAAACAAAAGAACCCTCATATTTAGAAATTGGCACTATTGCTCAAATACAACAAGCCCTTATTTTACCGGACAATACAATTAAAATTGTTATTGACACTCAATCCCGTGCCAAAATTTTAAACTGGCTTCAAGAAAAACCTTTCCTTAAAGCAAGAGTTCAACCTTTTTCTTTAGAAACGCTTCACCCTTCTAATAAACGGCAAAGTAAATCATTTAATATTTATAAATCTATATTGATAAAAGAATTTGAGATTTATGCAACAGATAATCCTCAAATACCTACAGAAATCTTAAAATTAATTCAACAATGTTCCGATTTTGAAGAGATTATAGATATTGTTTGCACCTATCTTACTATTTCTCCTAATGATAAACAAGATTTGATAAAGCTAACTCATATAAAGGATATTTTTTCTAAATTAATATATATTCTTCGGCGAGAAAATGCTACTCAAGCAAAAGTGAAGAAGATGTTCTCTGAACTAAAATCCAGTCATGGGGAAGACACAAAAACATGGGTTTTTGATGCCACAGAGGATTCTCCCTTAGATATAGAAAGTATTTCTGATTATCCATCAGATATAGATGAGTTAAAACGACTTGTAAAAAAATCACATTTACCTCCTCATGCACTGGAAAAAGCCACTGCTGAAATTAAACATATGGAAAAAGTCCAATCTTATAGTCCTGAATATTCCACCATTATGGAATATATAGAATGGCTATGCAGTCTCCCTTGGAATAAAAGGACAAAAGATAGAATGGATTTGAACCGAGCAAAAAAAATTTTAGACCGAGACCATTACGGATTGGACAAAGTCAAAGAACGGATATTGGATTTTCTCGCCATTCGTATACTTAGTAATAACCTTACTAAAGGTCCTGTGTTATGTCTTGTAGGTCCTCCAGGCGTTGGGAAAACATCTTTAGGGAAATCTATCGCTTCTGCATTAAACCGCAAATTTATTCGTATGTCATTGGGAGGCATCCGTGATGAAGCTGAAATTCGCGGTCATATTCGAACTTATGTAGCATCAATGCCCGGAAAAATTATCCAGAATATTAGAACAGTCAAAGTAAAAAACCCGGTTTTTGTTCTTGATGAAATAGACAAAATTGGAACGGATTTCCGTGGAGATCCATCATCTGCTTTATTAGAAGTTTTGGACCCTGAACAAAACAAATATTTCACAGACCACTATTTAAATACAGAATTTGATTTATCTGAAGTCTTCTTTATAGCCACAGCCAACGATGAATATAATATCCCCCATCCCCTATTTGACCGTATGGAAATTATTCGTATACCTGGTTACACTCTAATGGAAAAGTATGAAATTGCCCGAAAACATCTAATACCGAGACAAATAAAATTAAGCGGGCTAAAAAAGAATCCTATTTCATTCAAACCGGAATCTATCAAATACCTAATTACAAAGTATACTGAAGAAGCAGGTGTTCGCGAATTGGAGAGACAAATTTCAGGAATTATTAGAAAAGTTGCTCGATGGATAGTAACGAAAGAGAAAGACTATCCTATTGTCATAACAAAAAATGAAGTGGAAAATATTTTAGGTCCACCCATTTATTCGCGTGTTCAGATGACAAAAAATCTTTCTCCGGGAATGGCTGTAGGTATGGCATGGACACCCTACGGAGGTACTATTCAAATAATTGAAACAAGTATTATGGAAGGAAAAGGAAACCTCCTTTGCACGGGTCAATTAGGTTCTGTTATGACGGAGTCCGCTCAGGCAGCATTGACTTTTATTCGTGCAAATTCATCAAAATTAAATATACCCGCAAATTTTTATAAAGATATGGATATACATATTCATGCACCGGAGGCTTCCATACCTAAAGATGGACCTTCTGCTGGAATTACAATTGCTGTTTCTTTACTATCTGCATTATTAAAATGTCCTATACCAGAAGGATTTGCAATGACAGGTGAAATTACTCTAACAGGCAGGATACTACCTGTAGGGGGTATTCGTGAAAAACTTCTTTCGGCTTATATGGCTGGAATAAGACATATCATTCTTCCCCAAGAGAATGAAAAAGATTTAAAAGAAATTTCACAAGAAATAAAGGAACAATTACATTTTCATTTTGTTGAAAATATAATACAGGTTTTCGATATTGTTTTTCCCATGCAGAAAGATAATAAATAGGAAAATCCCTACTATTGTTTAATTACTCCTTTTTATGGATATAAAGTAAAAAATTGTTATAATTTATTACTCTTTCATTTTTCCGAACCTAACAAATCTTAAGGAGGTCTTTTTTATATGTCAAATGGAATGTATAATCATAGTGAAATTGAAAAGAAATGGCAAAAATATTGGTTAGATAATAAAACATTTAAATCTGTTATTGACCATTCAAAACCTAAATATTATGTTTTAGATATGTTCCCTTATCCGAGTGGTGATGGTCTACATGTTGGTCATCCCGAAGGATATACAGCCACAGATATAATAGCACGATATAAAAGGATGAAAGGATTTAATGTATTACATCCTATGGGCTGGGATGCTTTTGGATTGCCTGCGGAAAGACATGCCGTTCGCACAGGTGAACATCCCGCAGTTGTAACGAAAAAGAACTGTGATACTTTTCGTAGACAAATTCAATCACTCGGACTTTCCTACGATTGGGACCGTGAAATCAACACTACCGACCCTTCTTATTACAAATGGACACAATGGATATTTACCGTCTTATTTGAACGGGGACTTGCTTACGAAACCGAAGCCCCTGTTAACTGGTGTCCTGCATTGGGAACTGTATTAGCCAACGAAGAAGTTAAAGATGGTAAATATGTTGAAACAGGAGACCCCGTAGAAAAAAGAATGATGCGGCAATGGATGTTAAGAATTACCGCTTATGCCGAAAGGTTATTAGAAGACTTGAATGAGTTAGATTGGCCACCGGGAATAATAGCCATGCAGAGGGAATGGATTGGAAAAAGTGAGGGAGCAGATGTAGATTTCGGTATAGATGGGACATCCATGAAATTTACAGTTTTTACAACACGCCCCGATACTCTTTTTGGTGCTACTTATTGCGTCCTGGCTCCCGAACATCCTTTCGTATTACAAATAACCAAGCCTGAATACATGGATAATGTACAACAGTATATTGAACAAACTACAAGAAAAAGTGCTCAGGAACGCATGAAAGATGAAAAGGAAAAAACGGGAGTTTTTACAGGAGCTTACGCTATTAATCCCGTAAACAATGCAAAAATTCCTATCTGGATTGCTGATTATGTTTTAGCCGAATATGGTTATGGTGCCATTATGGCTGTTCCCGCTCATGATACCCGTGACTATGAATTTGCCAAGAAATATGACCTTCCTATTATTGAGGTAGTTTCTGGTGGAGATATTACCCAAGAAGCGTACACCGGCGATGGAATATTAGTTAATTCGCCAATAATTAATGGGCTTACTGTACCTGAAGCAAAAAAGAAAATTACAAAATGGTTAGAGGAAAAAGGTTTAGGTAAAGCCACAGTAAATTATAAACTTCGTGATTGGCTTTTCTCCAGACAAAGATATTGGGGGGAACCTTTCCCCATTATTCGTTTATCCGATGGGACAATCAAAGTAGTTCCATTAAAAGATTTGCCTGTCCTTTTACCTGATTTGGACAATTATAAACCAACTGAAACGGGAGAACCTCCCCTTGCCCGTGCTAAGGAATGGGTACAAACTGTAGACACGGAAACAGGACAACCAGCACCTAGAGAAACAAATACTATGCCTCAATGGGCAGGTTCCTGCTGGTATTTTCTGAGATTTGTTGACCCTCAAAATGATAAAGAAGCCTGGTCTAAAGAAGCAGAACAATATTGGATGCCTGTTGACCTTTATATCGGTGGAGCAGAACATGCCGTTTTACATCTTCTATACTCAAGGTTTTGGCATAAAGTCTTATATGATGCAGGCTATGTTTCTACTAAAGAACCATTCAAAAAACTGTTCAATCAAGGAATGATTCTCGCTTATTCTTATCAGGATAAAAATGGGAAATATTACTATCCTTATCAGGTTGAACAAAAAGATGGACAATGGTTTGTTAAAGGGACAGATATTCCTGTTGAAACAAAAATCGAAAAGATGAGCAAGTCTCGTTACAATGTGGTCAATCCCGATGAAGTTATTGAAAAATATGGGGCGGATGCCATGCGTATGTATGAAATGTTTATGGGCCCGCTGGATAGAGATAAACCATGGACAGATGAGGGTATTCAAGGTGTTTACAGATTTCTACGAAGAATATGGTCTCTTTTTATTGATGAAAATGGAGCCATTTCATCCCGATTTGTAAATTCAGGTGGAGATTCCACTTTAGAAAAAGAACTACATAAAACAATTAAATCGGTCTCTGAAGATATTGAAAATTTACAGTTTAATACGGCTATCGCTAAAATGATGGAATTTATTAATTCCGCAAATAAAACAGACAAGATAGATAAACATATTGGTGAAAAATTTATACTCATTTTATCTCCATTTGCTCCTCATATTGCTGAAGAGATATGGCAAAGGTTAGGACATAATCAAACATTAGCATACGAACCCTGGCCTGAATATGATAAAGACCTTATCAAAGAAGACACAATTGAAATACCTATTCAGGTAAATGGAAAATTAAGAGGGAAAATTACTATATCTGTGAATTCAAGTGATAAGGAAATTCTGGAACAAGCCCGTAAAGAAGAAAAAATACTTCCTCACCTTTCAGGTAAACAAATTATTAAAGAAATATATGTTCCTGGAAAATTAATAAACTTTGTCGTTAAAGGATAGTTTTAAGGAAAATATTAGCGTGTCATTTCCTTTTAGAAAACAACCGTCTATTGTTATAACTACTTTCCTTGTTTTTTTTCTGTCTGCTTTTCTTTTTTTTGGAGAAAAGATACCCTGTTCAGATATATATAATGTAAAAGAACTGGGAGCCAAAGGTGATGGCAACACAGATGATACAGAAATTATTCAAAAAGCATTAAATATCGCCGGTGAAAAACAAGGAGGAATAGTATTCCTTCCTATAGGTTCTTACCTTATAAAAGGAAATTTAATTGTTCCTGAAAATGTAACGCTTGAGGGAATATGGCGTGCTCCTTTTCGGGGAGAACCGACTAAAGCAGGAAGTGTTTTACTTGCAGTTTCTGGTAAAGGGGAAGAAGATGGAACTCCCTTTATTCGGGTTAATACAAGTTCAACATTGAAAGGATTTGCTGTTTTTTATCCTGAACAAACAAAAACAGACCCACCTATCCCCTATCCATGGACAATTCAATCTAACGGTCCTGCTGATGATGTTTCTCTTATAGATTTAACGCTTATTAATCCCTATAAAGCCATAGATTTTGGAACATTCCCCACAGGCAGACACAAAATAAAAAATATACATGCATATCCATTATATCGTGGTCTTTATATCAACCAGTGTTATGATGTCGGTAGAATTGAAGATATTCACTTTTGGCCCTTCTGGGATTTAAATCCCAATAGTCCCCTCTGGAAATTTACGCAAAGGGAAGGAATTGCTTTTATCATAGGAAAGACTGATGGTGAAATGGGTTATAACCTTTTTAGTATCTTTTATTCCATTGGCATGCAATTTATTGCAGGTCCTATATATGATGAAAATAAAAATGTGACCAAAAATTTACCTGGTAGTGGAACATACACCCATTGCTATATGGATGTTACTCCCTGTGCTGTAAAAGTGGATAGTGCAATGGAAAATGCAGGTATTACTTTTTTAAATTCATCTTTTATGGCAAAGGTTATATTAAGTCCAACCAATCGAGGTCCTGTAAAATTTGTTGGATGCGGTTTCTGGGGAACGAAGAATTCCGATTATCAAGTTTTTACGGAAGGACAGGGAAGTTTTACCCTTAATGCCTGTCATTTCAGTGGTTGGGACCGTGTTTCAAAAGGTTTTCCATGTATTAATGCCAATAATAGGTATTTAATCATATCAAATTGTGAGTTTATAGGGTCATCCATAGAAAAACCTATTATTTATTTAGGACCTCGTGTTCGTTCTGGAATTATAACTTCCAATATAAGTCATGGTAATTTTGAAATTGCAAACAATGCTTTGAAATCTGCTCAAATTGTTATTAAAGATAACTTAAAAACTCCTACAACGAACTTTGTTTCAGATTGGATATTGTTAGGACCTTTTCCAGACACATTAAAAGATACAGAATTTTCTCATGAAAGTTTGCGAAAAGACTTTTTAATAGATTTAGGAGGAGAAGACAAGATAGAAAAATTATCAGATAAAGATATAAACGAACTTAAAAAGATATATAACAATATAA
>Ga0123519_10009630_pt1 | contig 14510 bp, 15 predicted proteins | sample YelNatPaOPRAMG02_FD_87396 | JGI IMG/M metagenome (GOLD analysis project Ga0123519, IMG submission 87396) | Hot spring microbial communities from Yellowstone National Park - Yellowstone National Park OP-RAMG-02 (version 2) | ecosystem: Environmental > Aquatic > Thermal springs > Hot (42-90C) ...
CCAGGACTCGGATGGCTTCCCGCACGGGCGTCCGGCTGACCTCCAGGTCCTCGGCGATGCTGTCCTGGTCCAACCTCTCGCCTGGCTCAAAGTACCCCTGCAGGATGGCCTCCCGGAGGCTTTCCGTCACCCAGTCCACCAGGACCCTTCCACGCCCCACCTGTGGCAGAGGTCTCCTCATCCGCCATGCCTCCTCGCACTCGCTGGCTGCGCCCTAAGCCTGCGCTCTCAGTATAATGTATAAAGTGTATCCTGTCAAGTCAAGCACCCCTTTGAGGGGGGCTTGCTCGCACGAGCCACCCTCGGAGGGCGAGGTGAACCTCGCCCTCCTCCCGGGTCCCGTTGCGCTGCGCCAAACCATCGACGAAACGGGGCAACGGGGGCGGCCCAGGCAGACGCGCCGGCGGCCCCGCCCCAGCGGCGTGTCCTCACTCAGCAGGCCTTTCCGAACGCCCGAGGAGGCGCGTCCGCACCTCCTCGGGCCTCACACCTTCCACCGCCACGACCTTGTCCCGCGAGGCCTCGCCCGAGAGGATGCGCACCTGGTTTCTCCGCACCCCCAGCCGCCGGGCCAGGAACTCCACCAGGGCCCGGTTCGCCGCCCCTTCCACCGGCGGCGCGGTCAGGCGCACCCGGAGGGCCTCCCCCTGCACGCCCGCCACCTCGTCTCTGCTCGCCCGGGGGACCACCCGCACCCGGAAGCGCACGCCGCCCTCCCGTTCCTCCACCGACCAGGCCACAGCGCCTCACCCCAGGCCTGCCAGCACTGAGATCACCACCCGCGCCACCAGTTGGATGAGCAGCAGGGCCACGATGGGCGTGATGTCCACCATCCCGATGGGCGGCACAACCCGTCGCAGGGGGGCGAGGATGGGCTCCGTGACCTTATCCAAGGCCCGGACCACCGGGTGGTAGGGGCTCAGGTTCATCCAAGAAAGGAGCACCCGCGCCAGAATGGCGAAACTCCACAGGTCAAAGAGGAACGAGACCACGCGGATCAAGGTCACCATCGCCTCACCTCCCTTGCGCGCCCTCACCCTGGCCTCGGCCCGAAGAGGGCTTGTCCGATGCGCACCAGGGTTGCCCCCTCCTCCACTGCCACCTCAAAATCGCCCGTCATGCCCATGGAAAGGTGCTGCCAGCCCAGGTCCGGGTACTGGGCAGCCAGCGCGTCCCGCATCTCCCGCAGGGCCCGGAAGCACGGCCGGGCCTCCTCAGGGTCCGCCACCAGAGGAGCGATGGTCATCAGCCCCTGGATGTGGAGCCGGCCGCAAGCAGCGATCTCCGGGATGGCCCCCGCCACCTCCTCCGGCCGGAAGCCGTACTTCGTCTCTTCCCCCGAGATGTTGACCTCCAGCAGGATGGGGAGGTCCCGATCCAGGTCCTCGCAGAAGCGCTGCAGGCGCTCGGCGAGGCGCACCGAGTCCACCGAATGGAGCAAGTGGGAGAGTTCCACGGCCAAGCGGGCCTTGCGGCGCTGCACATGCCCGATGCAGTGCCACCGGATGTCGGAGGGCAGTTCCCGGGCCTTGGGCAGGGCCTCCTCCACGCGGTTTTCGCCGAAGTCCCGCAGCCCCAGGTCGTAGGCCAGCCGGATGACCTCCACCGGCACCGTCTTGGTCACGGCCACGAGGGTGACCTCGGCCGGGTCCCGCCCCGCCCGTTCCGCGGCGCGGGCGATGCGCTCCCGAACCTGGCGCAGGTTGCGTTCCAGCGTCTCGGCATCCATGATCTGCGGTGCAAGCCTCTCCGTCTTCACAGGGGGGCCGGCCCGGGCGTCCGGATCGCCACGCCGAACCGCCCGGTCCGCCCACCGTCGCCCCGGTGGGAAAAGAAGAGGTCCCGCCGACAGGCCGTGCACACCCCGCTCACCTCCACCTGGCCCACCCCAGCGGCGAGCCACTGCCGGCGGTTGGCCTCCCACAGGTCAAAATGCACGCGGCCGTTGCGGCTTTGGAGCACCTCCCCCGCCATGGGGGAGAGCCCCTGGCGCACCAAGGCCTCCACGTCCGGGCCGACCTCGTAGCAACAGGGGCCGATGGCCGGCCCAATGGCCCCGACCATCTCTTCGGGCCGGCTGCCGAACGCCTCGCGCATGGCCTCCACCATGGCCGCGGCGATCCCCTCTATCGTCCCCTTCCACCCCGCGTGGCCCAGGCCCACGGCCCCCGTCCGCGTGTCAAAGAGGAAAAGCGGCACGCAGTCGGCAAAGCGCAGGAAGAGGACCACCTCCGGTGAGACGGTGACCAGCGCGTCCGTCGCCGGGACCACGCGCCCTCGGTCCTGCGGGCCCACCACGGCAACCCGCGTGCCATGCACGAGGCGCGCCGTGACCAGGTCCTCCGGAGACACACCCAGGGCCCGGCAGATGCGCGCCATGTTGGCCGCCACGGCCTCCGGCGCATCGCCCACCGTGTGGCCCGTGTTGAGAGAGTCAAAGGGAGGCTGGCTCGCACCCCCCAGGCGCCCGAAGATGGCGTGGGGGACGCCCATCTGCTCCAGGACCTCCAACCGGGCCTGGGGAGGCAGGTCCCCGTTCCCCACTATCCAGCGCACAGCGAACCTCCCGAGGCCCTGGGGCCGCTCCCGATGTGCGCCCAGGGCAGAGTTCCTTCCGCGATCCCCCTTAACGCCGGAGCAACCTCCACGCCTGCCCGTTCCAGCGCGGCGTGCCACCCCTGCAGGGTATAGCGCTCCATGGCCTCCAGGGCGAGGGCGAAGGTGCGGTTGCCCCGCGCCAGCGCCGCCTGGACCTGGGCCCAGGCCGCGCTCTCGGCACGGACCTGCACGCCCCGCCGTGCCAGGTCCCGGGCAAGCCACTGGAGCCGCGGCTTCAGCACCTCCAATTGTAGCATAGATTCCCGTTCTAGGGGAGTCTGGGCCTTGGGCACGAAGGGGGAAAGGCTCGCCACCACCTGGAGGCCCGACCACCTGGCGACAGCCTCGCTCAGGGCGCCGATGGCGGCGACGTCCTCCTCTGTCTCGCCGGGCAGCCCCACCATGAAGTAGAGTTTGATCTGGCGGAACCCCAGGCGGCCCGCGAGTTCCGCGGCGCGCTGGAATGCCGCATCGGGGATCCCCTTGCCGATGCGCCGCCGCAGCCTCTCTGTGCCCGTCTCCGGGGCCAGGGTGAGGCTCCGCGCCCCGCTTTCCGCCAGGGCCCGCAGGAGGACCTCCGACAGGGCATCAGCCCGCCACGAGGAAACCGAGACCCGTGCCCCCATCTCCCGGAGGGCCAGGACCAGCCGGTCCATCTGGGGATGGTCGGAGACGGCCGAGCCCACCAGGCCCACGCCGTCGCGCAGACGCAGCCCCTCCCGCGCCCGCTCCAGGAGGACCTCCGCGTCCCAGTAGCGGACCGGCCGGGCGGCGTACCCGGCCAGGCAGAAGGCGCACCCATGCTGGCACCCCCGGGCCACCTCCAGCAGGAACAGGTCCCCGAACTCCGCCAGGTCGCTGAAGACCGTGGTGCAGGCCGGCTCCGGCACGGAGGGCGCGTACACCCCGCGCCGCACCACACCGGGCAGCGGCAGGTCAGCCCCTTCCCACACCTGGCCGCGGTAGGCGAGCCGGGCGAGCCGGCCGTCCTCGCCGTAGGCAACCTCGTAGAGGGCCGGCACGTAGACGCCCGGGAGCCGGTCCAGCCGCTCCCAGACCTCCCCCCGCGGCGCGCCCTGCACCTCCTTGAGGGCCTCCACCAGGGGGTCCAGGACCGGCTCGGCATCGCCCAGGACCACCGCATCCAGGAAAGGGGCCAGGGGCTCGGGGTTCGCCGTGAGGGCCATGCCACCGGCCAGCACGATGGGGTCCCCCGCCTCCCGCTCCTCCGCCCGGAGGGGGACCCCCGCGGCGCGGAGCATCCCCACCACGTGGGGGTAGTCCAGTTCGTAGGCCACGGAGAAGGCCACGACGGGGAATTCCCCCAGGGGGCGCTGCGACTCCAAGGAGAGGGAGGGGCCCACCTGCTGCAGGCGGGCATCCCAGCCTGCCTCCAGGTCGTCGGACCTGCTGGAACGGCCGCCTTCCAGCGCGGCGAAAGCCCGTTCGCAGGCCACATCCGGGCGGCCGTTCCACCTCTTGTAGAGGAGGTGGATGGCGAGGCTGCCCATCCCCACCGCGTACCGGTTGGGGTACACCAGGGCGATGGGCAGGCGTCCCCCCCATTCCTTGCGGACCACGCCTTGCTCACGCGCCAGCAGGCGCCGCGCCCGCTCCCGTGGCTCCCACGCCCAGGCCATCAGCACTCACTGTAGCCGCAGGTGTAGCACTTGCGGCACCCCTCCACGTAGAGGAGCGTCGCCTGCCCGCACTCCGGGCAGAGGTCGCCGGCTCGGTCCAGGGGCAGCGGCATCTGTTCCGCCAGGGGCGGCCGTGGGGCCATCCCCAGGTGCTGGGCCAGGACCTGGGCCAGGGCATCCGGCAGGGAGCGCACCCGCTGCGGCCCGAACCCCAGGGGCCTCCCCCCGCCGATCCCCGACAGTTGGTCCACGATCTCCTGGAGGCGTTCCCGCGGCGTCATGGGCGAGGGCAGGCGCAGGCACAGGGAGATGAGCCGTCCCAGGGCCTCCGCCACCGCGGCCGTGTCGCTCCCCGCCTTGCCCACGTTGGCGAAGACCTCAAAGGGCTCGCCTTCTCCGTTCTCGTTGATGGTGATGAACGCCGTGCCCAGAGGGGTGCTGATGCGGTGGGTCACCCCGCGGACCACGGGCGGGCGAGGCTTGATGGCCTTGGGGACCTCCGGCAACCTCTCCTTCTTCCCCACCCGCAGGACCTGCTCCTCCTTGCACCCATCGCGGTAGACGGTGATGCCCAGGCAGCCCAGTTCGTAGGCCATGAGGTACACCCGCCGCACGTCCTCCACCGTGGCCTCGCGGCGCAGGTTCACCGTCTTGCTCACGGCGTTGTCGGTGTGCTTCTGGAAGGCAGCCTGCATCCGCACGTGCCACTCCGGGGCGATCTCGTGCGCGGTGACGAAGGTGCGCCGCACCTCTTCCGGCACCCCGGGGATCCCCTGCAGCGTGCCGGTCTCCACCACCCGGTCCACGATCTCCGGCCTGTCCAGCCCACGCACCCTAACCACCCGCTCAAAGACCTGGTTCACGAACTGCAGCCGTCGCTCCTCCACCACGTGCTGGTAGGCCAGGGCGAAGGCTGGCTCAATGCCCGAGGAGGTGCCAGCGATGATGCTGATGGACCCGGTGGGGGCGATGGTGGTGACGGTGGCGTTGCGCAGGGGCCGCCCATCCCGGTAGATGCTGCGCCGCCAGTTGGGGAAGGGGCCCCTCTCCTCGGCCAGGCGGGCCGACTCGTCGTGGCCCACCCGCTTGATGAAGGCCATCACCTCTTCGGCCAGAGCCACGGCCTTCTCGCTATCGTAGGGGATGCCCAGTTCAAAGAGGACGTCGGCCCAGCCCATCACCCCAAGCCCGATGCGGCGGTTCCCCTTGACCATGGCGTCAATCTCCGGCAAGGGGTAGGGGTTGACCTCAATGACGTCGTCCAGGAAGCGCACCGCCTTGCGCACCACTTGCTCCAGCGCGTCCCAGTCCAGCCCGGCCGCGGGCCAGCCGCCGTCCTTCGCCGGGAGGACGAAGCGGTAGAGGTTCACCGAGCCCAGGTTGCAGGCCTCGTTGGGCAGGAGGGGCTGCTCGCCGCAGGGGTTGGTGGCCTCAATCTGGCCCAGTTCGGGGGTGGGGTTGGCCGGGCTGCGGTTCATGCGGTCAATGAAGATGACGCCCGGGTCGCCCGTCTGCCAGGCGGCCCGCACGATGCGGTCAAAGACCTCCCGGGCGCTGAGTTTGCCGGTCACCTCGCCCGTGTGGGGCGCCACCAGTTCGTAATCCCTGTCTTCCGCCAGGGCCTGCATGAACTCGTCGGTCACGGCCACGGAGATATTGAAGTTGTTGATGCTGCCATCCAGTTTGCATTCAATGAACTCCAGGATGTCCGGGTGGTCCACCCGCAGGATGCCCATGTTGGCGCCTCGCCGGGTCCCGCCCTGCTTGACCGCCTCTGTGGCGTGGTTGAAGACGCGCATGAAACTGACGGGCCCGCTGGCCTTGCCCCCGCTGGAGCGGACCAGGCTCCCCTTGGGGCGCAGCCGGGAGAAGGAGAAACCCGTCCCGCCCCCGGACTGGTGGATGATGGCGGCGCGCTTGATGGCCTCAAAGATCTCCACGATGGAGTCGCCCACCGGAAGCACGTAGCAGGCGGAGTATTGGAGGCGGGTCTCCCGCCCCGCGTTCATGAGGGTGGGCGAGTTGGGCAGGAAAAGGCGCTCCACCATCAGATCGTAGAACTCGCGGGCCACCTCGTCCACCCGCTCCGGGGTGGCGCCGAAGTGGGCCTCGGCCGCGGCGATGGCGCGCGCCACGCGCCAACACATTTCTTCGGGCGTCTCCCCACCCCGCAGGTACCGCTCCCGCAGCACCCGCAGGGCTGGCTCCGACCACTGTCCCTTTTTCTCCGGCATCCGTCCTGTGTCCATGGTTCCAGCGATCCTTTCAGCGGTGGTGCATCATGTCCCCAGCAAAGGGGGAACGGCTATCCTTGAACCTGTGGGCAGAGAGGGTTCCCTGACGCGGGGAAACGGCTACGTCCGCTGGAGCAACCGGTCTATTTCCGCCCGCACGGCCTCCAGGTCGCCCAGTTCCAGGTAGACCGTGGCAAAACGGATGTAGGCCACCTGGTCCAAGGCCTTCAGTTCCTCCAGCACCAACTGGCCCACGTAGGCGCTGCTCACTTCGGCCTTGCCCAGGCTGAAGACCTTCTCCTCAATCCGGCTGACCAGCCGCTCCATCTCTTCCATAGGGATGGGGCGCTTGGCCGAGGCAATGCGGATGCCGGTGAGGACTTTGCCGGCGTCCCAGGGCTCGCGGCGCCCATCCCGCTTGATGACCATGAGGGCATCGGTGACCCGTTCGTAGGTGGTGAAACGGCGGCCGCAGCCCTCGCACTCCCGCCGCCGGCGGGTCCCCTGGCCAGCATCCCGCGTGTCAATCACCCGGCTCTGGTCAGAGCCACAGTAGGGGCATCTCATGGTCGGTCTCCTTCCCTGAACCCGGCTCGGGCCTCCATGCCGATGGCCGATCCTGGGCTGACACGTCCCCCGAGGGGCCTGTAGCCTTCCGGCGCACCACTGGGCGAGGTTCTGGAAGCCTCTTGGACCGAGGGGCCTCAGCGGATGCAATGGCGAGATGGCAGGGCGATAGGCCCAACATCTAGTGCGGCAAAACGCCAACACCACAACATCTTGTGGTGTCAGCGGCCCTACTATACCACAACTTCGGCCGGAGCGCAAGTCGGGCCCCGCGCCACCGGTTGACACAACCCCCAAATTCCCGTATACTCCCGGCGAGGCAAAGCGCAGCCAAGCCTTCGGGCCGCCCAAGGAAAGAGGGAACGATGCACCACCCCTGGACTGTGGGCCTGGTCGTGGTGGACTCGGAAGCCTGGGCCGCGCGCAGGAAGGTCCACATCCTGGCCACCTGGGACCACCCCTGCGCTGGCTTCTGGCGGGCGCGCTGGGCCAACGTGGACCTCGTGATCGCCCGCACCGCCCCAGGCACGGTCAACGCGGCCCTGGCCACCCAGGCCCTCCTCCAGCACAGCCAGCCCGACCTCTTGGTGAGCGTGGGCACGGCCGGGGCCCTGGGCGACCTGGCAGTCGGCGAGGTGGTCATCGCTACCGAGGTCCAATGGCACGACACCGGCCTGTACCTGGACGACCGGTTCGTCCCCTTCGCCGGGTTCACGTACGCGCCGGGGCGCGGCCGCCGGCTCTGCGACGGATACCGCCTGCCCCCAACCCTGGAGGCGGCCACCCAGGCCTGGGCCGCCAGCCGCAACGACCCCGGCGGGCCGCGCCTCGCCTGGGGCAAGGTCGTCACGGGCGACCAGGTGGTCTCCTCCACCCAGCGCAAACGGTACCTGCGCGAACGCTTCGGCGCCCTGGCCGTGGAGATGGAAAGCGCAGCCGTGGTCCAGGTGGCGGAGGCCTGGGGCATCCCCTGGCTGGTGGTGCGCGCCGCCAGCGACCCGGCCGACAGCAACGCAGGGTTTGACTTCACCCCGCTGGCTCAGTGGCAGTACGGGGATGGCGCCCCGCTCACCCGGGCCCGCTCGGCCCTGGCCCTCCTGCGCCTCTGGGCGACCGACCCCCAGTGGCGCGAGAAACGGGCCCGGGTGCGGCGAGGCCTGCAGGTGGCCTCGGCCCACGCCACGGACGTGGCCCTGGCCCTCGCCTCTTCGGACGAGGTCCGCCGCGCCGTGGAGAGCCTCCGCTGGCAGCGCCGCGAGGAGGGTGCCCGATGAGCAGCCTGATGACCGAACAGGGAGTCCTCCACTACGAGTCGCTGGGGCGCGGCAAGCCGCTGCTCCTCCTGCACTGCTGGCTCGGGTCCTGGGACTTCTGGCGCACGACCATGGAGGCCTTCGCCTCCGAAAGCCTCGGCTACCGCATCTACGCCCTGGACTTCTGGGGCTTTGGCGAATCGGACCGGCGCCTCCCCACCTACCAGGTGGACGATTACGTGGCCATGGTGGTGCAGTTCATGGACCATTTGGGGATCGCGCGGGCTCCGGTCTTCGGCCACTCCATGGGGGGCACGGTGGCCATGACCCTGGCCGTGGAGCACCCCGACCGGGTCTCCAAAGTCGCTGTGGTGGGCTCGCCCATGGACGGGAACTCCCTGAGCATCCTGCTGAAACTGGCCGGGGTCCCCTGGGTGGCCGACATCCTGTGGCGCTTCCCGCCCCTCCTGCGGTTCGTCATCTGGGGCTACTCCCCCTTCCTGGCGCGGGACCGCAAGGAGGTCTACCGGCGCATGATGCAGACCCTCTCCCAATCCACCGTGGCCTCCTTCTGCCAGAGCATCGCCTCCCTGCGCCGCAAGGACCTGCGGCCCCGTCTCCCGGAGGTGCAGGTTCCTGTGCTGGGCATCTACGGGGTCCACGACTGGGTCGTCCATCCGGACCAAGCCCTGGTCATCCAACGCCTGGTGCCGCAGGCCAGGGTGGACGTCTTTGAGGCCTCCGGCCACTTCCCCATGTTGGACGAGCCGGAGCGCTTCCACCGGCTCCTGCGGGAGTTCCTGACCGAGGCATAGGACGAGCCCCCTCGGGGGCAGATGGGATGTAGCCATGGAAAACGATTGGGAACAACCCACGGCCGACCCCACTCCGGACGAGGTAGAGGAGATCCCCCTCTTCCCCCTCAACATGGTCCTCTTTCCTGGGATGATGCAGCCCCTGCACATCTTTGAGGACCGCTACAAGGAGATGGTCCGCTTCTGCCTGGAGACCACCTCGCCCTTCGGCATCGTGTGGGACCGGCCCGACGTGGGGGATGCCGTGGAGGGCCTGGCCGCGGTGGGGACGGCCGCGGCCATCGTCCACATTGAGCCCCTGGCCGAAGGGCGCATGAACATCCTCGCCGTGGGCCGGAGCCGCTTCCGGCTCCTGGCCATGTACCGGGACCGGCCCTACCTCATGGCCCGCGTCCGCCGCTTCCCCCTCCGGGTGGGCCACGAACTGCGGGCCATGGCCTTGAGCAACCGTGTCCGGGACTACATGGGCGCGTACACCGCCCTCTTAGAAGAGGTGGCCGGCATTGAACTGCGCATGGGCGACTGGCCAGAGCAACTGGCCGCCGCCGCAGTCCTGGCGGCCATCGCCCTGCAGGTCCCCCTGAGCGACAAGCAGAGGCTCCTCGCCTCCCCCACTGTGGACCAGATGCTGGCCGCCGAGGTGAGGCTGTTCCGGCGGGAGAAGGTCCTCCTCTCCCACATGCGGGACATGCTCCGCACCCCAGAGCGGATGGAGCGGACCACGTTCGGCCCCTTCTCGCTGAACTGAGGGAGGAAAGGCCCCATGAAGTACCTCACGGAAGGGTTGCCAGGGACGGGCGGTGTGATCCGCTGGACGCCCGAGGACTTCGTGGTGGAGGAACTCCCCCTCTACGAGCCCAGCGGCGAAGGGGAGCACACCTACGCGTGGGTGGAGAAGGTGGGCCTCTCTACCTTCCGCGCCGTGCAGATGCTGGCCAGCGCCCTGGGCATCCCTCCAAGCCGCATCGGCTACGCGGGCATGAAGGACGCCCAGGCCCGGGCGCGGCAGACCTTCTCCCTGGAGGGCGTGCCCCCGGAACGGGTCCTGGCGCTGGACCTCCCCGGCCTGCGGGTCCTGCGGGCGACCCGTCACCGCAACAAACTGAAACTGGGGCACCTGCGGGGCAACCGCTTCCAGATCCGCATCCGGGAGGTGCCCCAGGAGGCGATGGCCCGCTGCCAGGCGGTCCTGGAGGTGCTGCTGGCACGGGGCATGCCCAACTACTTCGGTGCCCAACGCTTCGGCCTGCGCGAGAACTCGCACCTCCTGGGCCACCTCCTCCTGCGCCGCGATTGGGAGGGGTTCCTCCGGGAGTTCCTGGGCTCCCCCCACCCGGCCGAGAGCCAGGCTGTGCAGGAAGCGCGGCGCAAGTTTGAAGAAGGCCGCTGGGAGGAGGCGCTGGCCGCCTTCCCCCACGCCATGCAGGACGAGCGCACGGCCCTGGAGGCCCTCCTGCGGTCGGGAGGGTCTCCCGACCGGGCTTGCCAGGCTCTGCCCAAGCCCCTCAAGCGCTTCTTCCTCTCCGCCTACCAATCGCACCTCTTCAACGCCATCCTGGACTGCCGCTTGGAGGCCCTGGACCGCCTCCAGGATGGCGATATCGCCATGAAGCACGCCAACGGCGCCTGCTTCCTGGTCCAGGACGCCCTCCAGGAGCAGCCCCGCGCCGACCGCCTGGAGATCAGCCCCACGGGGCCCCTCTTCGGCTACAAGGTGCGCCTGGCGGAAGGGGAACCCGGCGCCCTGGAGCGCGCCACCCTGGCCGCGGAGGGGCTGCGCCTGGAGGATTGGCGTGTGGGCGGCGGCCTGGCCCCCCGAGGGGACCGCCGCGCCCTCCGCGTGCCCCTGGAAGGCGTGGACGTGCGCTGGGACGACGGCCTCCTCCTGGAGTTCTCCCTGCCGGCCGGAAGTTACGCCACCGTGCTCCTGGGCGAGGTGATGAAATGCCCGCTGGCCTAGGGTGGAGGATCCTCACCGTCGGACGGCTCACCGCCCACATCCGGGATCTGCTGGCCGGCGACCCCCTGCTGGCCGACGTGTGGGTGGAAGGGGAGATCTCCAACTTCCGCCAGTCCAGCGCTGGCCACGCCTACTTCACCCTCAAGGACGAGCAGGCGTCCATCCCCTGCGTGGCCTGGTGGTCCGACGTGCGGGGATGGCCCTACCGGCCGCAGGAAGGCGAGGCCGTCCTCGCGCACGGCCGGGTCGCGGTCTACGAGCCCGCCGGCCGCTACCAATTTTATGTAGATTGGCTGGAGCGCGCCGGCGTGGGGGCTCTGTACATGGAGTTCCTGGCCCTCAAGGCCCGCCTGGAGGCAGAAGGGCTCTTCGCCCCCGAACGCAAGCGCCCCCTTCCCCCTTTCCCGCGGGTGATCGGCGTGGTCACTTCGCCCCAGGCCGCGGCCTACCAGGACATCCTGCGGGTCCTCCGGCAGCGGTTCCCCGCCGTGGAGGTCCTCCTGGCCCCCACACTGGTCCAGGGAGAGGAGGCGCCGGCGCAGATCGTGCGCGCCCTCCAGGCCCTGAACGCCCTGGACGAGGTGGACGTCATCCTGGTGGCCCGGGGAGGCGGCTCCCTGGAGGAACTGTGGGCCTTCAACGATGAGGCCGTCGCCCGGGCCATCGCCGGTAGCCGCCATCCAGTGGTCACCGGCATCGGCCACGAGACCGACTTCACCCTGGCGGACTTCGCCGCGGACCTGCGCGCCCCCACCCCCAGCGCGGCGGCCGCCGCCGTGGTCCCGGACGGGAACGACCTGCGGGTCCAGGTCTGGACCTGCGCGCGGCGCCTCCAGCAGCAGATGGAGGCCCACCTGGCCCGGTCCCGGGGAGATCTCCAGGCCCTCCAGCGGACCCTGGAGGCCCGTTCGCCGGCCCGCCTGCTGGCCCAGGCGCGCCAGCAGGTAGATGAACAGGAGCGGCTCCTCCGCCTGCGCCTGGGCCACCGCCTGGACCTCCTCCGACGGGACCTGGCCGCCCTGGAAGCACGCCTCCAGAGCGCGAACCCGAGGGCCGTGCTCGCGCGGGGCTACGCCCTGGTCCTGAAGGCCGAAGACGGGAGCCTCGTGCGCCAGGTGCACCAGGTAGCCCCAGGCGACCCCCTTCGGGTCCAGGTCTCCGACGGCGAGTTCGGGGCGCAGGCCACCCACGTGCCCCAGCCCCCCGCACGCCGGGACGAGAAGCGAGGAGACATACCATGACGGACGAGATCGCCCGCATGTCTTTTGAGGAAGCCTTTCGGGCCTTGCAACAGGCCGTGGACGCCTTGGAGAGCGGCAACCTGCCCCTGGAACAAGCCTTGGAGGTCTTTGAACGGGGCATGGCCCTGGCGCGGCGCTGTGCCGAGCACCTGGACCAAGCCGAACTGCGCGTGCGGCAACTGCAGTGGGGCGCAGCCCCGGCCGAAGCCCCTCCATTTGCATTCCCGGAGGACCAGGAACCGCCCTTTTGACCCTTTTCCGGGGTAGGACTAAAGTACTATTGAGCCCAGGTCCTCATCCTCTATAATGGACGGTAGAGAGAGGCAGCAGGGATGGGCACGCGCCCAGGTCCCGGGTAAGTTGCGCGCTGAGGGAGGATCCGATGCGAAAGGTATGGCTTCTGCTGGTGGTGGTCCTGGCCCTGTCCTTGGTGACGAGCGCCGTCGCCCTTGCCGATGATGGCCCCTTCGGAGATGAAGGGTACAACTGGGAGGACCCGGTCTTCCAAATTGCCGGCACGCGGGTGGACGTCCTCATCGCCTCAGACGTGCCCGAGGGCGAGACCGTCAGCCGCCTCACCCGCGTCTTCCTCTTCGTGCCGCGCAACGTGGAGGCTTCCATCTTGGACACAGGGGGGTTGGACGTGCGCCTGGTGAGGGTAGGGCGGTACTGGGAAGGCCCTGTGCCCTTCCACGTCATCGTCTTCAAGCCCCGGACTGACGAAGGCTCCCGGTACCCTGTATCCGTGACAGTCCGAGCGGGCGAGCAGGAGTTCCCGACGGCCTATGGCCTGAGCGGCATCCCGATCCAGGTGTGGGCCTGGGTGCCGGATCCCACGCCATAGCGTATAGAGCCTGCCTAGCCCCAAAGGGCCAAAGCCCGGAAGCGAAAAGCCCGGCAGATTGCCGGGCTTTTGCCTTTTCGCCTAGGGCCGCACGATGGTCGCCTTCTCCCGCTGGGCGTCCAGCCACTCCAGGAACCGCTGCTGCCGCAGGGCCTGCTGCATCTCCGGCGAGAGGGCGCGGCCCGGGTCCTTCTCCACCACCTGGACCAGGACGTAGTACCCGTAGGCCGAGCGGATAACCTCGCTCACACCCCCGGGCTCCAGGGCGAAGGCCGCAGCCTCCACCTCTGGCGAGAGCAGGGACAGCCCTTGCGGGAACCACCCCAGGTCGCCCCCCTGCTCCCGGGTGCTCTGATCTTCGGAGAACTCCTTCGCCAGGGCCTCAAAGGACTCCCCCCGCCCCAACCTCTCCCGCAGTTGCCGGGCCAGGTTCTCATCCGAGACCAGGATCTGCCGCAGGTGCACCTGCGGCGCTGTCTGCGGGAGGCTGGCCGCCAGGTGCTGGATCAGGGCATCGGTGAGGAGTTGGGCGCGGATGTTCTCGCGGAACTCCTCTTCCGTCAGGTTGTTGGCCTGCAACCACTGGGCGAACCGCTCCCTCCCCCCTCCCTCGGCAATGCTGCGCTCCACATAGGCCTGGACCTCCTCCTCCGACACGGAGAGCCCCAGGGCAGCCGCTCCCTGGGCGATCAGCACCTGGTCTATCATCGCCTCCAGGACCTGCTGCCGCATCTCCCGCAGCCTCTCCTGCCCCTCGGCCGTGGAGGGGTCCACGCCCTGCGCCCGCAGGGCGGCCTCAAACTGGGCCACTTGCTTCTCGTAGGCGTCCAAGGGGATGGCCTCGCCGTTCACCACGGCGGCCACAGCCGACGGAGAGGGAGCAGGCGAGGCCGCGCCCTGGGGAGTGGCTGGGAGCGTCCCCTGGGGAGCGGGAAGGGTGTACAGGGGCTCCGGGGTGGCCTGCGCCACAGGTGGCGTGGGGCCCGCGCCTCCGCCGCAGGACGCGCAGACCACGAGAAGCCACAAGAGCACCCCCAAAGCTGGTCGCCGGGTCCAGGTCCGCAACATGGCTCTCTCATCCTCCCTTCCGTGCCTCAAGTCCGCCCGCTCCGCCCAGGGCGGAGCCACCCGCCTGACTTGCAAGGTGCATGCCAGGTCGGTGGGTCCTTTCCCCTACAGCACAAGGGACATTGTAGCACGGAGCAAGCCCCTGCGGCAACTGCCGGCGCCTTGGCCCCCAGGGATGACTCATTCTTACAGAACTCTGACAGCCTTCCGGTGTGACAGACCGTAGGGCACGCCTCCTGGCGTGCCATCTAGCGTCCGGAAGAGCCGTTAAGGTCTTCCCTTTGTAAAAA
>Ga0123519_10009634_pt1 | contig 14508 bp, 11 predicted proteins | sample YelNatPaOPRAMG02_FD_87396 | JGI IMG/M metagenome (GOLD analysis project Ga0123519, IMG submission 87396) | Hot spring microbial communities from Yellowstone National Park - Yellowstone National Park OP-RAMG-02 (version 2) | ecosystem: Environmental > Aquatic > Thermal springs > Hot (42-90C) ...
AGGAGACTATAGTGGCCTTCACACCTTCATGAAAGTTTGAAAACGTGTAAACGAGTGTAGAGGCTATTAAAGCTATAAGAAAATAGGTGCGTTTAAGTAAAAGCTTTCGTTTTTCTCTCTCTCTCACTAAACTCATTTTTTTAAGCCTCGCGCAAGGCGCTTCCCTTAAGGAAAGAATGCTTTAATTCTTCATTTTTAAGTTTATAAGCCTATACGTCGAACTTCGATATTTTCCACCCATTCCGCCCTTAAAATCCCTTCAAAATTCTTTCTAGGTTCCTGAAAAAGAATTTTTGATATTCTTTGCTTTGTGGCTTAATTGTTTCTGAGACGCAAGAATGTTTAAATTAATATATAGCCCAGATCATTTCATCAATAGGTTTCACATAATTATGTATAGAAAATGGAGTTAAGCCACAAAGCATATTCTTCACCAACTTTCTGCGGGTTCTATTAATGTTTCTTCTCCTTACCTCTCACCACTGAGTGAAATCCCATTTTAATACTCCCAAAGGGTCTTCCGTATGATGGGGCCAAAAAATTAAGTGGGCCCGCCCGGATTTGAACCGGGGATTTCCGCCGTTCCCATGTTTGTGAGGGCGGCGTCCTAACCAGGCTGAACCACGGGCCCTCAAGGATGGATTTCACAGAATTCCAACTATAATAAACTTTCCTTTAAATTTACGGGGATTCTGACGGGTTTTTCCCTTTCATCGGCGAGCTTATACGCGTATACGTTTAAGCCGGCTTGGGCTGCGGCCCTTAAGGTATTGGCGAACTTGGGGTCGGTTAAATCGTTGGGTTTAAACAGTTGAGCGTCAGGTCTTTGAACCATGAACACGACGGCCGCCCTGCTTCCCCTGCGAATTAACTCGACGAGGATGTTCAGGTGCTTTAACCCTCTCCTGGTAGGCGCGTCTGGAAACAGGGCAACCTCCCCCATAACCAGAGTGCAGGATTTCACCTCGACGAAACATCTTCCAAAAGGACCGTGGAGTAGGAAGTCTATTCTACGCCCTTTAACCTTCACCTCCTCCTTAACCTCTCGGTAGGCTGAAAACTCAGGCAATGTTCCCTGAAGGAGGGCTTTCCGGAAGAGTCGGTTTGCTTCTCGGGCGTCTAAGGGTACTGAAAAGTTCTTCAGCCGCACCGTCTTCAGCGTCCACATGGTTTTCCGACCAATCTTCCCAGCTGGTTCCAAGTACACCTCCGCTTCCGGTTGAAGAAGCTCCAACAACCTTCCAGGGTTAGGGAGGTGGCATTCCACCTCCACGCCTTCCACGTTCACCAGCGCCGCGAATCGATTTAACCTCTTCTTAAACCGTCCCTTAACCAGCTTCAACCTTTAACCCAAGAGCCTAAAGATCGCCCCTTTTTATTTCCCTATCTATTCCCGCCGCATTCCTCTTCATCGACGCGCGGTGCGTGAAATATTTATATGGGTTAACTCCGTCTGTTTTTGGCGTGGTTTCCATGCCGATAACGGATGCGGTTAAAAAGCAGTTGGCTCAAAGGCACCGGTTGTTCTATAAGATTTGCCGGGTATGTGGGGCGAGGAACGCGGCTTCAGCTGACCGATGCAGGAAGTGTCGCAGCTATAATTTAAGGTGGAAAAACCGGGAGCTGGGAACCAAGTAGGACCGAAAGCTTTTCTAACCCCTTTTAAACAAAATTTTCTAGGAGGTTCCTCCCTCAGCATGTGGTAGGGCTTGTGGCGTTTCTTAAGGCCTGACTCCATCTCGGTTCTCAGGGATGAAATCTGCAGGAAAAGCCTCTCCCGTTACTTCGATGTCGTCCAAAGCCTTAAGCCAGCGATGTTTATCCTAGCTAAAAAAACCCCTACGGAATACTCGTCTGAAGACTCGTTGAACGAGCTTTGGGCAACCCATGAAAAGGCTTTAGGATCCTTAAAGGAGTTAATCCGCGGAGTCGACGAAGGCTCGGTTAGGTTGGACGAGTTGGTAAAGCCGAGGAAATCCCTCTTAGACTTGAAAGCAGAGATAGCTCGACGCGTATTGGAGAGCTGTCTCCTATGTGAGAGGAGATGCGGAGTCGATAGGTCTAGGGGCCAATTGGGCTTTTGCAGATGCGGCGATGTGATTCACCTCTCCACTTACTTTGAGCATATGGGTGAGGAGCCTGAGCTGGTTCCCTCGGGGACAATATTCACATGCGGCTGCACCATGAGGTGCCTTCACTGCCAAAACTGGACGATTTCACAGTGGGTTGAAAAAGGCTCACCCACTCAACCTAAAACGCTGGCCGCTGTGGTTGAAGAGTTAAGGGAAAACGGCTGTCGAAACGTCAACTTAGTGGGAGGGGACCCTACCTCCTGGCTTCCCCAATGGCTTGAAACCTTCAGGTTCGTTGAGAAAAACGTTCCAGTGGTGTGGAACAGCAACTCTTATTACAGCGTGGAGACAGCGGAGCTGTTGAAGGGCTTCGCCGACGTGTACCTGCTGGATTTCAAGTATGGTCCAGGCGACTGTAGCCGACGACTATCCTCAGCCCCAGGATACTGGGATGCTGCCATCAGAAACCATTTAGAAGCCTCGAAGTGGGGCGAGTTGATCATAAGAATCCTCCTGCTTCCAGGACATGTAGAATGCTGCTTTAAACCCATAGTGGAGTGGATCGCCGAAAACCTGGGGCTTGAAGTAAGGGTTAACATCATGTTTCAGTATCGGCCTGAGTGGCGGGCCTACGAGGCACCGGAGCTGGCCCGTTGTCTAAACAGCGAGGAAAGAATGGAAGCTGTTCAATACGCTAGGAAAATTGGACTTAAAAACTTCATCACGTAAAGAAGAGAGGAAAGAAAAGTGAATGGAGAGTTAAAATAGTGGTTTAATGAAAACTTTCCGTAGACGACGGTGATGAGTCAAAGTTACAGTGAGTTGGTGAACGTAAGGCATTTGGCTGAGTCGTCTCCCCAGAGGCCTTTAAATCAGTTAGGGTTTCGCCACCGCTTTTTCCAGGGATTCGGCCTCTAACTCTCTCAGCTTGTCCAGATTCCTACGATATAGGTCCTCAGAGAGCTTTCTTCCAACCCTTTTCTCCCACCGTTTGACGGGCTCCCCGTATTCCCTTTGAATCTTGTCTCGGTATAGTTGGGGGAGGACGTTGAAGGCGCAGAAGGGAATGATTCTCCCATCGGGGACAGCGTAGTGGATGTCGCACCGCCTCACACGCTCCACATCATAGTTATACAGGTCTTGGAAGTGCATCATCCCTATGAACAGGGTTTTATAGTGGAATTCAGCCAACGCGGCGTAATCATGTTTTAGGAAGGCATTGTACAGGATCCTTGACAATTTAAGGCCCTTCGGCGCCTTAGTCTTATCGATGAAACGGTTAATCTTAAACAGCAACTCGGCGCCTACCAGGGCCCTGCTTCTACCCGACTCCAACTCATAGGTCTTCTCCTCCAAATATTGGAAAAGCCCCTCTACATCGATGAACCTTGTGATGGGGATAAGCTTGACCCCGTCTTTAACCACGTAGGTCGCCATGCCGCATGCGAAGTGAACCGATAACTCGTATTGAGGCTTCTTCGTCAACGCCTCCACGAAGTGGGTGATGGAGGATACGCATGGAACAGGGTAAAAGTCTTCCCGGGAAATTTCCCCGTTTAGCTGCTCCTCGATTCGAGCGATCACGTCGGGTATTGTGATCCTTAAACGGTTTCTCTCCGCTTTGCTAACCCTACCCACCAAGGATACTGGCTGATAATTTACACCCCTCACCACGTCGATGTTATCGGAGGCGAACCTGATGATGGCCCCAACCTCATGGTCGTTAACCGTGTTGATAACCGTTGGCACTAAGACAACTCCCAAACCGGCCCGACGGCAGTTGTTCAACGCCAAGGGGATTTCAAAGTGGTTTTTAGGGTTGGTTTTCTCCGTCACCCCGTCGAAGCTTAGGTAGACGGTGTTCACCCCCGCTTTTCGAACCTTTAAAGCCAGCTCCCGGTCTAAGGCCAGCCTAATCCCGTCGGTGTTGAGTTGAACGTGGTCTATACCCTCCTCCTTAGCCATCTTGATGATTTCGATCAGGTCCTCCCTCAAGGCGGGCTCCCCTCCCGTCAGCTGAACAGCGTTGCATGGAACAGGCTTCACAGCCCTCAACGCCTTGAACATGGCCCTGATCTGCTCCAAACTTGGCTCATATACGAAGCCCGCCTTTTCAGCGTAAAAGAAACAGTACCAGCAAGCTAGGTCGCATCGATTAGTTAACACGACGTTTCCCAGCGCGGTGTGGTTTAAATGTATTCGGCAGAGCCCACAGTCGAAGGGGCATGTAGGCTCCTTAACCTCCACGTTCGGGTTCTCCACGAGCTTCCCGTCGTGGGCGAACCTGGAAGCCTTCATGTAGAGCTCGTAGGATCCCCAGTAGACGTCCTCTACTTCGCCATGTTTGGGACATTTCTTGCGGTACATGACCTTGCCGTTTTCCTCGTAGAGCTCAGCGGGGATCTTTTTAAGACATTCCGGGCATAGGCTTTCCGTCCACCCCAAATGTTTCAATTACACCACCGAAAGTTGTAAATTCAATTCCCCGCCTACATATATGAGGTTTTTCGAAGATTCAGAAGGTGAATGGTTGTATGAGCGTAACCGAGGAATGCCTCAAAGCCCTAAGAGGCCTCGGCCTCACAGGCTACGAGGTGAAAGCCTACTTATCCCTCGTTTTGAGAGGTGGGTTAACCCCCAGCGAGGTCAGCCGGGAATCTCAAATCCCCTACTCCAAGGTTTACGACGTGCTCCGTAACCTTGAAAAAAAGGGCTGGATTCAAAGCGAGCACGCGAGGCCTGTCAAGTATTATCCAAAGCCTCCTGGGGAAGCTGTTGAAACGGCTCAGCTGAAGCTCCGCCATGAGCTGGAGTTCAGCGCGAAAACCATTCTCCGGGAGCTTCAACCCCTTTACGAACGTGAGGAGCGACGTGAAAAGCCTGAAGTGTGGATTGTAAGGGGTGAATTCAACATCCTCGCCAGAATCCAAGAGGTGTGTGGCCGAGCGGTCTTCAAGCTCCAGGTCGCCGCCCCCGTTCTCTCCGAAACGCTGACACGCATGTTCGAGTCCACGTTCGAGGAGGGGTTCAGGAAAGGCTTAGAAATATCCATTATGGCCGTGAAAAACGCGGATTTAAGCCTTCTTAAACGGTTAGAGCGGTACGGCGAGGTGAGGGTTAGAGAGCAGATGTTTGGGGGAGGTGTGATATCGGACGTGAAGGAGGTGATCCTAGTCTTAGGGGAGGATGACCCAGCTGGAACTGTGGGAATCTGGAGCACCCACACCGGGTTAGCTAGGTTCGCCAAAAACTATTTCGACTACCTTTGGAGGGAAGCTCAGCCTGTTCGAGGACCGTAGTGAATTAACCCCTTCTCCTCCAACGTTCGCTTAAGGCCTTCCACGGCCACATGAACCTCCACCTCTTTCTTAGCCCCCGTGCACACCAGCTTTCCGCTGGCGAAAAGCAAAATCACCACCTTGGGATTATCCATACGGTATATGAGGCCGGGAAACTGCTCCGGCTCGTACATCGTCCTTTCAAGGGCCATAGTCGACTTTTCAAGGTCTATGTAGCCCCCCAGCCCCGCTGAGGCCACGATGTTCTGAATCTGGATCTCCGGCTTATCAACCGATATCACCCCCTCCCTCCTTAAATCCTCCACAACCTTCTGAACCGCCCTTCTAGCCTGAACTTCAGACTTCGCGCCAGTACAAACCATTTTACCGCTGCTGAAAACCAAGGTAGCGGTCTTCGGTTTTTTCAACCTGTAAACCAATCCGGGAAACTGCTCCGGCTTGTAGTCCACGTTAGGAAACAGCCTCACAACGGTGTTTAAATCGATATTCTGGTTTAAGGTCGCGGAGGCCACAACGTTCTCGATGCGGATAAACGCCTTTTTATGGAACATGCCTCAAAACCTTCCAACACGTTTACCTAAAGCCATTCGCGTTAAAGGAAACACGTTTTGCGCCCTATATAAACCCGATTAGAAAACCCTTATCCAACCGTTTCTCCTTACGTTTCTCCTTGTTAGAACCGGTAAACTCCGTTACAACGAATATGAGAATGAGTAAGGCAACTATGAGGATTCCCAAGGGCTCCCTCAACTTGATGGCTAAGTAGCCCACGTACGGAATCCGATACCTCACCACCCCTATCACATGGGAGGCTGGGATGTAACCCCACCTGTAAAGGTCGGATGACGGGTTGTTATCCCCCTTCGTTTCAAAGCCCAGCGTGCCGTCCATGTGAACTACGGTGACCACTCTGTGGACGATGCGGTAGGAGTCCTCACCGTAATGTCCAGGCACGTAGAATACCAGTATGTCGCCTAAAGAGATTTCCTGAGGCTTCACCCCCTCTATGACTACTAGGTCTCCTACCCTAAGTGTGGGCTCCATACTCCTAGATGGAACGTAGGCCAGGGGCACCTCGGTTCTAAGGACTGCTTTCATCAGCATCCAAGCCCCTTGAACAGCTAGGAAAACCAGGGCGAGCGTGACCGCTACCCGGAAGGCTTCGCTTCTCCAAACCTTCTTAGCTACACTCACATCTCCTCACCGAAGCCCCTTTATGAAGCTAATGCTCTCCGAGGCTTAGCCTGCGGATAACCCCCTTTAAAGCCCTTTCACCCAACGTGAGAAAACTCTTCCCCCTCTCCGTAATCCTGTAAATGCGCCTTTCCCTTCCCTTCCCCTTCTCGGCTTCCCATAAACCCTCTACGTAACCTTCCTCCTCTAAGGAGTGCAGAAGGGGATACAAGGTTCCAGCGCTTAAATACACGCCGAACATATCCCTCACCGCCATGTTTATCTCATAACCCCACCTCGGCTTGTCCTTCAACAACCTCAGGACGATTAAATCCAAATGGTTCTTCACAGCCCTTTCACGCCAAAGCCTCTCCAAACCCACAGTCAACCCTTTAACCCATCCGATAGAGGTGGTTAAACCCTCCAACTCCTTTATCGATAATGGCATGTCTTTAAAACTTCATGCTTATTTAGGCTTTCCCATCCTAAGCCTATGTTTTTATTCTAGCCCAACTCCCAGTTACCATGTGGAGGAGCTGCTTAAAGACATGGACTTGGACGTAGCCGTGGAGGAAAACGTGTTTACGCTGCTTTCTAAACCCCTTCAAAAGGCGGTTAAAGAGAAGGGGTTTGTGAAGCCGACGGAGGCGCAGCGGAAAGCGATCCCCCTCATCCTGAAAGGAGAAAACGTGCTTCTCATAGCTCCCACAGCCTGTGGCAAGACTGAGTCAGCGGTGCTTCCAGTGCTGGACCACGTCATATCCATGGGTGACAGGGATAGGGGAATCAAAGTACTGTACATTACGCCCCTCAGGGCGTTGAACAGAGATATGCTTGACAGACTCACATGGTGGTGCGGTAAGCTGGGCATTAACGTTTCTGTGAGGCATGGAGACACCGACGTTAAGGAGAGAAGCTTACAGGCGAAGAGTCCTCCCACCATGCTGATCACCACTCCTGAAACCTTACAGGCCATAATCCCAGGCAGGGTGATGAAGCGACACCTCAGCGAGGTGAGGCACGTCATCGTAGACGAGGTTCATGAGCTCGCCGACTCGAAAAGGGGAAGCCAACTCTCCCTAGCCTTGGAAAGGCTGAGGGGAATGGCCGAGGAGGAGTTTCAAGTCATCGGGTTATCGGCCACCATTGGAACCCCGGAGCAGGTCGCCCGATTCTTGGTCGGCGTCGGCCGCGACGTTAAAATCGTCAGGATACCTGTAGGGAGAAGAAGCCGCCTAAAGGTTTTATACCCTGAACCCACAGGCGAAGACCGTGAGCTCGCATTAAAGCTTTACACGCATCCCGAGGTCGCGGCTCGGCTTAAACTTATGGAGAAACTCATCAACTCCCATAACTCAGTGTTGTTGTTCACCAACACTAGGTCCATAGCCGAGGTATTGGCCAGCAGGTTTAGAGTTTGGGACATCGATTTCCCCATATCCATCCATCATGGCTCCTTGGCCAAGCCCGCCAGGGTCACCGCTGAAACTGGGTTAAAGTCTGGGAAGCTTAAGGGAATCGTATGCACATCCAGCTTGGAGCTGGGCATAGACATAGGAGCCGTAGACTACACCATCCAGTACATGAGTCCAAGACAGGTCACGCGGCTGATTCAAAGACTGGGGAGAAGCGGCCATAAGGTGGATTTGATCGCGGATGGAGCGATAATCGCAATGGACGAAGACGACGCGTTGGAGGCCATGGTAATAGGGAGGAAAACCTTTCAAGAAGAGTTGGAGCCTGTTAAAATTCCCGAAAAGCCCCTAGACGCCTTAGCCCATCAAGTTGTCGGACTCCTAACCCAAAAGGGAAGATGGAGGATCGAGGAAATCCTCACCATGTTCACTAAGGCTTACCCTTACAGGAACCTGACGGAAGAGGAGTTGATGAAGGTCTTAACATATCTGCATGAAAGGTATCCAAGGATGGCGTGGGTTTCATCAGAGGATAAAATTGTTCTTAGGCCTAGAAAAATAAAACCTCTTTACGAATATTACTTTGGGAAACTTTCCATGATACCTGATGAAAAACAATACCTGGTCATGGATGAAACATCCGATACACCTGTCGGCGTACTTGACGAGGCGTTCGTCGCAGAGTACGCGGAGCCCGGTGCCAAGTTCATCGTGAAGGGAAGCCCATGGAAGATGATGAGCATCCGAGGGGATAAAATCTTTGTAAAGCCTATAAGCGATCCAACCGGAGCCATCCCCAGCTGGATTGGAGAGGAAATTCCCGTACCCTTTGAAGTAGCGTCAGAGGTGGGAAAGCTGAGAAGAGCCGTTTTAGAAGCTTTAGAAGAGGGAAAAAACCTAGAAACCCTCGCCAATCAACTCTCGAAGCGGTATCCAGCGGATAAAGCCACCATTCTACGGTCTTTAAAAACCACGGTTGAGCAACGTGAACAAGGGTATCCTGTCCCCACCGATAACGTGGTTGTCGTTGAAGACTGGGAAGACTATACGATCATCCACGCCCATTTTGGAACCCTTGTAAACCGATCCATAGGTATGCTGATAGGCCACTTGGCTGCTGAGGAGCTTGGACACACAATCATGGTTCAACAAGACGCTTACAGGATAATCGTTCAAGGAGGAGGCTCCATAACTGGGGAAGAAATCTTAGAGATGTTGAAAAGCGTCGAGGAATCCAACCTTGTAGCTTTGCTAAGCGAGGCGACTGAGAAAACCGGGTTGTTTAAGCGGAGGCTTGTTCACGTGGCCAGACGGTTTGGAGCGATCTCTAAATGGGTCGACTTCACCAGCCTTAGCCTAAACCGTTTGATTAAAAGCTTCAAGGACACCGTCATATTTGAGGAGGCGATGAAGGAAACCCTCGCCCAGGACCTGGATCCTGAAAACACGTGCAAGGTCTTAAGGATGATGAGGAGGGGGGAGGTAAGGATTGAAATGATTCGGGGTGGCGGTGAATTATCACCCATAAGCCAGCTGGCCATGCGTAGAGCCAGCATGAAAACGGATCTAATTCCACCTGATAAAATGGAGAGAATCATCCTAGACTCCGCGAAGGCCAGAATTCTCAACGAATCCGTAACAATCATATGCGCTTCATGTTGGGGCTTCTGCGAAGTAAGGGAGGTTAAGACGTTGAAGGAGGGGTTTCGATGCCCCCGCTGTAAATCCAGATCTTTAGGCATCTTGAACCGCGCTCCTGAAAGATTGGAGAAACTGTTGAGAAACCGAGGCGTCGTCCGCGGTAAATCCGATAAAAGGCTACTGGAGGAGGTTTTGGCAACAGCCTCCCTATTCGAGAAATTCGGCGTGAGAACCGCCTACGTAATGGCTGGAAGGAAAATAACCCCTCATCAAGCCGAAGAAGTTCTCTCTAAGACAGGCAGCGTCGGCGACGAGCTGTTTAAGCTAATATTGGAGGCTGAAAAAGAGGCTTTGAAAAGAAGCTTCTGGTAACCGAAGAAGATACGTCACCGTGAAGAATCCGGGGTTAGAGCAGACAGCCAGCTTCTGATGGTTTAAAAGCTGATGGAATGAGTAAGGTGAGCTCATCCCCAATGCGAGCGGCCATTCTCCATGCATGTTAATAGGGGGGAAACTATTGGAGTAGCGTTATGTTGAATGACCCCATTTATAAATGTAAATATGTTAATTTTGGTGGAGTAAACCTCATAATGCGCCGTTAATATTTAATCAACCGTGGCATGAGAGGACCCTTAAAAGCGTGGAATGGAAAACGTTTAAATTCGACTTTTAGGGAATTTTCGCTGTACACCCATAAAGACAAGTCGTCTCCACTTTCAACATCGTTCCTTAAAGTCTATGGGTGATGAGTTTGAAAGTCCTCTATATTAGTAGTTTCTTTCCTCAAAGGTGCGGTATAGCCACCTATACTTGGAACTTAGCTCAAGCTGTAAAAGGGGTTGATGAAGGCTGTCAATTAGCCTTCTTAACCTTCAAAATGGATAAGGCGAGTTTAAATGCTGAAAAACGGTTCGAAATCCCTGGAGACATCTTCAGGTGTTTGATTAAAGAAAGATAAGGCTTCCTACAGTTTCTCAGCTCAGCTCATCAACAAGTCAGATGTCGATCTCGTCCACCTCCAACATGAATATGGACTGTTCGGCGGCATGTTCGGTTGCCACATTGTGGGGTTAGTGGAGAAGTTGCGGAAGCCCATGGTGGTGACGTTTCACAGCGTTAAGCCAAACCCCTCCATAAGGCTGAAAAAGGTTACAAACACGGTTGCTGGAAAGGCGGAGGCGGTCATAGTTCATACCAAGTCGGGAGCGGAGCTGCTAACCACGTACTATGAAGTTGATGAAGGAAGGGTCCATATCATCCCCCACGGTTCGCCGGAAACAAGTCAGAGAATAGTTGATATGACTTGTTTACCCGGTGAGCTGAAGGTTTTAGGCCATCACCCTATTCTATTGAATTTTGGGCTCATTAGACCCAGCAAGGGGTTAGAGTACGCCGTTAAGGCCTTAACCCTGGTGAAGGAAAAGCATCCTGATGTGTTACTGCTGATCGCGGGTCAAACGCATCCAAGCCAGTTGATGGTAGCGGGAGAGAAGTATCGTAGAAAGCTTATCAAGCTCGCCGAAAAAATGGGGGTGAAAGAAAATGTCCGGTTTATCAACAGGTTTTTGGATGAAGGTGAAATCGTTAAGTGTCTTATGATCTCCGATTTTTACGTCATCCCCTACACGGGACAGGAGCAGATCTCCAGTGGAACCCTCGCATACGCCCTCGGATGCGGTAAGACGGTGATCTCCACACCGTTTCGCCACGCCGTTGAAGTGCTTTTAGACGAACCCCCACATTTAAACGAAATCCTTAAAATAAGAAGGGCGTTGTTTGGGAGAAGAGGCGTCCTCGTACCCTTCAAAGACGAGAAGGCGTTAGCTGAGGCGATCCTCACCCTCATGGAGGATGAGGACCTAAGGAAGTCCATTGAAAAGGAAGCTTTAAAATACGCATTTAACACAAGTTGGAGAAAGGTAGGGGAGAGGCATCTAAACCTCTATCGAAACGTATTGTGCGTTGAGGCGGCGGCTCCTGTGAACATTTGAGCAACAGCCAGGGTTTAAACCTTTTACAACCTCAACGAGGCGGGTGGCAACTTTCAACCAGATCTTTCAACGAGGCGCTGCCTACGCATATAGAGGTGTCCGCGGCCCCGTAGTATATTTTAACTTCGCTGAGGTTTGATTCCAAGATTGCTCCGCAACAGAAAACCACGTTTGGGACATCCCCAGTCCGTTCATAGAGCTCTGAAGGACTTAGAATGGGAATAAAAGACCTACCCACGACCTTTGAAGGATCCTCTCTGTCCAGCAACGCCGCCCCCAAACGGTATATGCTCCCCGCCGCTGTGGTTTTAACCCCATGGTATATTTCAAGCCATCCCTCATCGGTTTCTATCGGCGGAGCACCAGCTCCAATCTTCAAAGAATCCCAGAACCCTGGTCTAGGCTCCATCACCATCTCGGATCTACCCCAGTATATGAGATCCTTCGAGTAAGATATCCAGATGCCCATAGCCTCCGGCGCGGTGGGCCTATCAAGCCTAGCGTACATCCCTTTAAACTTTTTAGGAAATAACACAGCGTCCTTGTTGGGGGGTTGAGAAACAAACCCTAAACGTTTGAAATCCTCAAAGTCCCTTGTCACCGCTAACCCGATTCTCGGGCCGTAACTTGAGTAAGCCGTGTAGAAAATGTAGTATTTACCGTCCAACAGGGTTATTCGAGGATCCTCCACACCCTTCTCTTCGTACCTTCGAAAAGGCTCCTCAGTGGACGGCGCCAAGGCGGGCTCCTCCTCTACCTCGAAGCGATAACCATCCTTACTCCTCGCGATGACGAGAACAGACCTCCCCTCTAAGGTCTCCACCCTTAAGAGGAGGATGTACTCCCCTCTGTGCTTAACGGCCCCGGCGTTGAAAACAGTGTTACATGGGAAAGGAATATCCTCCTTTGTGATTATGGGGTTTCCATCATATCTTTTCACGATCTTCATTGGATAGGTTCTGATCACTGAACCCTCACCTCCTTTTCAAGATCCATCCAACGTTTCCCGTCCGATTCCTCCACTCATCCAATTAAGCCTCTAATAAACTCTTACGCTTCGAAGCGGATGATATGAACAGTAAATGAAGAACTCGTTAAAAAGCAAATAAGCTACATTTTTATCTTTTAATCACCAATAATCTTTAAGGGCCGGGGTGGCTCAGCTGCGGCCAGATCTCCAACAGGCGAGATCACAGCGTTGGACTCATAATCCAAAGGTCGCGGGTTCGACTCCCGCCCCCGGCACCATCAAAAACCGAATTAAAACACCCCAAGCCAAACCGAAAGGATTTTATGATATATACATCCAAAAAGATGGTCCGGCAAGCGTTTACAATAGTATGTGAGCGGTTAAAAAGGGGAAAACGCTTTTCACCGCGATGGGGAGTTTGCCTTTAATTTAATTCTTTAGGAGTTCGCAGTAACGCAGTTGTGGCCGTGATTTGAGTTAACGCTACGAAGAGCAATGTTATAATGAATGGCGTTTTTAGGTCCATCAGTAACCCATAGATTGCACCGCTGACCAGTAAGCCTAACCCGTAAGCGGTGTTGAACACCCCGTATCCCGTGCCCCTAGAGGAAATCGATGTAAAATGGGAAACCGCCGCTCGGTAAACCGATTCTTGCATGCCTAGAACGACGCCGAAAAATATGGAGGCGACTATTAAAGTCAAAAGATTTGGAGCAACAATTGTGAACAGCGGTGGCAACGTTGAAAGTATGAAGGGCGCGACCAAAACTTTCACACCTAACCTGTCGTAGATGTAGCCTGAAAGGAGGGCCGCGGAGGCGTCTACCCCTTGAATGATCGAGTAAATTAACGGCACCATCCATTGTTGATGTTCTGGCTGGAGGAGGACCGACGCCTTGTAGAGGATCAACGCCACAGGGATAAGACCCACAGTATTAAGGGTTACCGCGAACGTGTAGGTGTAAAAGGGTTTTCCAAGCTCGCTAACCCTATCCTTCTTTCCACCCTTACTACGTGTTGGTTCAATTGTAAACTGCGAGCCAATCTTCCTGTAAGTGTAGATTAAAGTCGCGGTAAGCGTTAGAAAAGGAATTAGGAGGAAGGCGAAGGAAACCTTATAATCGTTGCCGCTGTGCAGCATCCAGAACGCGACGAGGAGAGGCCCTAACACAGCCCCCACTTGGTCTAGGAATTCATGGATTCCAAAGGCTTTCCCAGCTCCTACGCCGCGACTTATCATGGAGAGGACGGCGTCCCTTGAAGGAGACCTGATGGCTTTACCGAGCCTTTCAACCAACACCAGTATGAGGGCGATCTCCCATCTTCCAGTAAACCCTATAAGCGGAATGGCGGCGATCAACCCATATCCCAACAGGATGAAACCCCAATAGGCGTGTGTGGCGTCGACTAACACCCCGCTAACCAGCCTCGCCCCGTACCCTAGAAATTCCCCAAGACCTCCAACGAGACCGACGATGACCGCGGAGACGCCTAAAAATTTCAGGTAGTCGGGCACTAAACCCCGTGATCCTTCATAGACTATGTCCCCCATCAAGCTAACGAGGCCTAGAAGTAAAATACCGGCGTAAACGCTCTTAACATTATGGTGACCGTGGTTGATCTCCGACATGTTTTTCATTCAACTTCTTACATTCATACGCTTAAGCCCATGTGAGGCCTTATCGAAATTCTTAATCGAGGAGCCCTAAGCTCTTATTCATGACGGGAGGAGCGTGATCCTTTACGAGGATGCCCATCTGCTGCTCCGAAAGGGGAGAGGCTCAAGCCTTCTTACCGCTTAAGGCTCGCTAGGAACTCTAGGAGGTGGCGTTTCAACCTTCCCTGGTAGACGAGGGGGCAGGTTAACAGGCCGCAGCATCCGGGAATGTCGACTGGGTTGACCTGTAGGGCGACCTCCGTTTCCTTGATCTTCGGGAGGTTGAGTAG
>Ga0123519_10009638_pt1 | contig 14501 bp, 6 predicted proteins | sample YelNatPaOPRAMG02_FD_87396 | JGI IMG/M metagenome (GOLD analysis project Ga0123519, IMG submission 87396) | Hot spring microbial communities from Yellowstone National Park - Yellowstone National Park OP-RAMG-02 (version 2) | ecosystem: Environmental > Aquatic > Thermal springs > Hot (42-90C) ...
ATCGGTATTGTAGCCCAAGCGCTCCGAGTCGCGCAATAGGACGGTATTGGCCGCCCCAATGCCCCGCACGGCCTCGTCCACCTGGGTGAGCTTTTCCAGCACCGCCTCCTTGTGCGGGAGCGTAACGCTCAGGCCCCGGATATCCAGTTCGTCGGCGTGATCGAGAAAATCGAACAAGTGCTCGTGCAGCACTCGGAACGGCACATACACTTTGTTCATGTTGAAGTGGCGGAATGCCGCGTTGTGAATCAACGGGCTCAGACTGTGGGCCACCGGATCGGCCACCACGCCGTACACCTCCGTATCGGCCCGGATCTCGTCGTAGCGGTACACGTCTCGCATCTGCTCGAAGGAAAGCTGGCCCGGGGCCAGCACCCGCTCGGAGGAAAAGGTGGCGTAAGTGAATGGCGCGCCGTACTTTCCACACAGAATGCGCGTGGGGGTGCCGATCTCGCCCATGCACAACCCCACGGTAGGCACCTTGCTCTGCCGCACCAGGCGAAGCATGCGGAGGTTGTCTAAAGGGTTATTGGCCATGGTGGCCAGCTTGACGATATCCGCATCCAGGCTGCACAGCCGGCGGTGGATGGCCTCCAGGTCGTCGGGCGTCTTGCGGAAGTCGTGGAAGCTGACGATCCGCTTGGTCTTGCCGTACCGGGGGATGCGGGCGGCGACGTCTTCCTCCAGGTCCACGTATTCCACCCCTTCTGCAATCGCCGTGCGCAACAGCAACAGCCGCTGCTCTTCCGTCCCCGCGAACTTGCCTCCTTCCTGCTCGCGGCGGCAGGTGATGATTACCGGACCCGGCCGTTCCGCGATCAGACGCTTGATGGAAACCTCGCCGCGGATGTAATCCACCCGCAACTCCACCAGCTTGGCCCCCTGCTCGACCAGGTGCCGATGCTCGGCAATCATGTGGCGGTGGCGCCCACGCCCAATGCTTACGCAAATCATGGTCCAACCAATGGCTGCAAGGAGGACAACCTACCTGATCCACGCTCGCAAGCGTGGTGCAAGCCAGTATTGTGGGCCACGGCGGAGAAAAAATCAAATCCCCGGCTGGCCTGCAACCGGGCCAGCCTCCCCGCAGGCGGTCCGCGTCGCCCCCTGCGCCCGGCAGAGGCCCCCTGATTTCACGGCAAAAAGCTGGTACACTACCGGCCGGCCTGAAGTGCGTGGGCGCTGGGCGGCTCGAACAACCCGGGCACGACGCAGGTGCCGCGCCTTTGGCCGCCTGTAGCGGGCCGCCGTCCCGGGTATTGGGGAACTTCACGCTGGATCGCGGCAGACGCTTTGACAAAGGCGAAAACAGGGGTGCTGCCGGACAGCGTGCCGCGGCGTCCCGAACCCCGTTGATTGGCAACCTGCAATTCGAGGAGGCGGTTTGAATGAAAGCAGTGCTTATCGCTCCGCGGAAATACATCCAGGGGCGCGGCGTGCTCCGCGAGATCGGCACGTATCTGAAGCTCCTGGGCCACCGGCCCCTGCTGTTGTGGGACGAGTGCGTCCGCGGCCTGGTGGGTCAGACGGTCTTGGAGAGCGTGCGGACCGCCGGTCTGGAGCCGGTGGACGTACTGTTTCAGGGCGAATCGACCAAAGAGGAGGCCAACCGCGTGGCTCAACTGGCCCGCGAGCAAGGGGCGGACATCGCCGTGGGCATCGGCGGGGGCAAAACCTTGGACACGGCTAAGGCCGCCGCCGTTTATGCAGGTCTGAAAATGGTGACCGTGCCCACTATCGCCTCCAACGATTCCCCTACCAGCGCCGCCAGCGTATGGTACGATGCCCAAGGCAATTGCATCGGCTGGGACTGCTGGCCCTTCAATCCGGACATCGTGCTGGTCGACAGCCAGGTGATCGCCAACGCTCCGGTGCGGGCCTTTGTGGCGGGCATGGGCGATGCCCTGGCTACCTGGCTGGAGGCCGAGGCCGCCTACAAGACGCGGGCGGTCAATCTGGCCGGCGGCGTGCCCACCCTGGCCGCCATGACGCTGGCCCGCCTCTGCTTCGACACGCTTTTGCAATACGGCCTGGAAGCCCGCCGCGCCGTCGAACTCCACGTAGTAACACCTGCGGTGGAAAAAATCATCGAAGCCAATGTCCTCTTGTCCGGCCTGGGCTTCGAGAGCGGCGGTCTGGCTACCGCGCACATGATCGCCAACGCCCTCCCCTCGTTCCCCGAGTGCAAACGCTTCATGCACGGCGAAAAGGTGGGTTTCGGCATCATCAGCCAGCTCTGCCTGGACGACGATATGACCACCGAGGCCATCTACCGTATCGTAGATTTCGAGATCGCCATCGGCCTGCCGGTCACCTTCGCCGACCTGAACCTTCAGGGCATCGGTCGCGAGCGGCTCAAACAGATTGGCGATATCTGTGCGGCCGAGGGCTCGCTGTGCCGCAACCACCCCTTCCGCGTAACTTCGGAGGACGTGGTCGATGCCATGATCGCAGCCGACGCCTTGGGGCAACGCCGCAAGCAGACGCTTGGCAAATAATCCGGTGGCTCATCGCGGGGGTATCCCGCGCCAGCGGCCGGTGGTTTCCGTGGTTCACCAAGATTTTCCCCTATCCGGAGGTTTCGTGGTCATGAAAACGCTTCGCTGGATTCATGGTTTGATGGTGCTGGTTGCCGCCGCGGTGGCCGGGCCCGCCATGGCCGCCCCGCAGCCCGGGGACAAGCCCGCTGCCGGGATTTTGAAGAAAGAGGGGCGCAAGAAGGCCCCGGCCCGCAAGAAAAAGCCCGTCCAGCCGCTCAAACAGGCCCAACTGCTCGTCGAACTGCCAGACTCGTGCAACACGCCGGACGGCATGGCCCTGCTGCCTAACGGCGATATCATCCTTTCGGTCCCCAACTTCAACGATAAGAAAGCCCCGCCTTTGTTGATGAAGATCACCCGCGACAACCGGCTGGAGGAGTTCTACCGGCTGCCCAAGAACCCCGACACCGGCCGCATGGGCCCCATGGGCATTGTCGCCGGGCCTGGTGGCGACCTGTACCTGGCCGACAATCAGATCTTCCATGACCCCGACGGCAAGCCCATGCTGTTTGGCAAGTCCCGACTGGCGCGAATCGCCGTCAAGCACGGCAAGCCCGTGGAAGTCATTCCCGTGGTAACCGGGTTCAACGTCTCCAACGCAGTAGCCATCCACGCCGGCTATGTGTATGTGAGCGAGACCATCCTCCAACCGAACAGCCAGCCGCTGGTAAGCGGGGTGTTCCGCTTCAAGCTGGGAGAAGAGGGCATCCAGCTCCGCCAGCCGCTCAAAGACGATCCGCACCTGATTGCCACCATCCTGACCTACAACAAGGAAATCCCCTTCGGGGCGGACGGCATGACCTTCGACCATGCCGGCAATCTGTACGTGGGCAACTTCGCCGACGGCACGCTGCACCGCATCGAGTTCGACGAGTCGGGCAAGGTGAAATCGAACCGTATCTTTGCCCGCGCCCCCTTCATGAAGTCGTGCGACGGCATCTGGTTCGATGCGCGGACCGAGAAAATCTACGTGGCCGACTCCCTGGCGAACGCCGTCCAGATGGTCTCGCTGGACGGCACGGTGCAGACCCTAGCCCAGGATCCGGACAACGACGGGTCGGGCGGCCGATTGGACCAACCCTGCGAGGTCCTGGTACGCGATGGCGAAGTGATTGTCTCGAACATGGATTTCCCCGTCCCGGGCGGCGTGAACAAAACCTTCGACAAGCCCTACACGCTGTCGCGAATCCGGCTGGATTGACCCTTTAGCTGAACCCTGAAAGGCCGCGCGCCCTCGTGGCCGTATAGCGCAGGCCACGCGCTGCGGTGATCCGACATCAGAACGCCACGGGGCGCGGCCTTTTCAAGCGCGTCCGGCCAGGCACTTTCCGCCCTGCCGCGCTGTTGGTGCGGGCCGCAGGTCTCCCTGCAAGCCGGTCGGCTACTTTTTCTCGGTGGGTGGGTTGGGCGGCAACAAGGCCACTTGCTTGCCGTCGGCGGCGTTGTACAGACGGACTTCCCCGGACCAGTCTCCGGCAGCTATGCGATTGCCATCGTGGCTGAGGGCGACCTCCAGCACCGGCTCTTTCATGGCCTCGAAGGTGCGCACCGGCGACAAATCGGGCGACCAGAGTTTGACCAGGCGGTCGCGGCCGGCGGAGACCAGCCGGCCATCGTGCCCGAACTGGATGGCCGTTACCCCGCCGCCGTGGGCCGTCTGGTTTTTCAAAACCCTGCCGTCTTCCAGGTTCCAGAGCTTGATCGTGCCATCCTCGCTGCCGCTGGCCAGCACATTGGAATCCTCACGGAAGCTGATGGCGGTGACGCCCCCTTTGTGGCCTTCCAGATTCTGGTATTCGCGGCCGGTATCGGCCTCCCACACGACCAGTCCGCCAGCGCGGTCGGCGGTGCCCAGAAGGATCCCATCGGGGCTGAACTCCACGGCGTAGATCCAATCGGTGTGCTTGCGGATTTCGTAGAGCTGGGCGCCGTCGGCCGTGTGGAATACCCGCACGATCTTTTCCGGTCCGCCCAAGGCAACCAGCTTATGGTCGGGGCTGATATCGGCGGCCAGGACCACGTCGAGTTCGTCGCCCACCGTGAACAGCCGGCGACCGGTCTTCACATCATAGGCGACGACCACTCCGCGGCGGGCATTTTCGCCACCGCCGGCCAGCAGCAGGGCGCCCGAGCGGCTGAAGCGGAGCACGTAAGGGATTCCCTCGGGAAAAGGCAGCACCCCCAGCAACTGGCCGGTATCGGCATGATAGAGGACGATCTGGCGCTGGCCGGCCACCGCCAGCACAGGCGCCCAGGGGCTGGCCGCCAGGGCGGTTACCGCGGCGGCTCGCGGCGTCACCACCACCGGTTGGCGCGAGAGGCCCTCCGGCAAGATAGGGGGGCCGGCCGGTCGGGCCGCTCCCGCCGATATGGCCAGGGTCAACGCCGACTTGGGCTTGGCCTCGGCCTTGGAACCCGAATCGCGCAGCGCCCCGGCCGCAATCCACTGCCGGATGATCTCCAGCTTGGCGGCCGGCAGCTTATCGGTCTTGGGCGGCATGTGGGGTTCGCTCTCGTGGTTCACCAGCAGCCACAAGTACGAATCCCCGGGATTTCCGGGATTGATTACCTCGCCGCTGGCCCCGCCCTTGCGCAGGCGCTCGTAACTGTCCAGCGCCAAGTCGTTGGTGGCCTTGTTCTGGTTGTGGCAGTTGAAACAGTGCTCCCGGAAAATGGGGCGCACGTGGTCCATGTAGGTGATCTTCTCGCCTGGCTTAGGAGCTTGCGCCCCAGCCCCGTCTGCCCACACCATGGCCCCCACAAGGGCCAGCCATCCCCATGCGATACACCGGCGACGATTCCGACGGAACATGGCTTTCTTCTCACGCGCTGTCATCAAGTGTTAGCCCAAGAAAACAAGTGTTGGCCCTGAAAACACGCGCCCGGACAGGCCGCCCCGTGGGCCACAGAGCCGGCCTTTCAGGGCGTGGCTCGCCCGGCGGCTTTCTCGCCCTGCCGAGCTTCGCTCAAGGCCGTCTTAGTGGTTGAAGGCGAACTCTCGCGAGTTCAAAAGGGCCCAGAAAATGTCCTCCAGGGGGCCTTGCGGGTCGGGTTCTGCGGCCACAAACTTTTCCAGCCGGCCGATTTCCTCCGAGGTCGGCTCGCGGCACAAACACCGGATAAATAGCGAAGTAATGATGTCGCGCGGGGCCTTTTTCTCGGCCAGCATCTTCCGCACCACTCCGCCGGCCGCGATCTTCTGCTGGATAGTGTCCCCGTTGAGCAAGTGCAACGCCTGCGAAAGCGTAGGTTCGCGCCGCACCTCCTGGGCACACACCGTCTCCCGCGGCGACCGCCCGAAGGTCGTCAGGAAGTAGGTACTGATCGAGCCGTCGGCGATCTGCACGGCCTGAGCGCCCACGGGCAGACGGGGAAACTTGTTGGGGGCCTCGGTCACTTGGCTGATGCAATCCAGAAGCACCTCGGCTTGCAGCCGGCGGACCGCGGCGTGGGCGAAGTTCCGCTCGTCGTCGGCATTGGTGCGGTTGCGTTCGGTGGAGCGCTGGTAGGCGTGCGAGTTGCAGATGTCGCGCACCAGTTGCTTGAAGTCGTACCGGTAACTGATCAAGCGCTGGCCCAGAGCCGCCATCAATTCCGGGTTGCTCGGCGGATTGCTGATGCGGATATCGTCCACAGGCTCCACGATGCCGATGCCGAAGAAGTGCTGCCATACCCGGTTGGCCAGGTTGGGCGCGAAGTAGGGGTTGTCGGGTGCGGTCAGCCACTGGGCCAGTACCTCCCGGCGGTCTTTGCCTTGCACGTCGGGCTTGGGGCCGCCCAAAAACTTGGGCTCCATCGGCCGATTGCCCACCGGGTGCCGGACTTCGCCCGCCGCGCGGTTGAAAACGATGGTTTCGCGGTAATCCTCGCCCGGCTTGCGCCCAATCTGGCAGAAGAAGGCCGCAAAGCTGTAGTAATCGTCCATGGTCCAGCGGTCGAACGGATGGTTGTGGCACTGGGCACACTGGATGCGGAACCCCAGGAACACCTGGGCCACATTCTCGGCGGTCTTCAGCGTATCCGTCTCCACTTGATAGAAGTTTGTCGCCGGGTTGCGGAAGGTGCCCCCGCTGGCCGAAAGCAACTCGCGGACCATCTGGTCCACCGGCACATTGCGCGAGATGCGGTCCGTCAGCCAGTTGGCGTACAGCCATGCCGATTTGTTGCTCACCTCGTTGGTCGTGCGGATCATGAGGAGTTCGCCCCACTTCATGGCCCAGATTTCGGCGAACTCCTTGCGCTCCAAGAGAGCGTCGATGCGTTTAGCGCGTTTGGCCGGGTCTTTGTCGGCCAGAAAGGCGCGGTATTCGTCTTCCGTGGGCAGCTTGCCCGTGATATCCAAAGTCACGCGGCGGAGGAAGACCGCGTCGGAGCACAGGGGACTGGGCACCATGCGAAGCTTTTCCAGCTTGGCTTCGACCAACTGGTCGATGTAATTGGCCGGCGGCTCGCTGGGACGCGTGTACGGAACCCCGGCGGGCAACACGATCATCTGCGCGCCGGTGGTCTTGGTCTCGAAGCGGGCCATAACGAACGCCTCGCCCCGGTTGGCCGCCTTCACCAAACCATGCTCGTCCACCACCGCAGAGTTATCGTTATTGGAAAAGAACACCGCCAAGTCGGTCACATCCCGCACCGTGCCGTCGGAGTACCTGGCCCGGGCGATCATTTGCTGGGTGGTGCCGGCACCTTCGAGCACGGCTTTGGGGGGATACAATTCCAGCGTTTCCACGGAAGGAACCTGGCCCGAATCGTTGGGCGCGCCCGCCTCCAGCCAGGACCGCAGCGTGGCGTAATACGGGCTGTTGGGGTCAAACCGCTTGCCCCCGGTATGGGGCACGCTGCCGGTGGCTTTTTGCAACAGCAGGCTCTCCGGCGGCACCGCCAGGTTGATTCGCCGGAAGCCCAGCTCGCGCGTCAGACGGTAGTAATCGCCTTCAGGATCGTAGCCGAACAGCGACAGATGGAACCCGTCCTTGCCCCGGGCCGACCCGTGGCAGGCCCCCGTATTGCATCCGGCCCGCATGAACACCGGCATGACGTCCAGGCGGAAGCTGATGGGCCGGCTGACCGCCGCCGATTTGACGACGACCGGCACGGTAACGGACTGCCCCTCGAACTGCACGGCCAGCGTCGTCTGGCCGTCGCCCACCGGGTACAGCACCTGCTTCTCCACACGGACGATTTTAGTGTCGGCCGGCACCACCTGGGCGCGCCCGGTTACGTCTTCGGTCACGCCATCCGCGCGAGTGGCTACCACGAGGTACCGCTGGCGGGCCTGGCTGGTAGCCAATTGAACCTCCGGCGGATAGAAGTCGATCCGAGCCGGGGCCGCACCGGCCACGGGCGCGGCCAATAGGGCCGCCATCCCAAAGGCTACGCAGATTTTGCAAGCTGTGGGGCACATGATAGGCAAACTCGGCAATGTGGATGCGCGCACCTACGCGGTTGAGAATACGACACCACGACGGTCGCTACCCTGGGTGCCTTCACCCACGCCATTTACGCTCTTCAACCAATTTGCGCGGGGCAACGTGTACATCTATCCACGCACCCAGAGGGCTGCGAGCTCATGGGCGCGGGCTAGCACGGACCTTATGGCGCTTTACCTTGCTGTTTTTCCAATCGCAGTTTTTCCAGCCGGCCCAGGGACCGCGGCGCCGGTTTGGCCGGCGACGGCGGCGCGGCGGGCTTCGGCGCCGCCGCGGTTTTGGGGGGCAGCGGCTTCTGAATGCGCAACTCTCCCGTACCCAAAAGGTGGGTAATCGGCTCGCCCTCGGCCATCACCACCGCGCGACACAGAAGCGACTTGTGCTGCCCCACCGGCGAATCGGCCGAAGTCTTCACCACAAAATGCACCTCGCCCGCCTCCTTGGTGAACTCCCGCGCCTCGGCGCTTACCCCGTGCGGCACGCCCAACAATTCCACGCGCGCCGCCCCGGCAAAGTCTTTCCTCTTATCCACCTTGATCACCAGTTCCGTCGATTGCCCCTGGTCCACCGCTACGATCGGAAACTGGAACCTGAAAAACGGCTCGGCGACTTCCAGGTTGGCCAGTTGGCTGGAGACGGTCACCGGCCCGTTGTTTGCCGCCGCCTCGCCTAGCACCGCGATTTTCCAGGTGCGGACCGCCGCCCCGCCATCGGCGGTCAGAGGAATGCGGCCCTCGCTCTGGCCCTCGGGCACGGTCACCCCTACCGGCGACGACACGCCCGGCGGGTTATACAGCATGTGCAAAGCAACCGGTGCCTGAAATCCCGGCTGCCGCTGCACGCGAACCCGTAACTCCATCGTGCCCCCCTGCACCAAAGGGACCTTGGGCTGAACGATCTCCAGCGAGAACGGGGCCGGCTGGGCCACCGCCACCGCCAGACGCTCGGTGTAGTGGTTGCACACCTCGCGGTTGTTCGCCCCGCGCACCAGCGAGGTCCGCTGCCGCAAATGGCCCTCCACCGCCAGGTTGCCCGCCTGGTGCCGGCCCACCACATCCACCAGCGCTCCGCTAGGCTTGGCGTCTGGGGCTGCCGATAAGAGCACGGGCACCGTGCTGTCGTCCGGGCCGAAGTTGACGACCTCGGCCGTCATCCCCGCCGGAAGCCCCTGGACTCCCAGGTTCACCGGTCCGCCGAAGTCCTCACGCTGAACCCCCACCAGAAAGGCCAGGCGATTGCCCGCCGGCACCGGGGCCACAATGTCCTCGAACTGGGTCCGCTCAGGCAAAGTCAGCAGCAGTCGTGGCTGTACCGGAGCCGCTTCGACGCGGTACACGTATTCGGGGCCGCCGCCGCCCAATTGGTCGCCCACCTGGATCACGTACTGGTCATCCGCCGGGGCGGTAAAGCGTACATAGCTGTCCGGCGTATCCGTATCGTCGTTCGAAGCCACCGCGGCGCCGTTTGCGCGAAGCACGGTCAGCACCGGGTCGACCGGCGTGCGGAGGCTGCGGGCGTGCACTCGGATGTCCAGCACTTGGCCCTGTTTGGCGGCAAACCGAAAACAGTCCACATCGCCCCGCTTGCCCAAAATGCCATTTATCGCGGCAGGAAACTCGCACGGGGTGGCTTGGCTGGCAGAGTCGTTCGGCTCGCTTTCCAGAACGTTCTTCAAATCCGTCAAGCGGAACGGGTTGGCCGAGGGAGCCACCCCCTGGGCATCCTGGGCCAGCAGGGCGAATTGCGCAGGGCTTGCTGGCAGCGTGATCTTCTCGACCCGTTCGCCCAATGCATCCGCCAGCCAGCGCACTTCAAGGGTTTCGCCGGGCCGCCCGCCGGCCGGGTAAACCGCCAATGGCCGCGGGAACGTCCCCACATGCAAACGGTAGCGGCATTCGTCCGACCCGCCAAAGGCGCTCTCGCGCACCCGGACGATATATGCCCCGTCGGCCGGCACCACCACCGAGACCGCCGCGTCCTGGCGCACCAGGGGCGTGTCATCGGCGCCGGCCAGCACATAGCGTCGCTGGTCGAGAATCTCCAGTGCCGGGTCGAAGAACGTCTGCCCCAGCCGGATCCCTTCGATCTCCACCGATAGCCGCTGCCCCTTTTTTGCCTCGACCAGATAGTGGTCCACGTCTTCGTTCTGCGTCACGCCGTTGACCGTCACATTGAGCGGGATTTTTTGCGGCTGGGCGAAATCGTTGTTGGGCTCCGATTCGCTGACCTCCGGCAGCGCCCCCACACTGAACAGTTGCAAGTTGCTGATACCCGTCGCCGAGCGGATGCGCACCGCATGCACCCCCAGCCGGCAGTCCGGCGCCACAGCCAGTCGGGCCTGCACCGTGCCATCGTTCTTGGGCTCCAGCTTGACCACACGGATTCCCGGCTCGTAGAACATCAGCTCCTGGGAATCGCCCACGCGCTGGCCGACAAGCACCACGTCCACTTCAGTGCCCCGCTGCGCGCCGCAGGGGACGATGCGGGCCAAATGCGGGCGGGCCGCAGCGGCCGGGATGCCCGGACCCACCACCATCGCCGCCACCAACCCGAGGGTTGCGCCCGTCAGTCGCCAAACGTACATCGCTCGATCTCCACCCAAAGGCAGCCGGAATCCAACGGGCTCCGCGCCAAGCCGGACCGTTCCTCTAGGCCAACAGTCCCGTTCGCACCTTGCCGCCGCGCACGATGTCGATAGGTCGGTTGCCCGGCGCCATCAGCCGCTTCCGATAGTCGATGCCCAGCAAGTGGTAGATCGTGGCGAACAGGTCCTGGGGTTCCAGAGGATCGGAATCGGGCTCCGCCGCGGTGGCGTTGGAACTCCCGAAGATGATCCCCCGCTTGAAGCCGCCCCCGGCCAGCACAATGCTGAACACCTTGGGCCAGTGGTCGCGACCGGCATCGCGGTTCATCTTGGGGGTACGGCCGAACTCGCTCGAAACCATCACAATGGTCTCGGCCAGCAACCCCGTGCGATCCAGATCGCGGATCAAAGCGGCAAAGGCCTGGTCGAATGCGGGCATCTGGCTTTTCGTGCCCGGCACGATGCCGGTATGGAAGTCCCACCCGCCGTAACTCAGCGACACCACCCGCACGCCGGCCGCGATAAGACGCCGGGCCATCAACATCCGCTGCCCCGCCGCATTGCGCCCATATTCCTCCCGCAAAGCCGCCGGCTCGGCGTCGATGTTGAATGCCTCGCGGGCCTTTGGCGAGCTGATGAGGTTGTAGGCCTGCTCATAAAACGTGCCCATAGCCACCACGGCATCGGCCTTCTTCTCTGCCTGGGCGAAATGCGCGTTGACCGCCTCCAGGATCGTCTTGCGGCGCGTAAAACGCCCCTCGTCCACCCCCTGCGGCAGCGTCAGATCGCGAACCTTGAACCCGCCGCTGGCCGGATCGGCCCCAAGACTGAATGGCCCGAACGAAGAACTCAAATACCCTGTGCCCGCGTATGGCGTGGGCTCGTTGGGAATGCAGATGTACGGCGGCAAGTCGGCCCGCGGCCCTAACTCGTGGCTCACCACGCTCCCCAGGCTGGGATACACAATCGCCGGGCTCGGCCGATACCCCGTAAACATGTTGTGCGTCCCTCGCTCATGCGCCGCCTCCCCGTGGGTCATCGACCGGACCACGCACAGCTTGTCGGCCACTTGGGCCGTCTGCGGCAATACCTCGCAGAATACCTCGCCAGGGATCTTCGTCTTCACCACCCCGAAGGAGCCCCGGTACTCCAGCGGGGCATACGGCTTCGGGTCGAACGATTCCTGATGGGCAATCCCCCCGGGCAAAAAAATATGCAGGACACTTTTGGCTCTGGGACTGGCCGCCGGCTTCTCCTCGGCCCCCTGGCTCTGCGCCCGCAAGAGATCGGCCAAGGTGAATCCCAGCCACCCCATTGCTCCCACGGTTAGAAACTCGCGGCGGCTGGCCCCCACCAGCGTATTGCCGCGACATCGATGCCGCCTTTCCCTTTCCCGTTGCACCGCTACCTCCTGCGCCCCGCGGGCGCTTCTGCGGAACTCTTCGGCGTGACGGCCGACCGGCCAGCACCAGCCAGCCTCATCCGTAAACACACCAATCAACGAACGAAAGCCCGCTTTTGGCGAGGCTTATCGCTTTGGTCTGGCAAGCAAACTTCGGTGGGCGACACAGGACCATTGCCCCTTGGTCCCGCGGGCAGGATATCTATCCCCGCAGCCGAGTGCCGCAAAAGGCAACCGGCGATGCAGGGGGACTACCAGCATCCAACCCTAAGCCGCGTGCTTATCTTTCAAGTTGGGCCCCCGGCATTCGGGCATTGCCGGTAGTCGAGGCAATTCTAGAGACAGGGCCCTCGTAGGCAACTCGTCAAGGGCAAGCCCGCCCAGAGCATCTCCCCCCAAGCCCCGCTGCGATTCAAACGACCGCTTCCACCCCAAGCACCCCTGGCAACCTGATCGCCCTTTGTCGTAGACTTATGCGCCGTTTAGCCGGTTCCGGAGTGCAATCTGGGGCCATTTCTGGCCGCAATTTTCCATTGAGAGTGCAGGCCTATCTCCTTGCGCGTACACCCACACCACCATCCAGAGGGGCGTTTGACGTTAGACAACTGGACACACCTTGTCCTGATGCTCGGCGACCGTCGCGCAGAAGGCCTGGCAGCCTAAGCCTCCCTCGGCCAGCAGCCCCAGGGCATCCAACGTGGCCACCGCCGCTCCACTGCCCGGGCCGTCACCGACTGCGTCGAGGCAGAGACGATTCTTCCAACCGCTGGTTGGATGCAGGCGGCAGACCCCGCGAAAGCCGCCATGTGGCCTTCTCCTGTGGAGCGAAGCGGAGATGCCGCCGAAAAGAGCCATGACCAGATCTGCCACTCGCAAAAGCCTCGTGCGGGCTAGGCGAGCACGGCGCTCGACAACAGGCGACTTTCGCGGTTGGAGGGACGCGCTCGGTCGCAAGCAGGTTCGGAGCCGGCACCGCAAGGGACCGGCACGTGGCACGGGCAAGGCGAGCGTGACACTCGAGCAGGTTTTCCGCAGGTGTCCATAAGGGCTTATCCCGGCCTGGACCGCGTTGGCCCATAGTTTGCGGAGCTTGCCACTGGGCCGATCGGAAGCTCTCCGGGCCACTGCGCCGGTGAAAGGTGCCGGTTCTTTTTAGTGTCTTGCGGCGAGACGGACTTCATGCAACCAGCGGTTTCGGTGGGCGATGCCCACCTGAAAAATCGCCGCAAGTGTCGCTGCGGGGACAGACGGCGGGGCTCTCTGCCCAAGAGAAAGTAGGGTGGGCATCGCCCACCGGAAATATCGCCGCAGGGACAGACGGCGGGGCTCTCTGCCCAAGAGAAAAAGTAGGGTGGGCATCGCCCACCGGAAATATCGCCGCGAGGACAAACGGTGGGGGTTGCTTGCCCCAGAGAAAAGCCTCAGAACTTGATGATGCCGCGGCGCCGGAGTTCCAACGCCACCTTGCATAGCTCGATCATTTCGGGCGTGTAGCGGCAGCCGATATCGCCGCCGTCCGATGCCTTGCCAATGCAGGGACTGCCCGGCATCAGGCGATAATCCAAATTGGCCGGGTCGCGAAAACGCGGGTCCGCACGGAAATAACCTCCTTTGGGTGACTCGTTCTTAAAGCCCTCTGGACCGAAGACGTCACAATTCTCTACCCGCGACTTCGGCACATCATATAACCAGACCCAGCGTATAATGCTATCAGCTAACACCGTTCCTGGGAGCACAGACTGCACCTTATTAGCGATGGTGCAGAATCTTAATTCGCATGGCGCATGCGCATGAACCCCCTCGCCAACGAAGAGGCAGTTGATGAATCTCACGGGGCTACCGACAAACGGTTGCCCGATGAATAGGCAGTTGGTCACGTCGGCGCGCAGGTTGGAAGGATTCCAATGGCAGAATGCCCTATTGCCCGTAACACCATCGATCACGAGTGAAAACGCCAACGAGAAGCCACTCGCCTGCACATTAAGGCATACGGGCTCATTGCCCGACGCAGCGGTATGCAGTAATACTAAACGCTGGAGGGAAGCGTGCGCGCTTTTCACCTCTACTAAGTGGTTGACGCCCTGGAGACCTGCAGATGTCACAATCGGCAAGCAGCCTCTTGCGCCGCGCAGCGTCAACCCCTCCTGGCAGATGCTGATGTTCTCCTTATACGGGCCATTGTCCTGGATCTCCACTAGCCCGCGAGGCTCTGCAGAGGCCAGAGCTGCCTGGATGGTGTCGAAATCCCCCTTTCCATCCCGGCGTACGATGATCCGTTTTCCAAGATTGGCCGTTGCCATTTCCAAGTCGCTAAGGGAAGGCTTACGGGCGCGGTCTTTCACGGCGTAGGTGGCGGGATAATCCCTCTGAAGTCTCCCGACTATCGTTTTGACGTCGAACAGCTCCTTTTGGGTAAGCAGTGCCGCCGCCTCCAGATAAAGCCGCTCGGCCTCCGTTTCCACAACGCCCCGGCGGGCCGTCTGCCGGGCCGCCTCCACCGCCACCTTCCCCGTCCGATACCATTCGGCTTGCCCGTATTTCGA
>Ga0123519_10009640_pt1 | contig 14500 bp, 10 predicted proteins | sample YelNatPaOPRAMG02_FD_87396 | JGI IMG/M metagenome (GOLD analysis project Ga0123519, IMG submission 87396) | Hot spring microbial communities from Yellowstone National Park - Yellowstone National Park OP-RAMG-02 (version 2) | ecosystem: Environmental > Aquatic > Thermal springs > Hot (42-90C) ...
CCTCTCCAAGCGATTGCTGCGTTATCTGGCCGGCGAATGTTTGCGGCGAGTTAAATAAATACAGAGGATTTGCTGTCTCGCACGGTATAAAACCTTCATTGAGTTATATCTCGCCTTACGATATGTCTTTTTACGTAATAGATGAAGCAATAAGAAATCTTGTCTGCGCAGGAGCAAATATAGAGACCGCCGCGATACTTGATAATTTCTGTCTTGCAAATCCAAATATTAAAGAGGTAATGGGCGAGTTTACTCTTGCGGCTCTTGGGGTGAGAGACGCCGCGATTTATATGAAGGTTCCTTTTATCTCGGGAAAGGATAGTTTTTATAATCAGACGAAAATTAGATGGAAGGATTATAAGATACCAGCCACGCTTCTTGTATCCGCGATTGCGATAGTTGAGGATATAAGAAAAGTTATCACTCCGCATTTTAAGGAAAGTGGCGCTTTTGTTTATGTGGCTGGCGGTTTCAAAAAAGGACTTGGAGCCAGCGTCTATTCAAGGTTATTTGAGAGGGATAACAATTTTATAGAGCCCATAGATTTAAAATTAAACAGAAGAATGTATCTTAAACTTATAGAACTTATGAATAAGGACTATATAATCTCGGCTCACGATATTTCCGATGGCGGTTTTATCTCAGGGGTTTCGGAGATGTGTTTTGATGGTAAAGGAGTAGAAATAGATATCTCCGCAATTCTTGATAAATACAATTTAGAGATAGAAGAAACGCTTTTTGGAGAGTGTGGTTCAAGAATAATGATAGAGGTCAAAAAGGGCTTTGAGACGGAAGTGGAAAAAGAACTGGCCGGCTTTGAATTGACTAAAGTGGGATTTGTTATAGATAGACCTTTAATTGAGTTGAAGGCGGGAGATAAAGAGTTAATGAATGCAAGTGCTGAAGAAATTAAAAATGAGTGGGAGAGATTATGAAGCCAAGAGTTATAGTTATAAGGGCAAGCGGCACAAACTGCGATATAGAGACCAAAAACGCTTTTGAGCATATTGGAGCTAAAGCTGATCTGGTTCATATAAATGAGCTTTTGAAGGGTTATAAAAAACTTTCGGATTACGATATATCCGCCATACCTGGCGGTTTCTCATACGGAGACGATATCTCAGCCGGAAAAATTTTCGCTATAAGAATAAAAAAATTGAAAGAGGATTTCGTTAAGTTCATAAAAGAAAAGAAACCGATTATAGGAATATGCAACGGTTTTCAGGTTCTTCTTAAATCCGGTTTTCTTCCTTATGATGAAAATTTTAAGCAGCGTGCCACTCTTTATTTTAATGACGAAGGGCATTTTATATGCAGATGGGTAAAAGTTAAAGCAAATCCGAAAAGTCCCTGTATATTTACAAAAGGAATGGATTATGAGTTCTATCTTCCCGTGGCTCACGGTGAGGGAAAGTTTATAACCGACAGAAAGACACTCGATTATTTAGAGAAAAATAATTTAAACTCTATTAAATATATTGAAAATCCTAACGGCTCTATGGGCAATATAGCGGCTCTTACCAATGAATACGGGAATGTTTTAGGAATGATGCCGCATCCGGAAAGGGTTATATTTAAAAACCTTTCGCCTTACAAAATAAATGAAGCTTTCGCTCCTGGGTATTATTTTTTTAAAAATGCGATAGATTATGTAAAATCTTAATATGTGCGGAATATTTGGAATAACCAATAATAAAAACGCTTCTTTTCTCGCTTACATCTCGCTTTACTCGCTTCAGCACAGAGGCCAGGAATCCTGCGGGATAGTAAGCTGCTCGGATAAGGGTTTTAATTATTATAACGGTATGGGGCTTGTTCAGGAGGTTTTTAACAGAGAGATAATCTCCGAACTTAAGGGCGAGCTGGCTATAGGGCATGTGAGATATTCTACAACCGGTTCATCAAGCATCTTAAACGCACAGCCAATTTTCTTGAAAACCAGGTTTGGGGATCTTGCTATAGCGCACAATGGAAATATAGTAAATTCAAAAGTTCTTAGAGAAAAACTCTCGTCTCAGGGTTCAATATTTCAAACGACTTCGGATAGCGAGATAATAGCTCATCTTATTTCAAGATCCAGAAAAAATAATTTCACAGACGCTTTAATAGAAGGCGTTTTGAAATTAAAGGGCGCATTTTCTTTTATTTTCCTCAGAAAGGGTGAGATAATAGCGATTAGGGATCCCTGGGGTTTCAGACCGCTTGTTATCGGAAAGAATAATAAATCATGGGCTTTCGCTTCTGAGACAACCGCTCTTGATTGCATAGGTTATAAATATATCGGCGAGGTTATGCCGGGCGAGGTTGTAATAGCATCCAGCAAAAATATAAAAAGAATAAGATACTCAAAGGTTGAGAGGTTTTACAGATGCATTTTTGAAACTGTTTATTTCGCAAGGCCTGATTCAATCGTTTTGAATAAGACCGTCGCGAGGGCGAGGTATCAAATAGGAAAATATCTTGCTATGGAAGCGAGGGATATAAAAGCGGATATAGTAAGCGGTGTTCCTGATTCGGGAACGCATTACGCTCTTGGCTTTTCAGAGGAGTCAAAAATCCCTTACGCTCCGGTTTTTATGAAAAATCATTACGCTCCGAGGTCTTTTCTGCAACCGGAACAGACGCTGAGGGAATTTATAGCCGAACTTAAACTCGCGACCATAAAGGACTCAGTAAAGGAAAAGGAAATTATTTTAATAGACGACTCTATAGTCAGGGGAACCACATCAAAAAAGATAATATCTAAGTTGCGAAGCAGCGGGGCTAAAAAAATAACCTTTCTGGTGGCAAGCCCGCCTATAATAGGATCCTGTTTTTACGGAATAGATACTCCAACCGAGAGCGAGCTTATAGCAAATAAGATGAAATTAAAGGAGATTAAAAAATTTATAGGGGTTGACGAGTTAAGATATATAAGCATGAAAAATCTTGTGAAAGGATGCGGCGACGGAGACACTAATTTCTGCTGCGCCTGTTTCAATAAAAAATATCCTGTGGAGGGATGATGAATGTATGCGTTATAGGTGGCGGGGCGAGAGAGCATGCGCTTTGCGTTAAAATAAAAGAAAGTTCGCATTTAGGAAAATTATTTACAATAGGGAACAATCCAGCATTTAAAGAAATAAGCATAAATTTTGAGTTAAATCCAAATGATTTTGAGTCAGTTTTAAAACTCTGCAAAGAAAATAATATAGAACTTGTGGTTGTTGGACCTGAAGAACCGCTTTCTAAGGGGATTGCTGATTATCTTTTGTCCAATGGTATAAAGGTTTTTGGACCTAAACTTAAAGGAGCTATTTTGGAATCATCGAAACAGGTTGCAAAAGAGTTTATGTATAGAAATTATATACCGACCGCGGAGTTCAAAATATTTTACGATTCCACTTACGCTAAGGAATATATTTATGGACTCAATAAATTCCCTGTCGTTATAAAAGCGGATGGACTCTGCGCCGGAAAGGGCGTTAGAATCTGCTCAAATATTGATGAGGCGATAAAGACAGTTGAAGATTTTATGGAAAAGAGGGTTTTTGGAACCTCGTCTATGAAGATTGTCATAGAGGAGTTTATTAAAGGAAAAGAATGCTCTGTTTTATGTTTTGTAGATGGCAAAAGATATCTCATGCTTCCTCTCGCAAGAGATCATAAAAGATTAAACGATGGAGACACCGGTCCGAATACCGGAGGAATGGGAGCAATTTCGCCTCTTAATCTGTCTTCGGAGGTTATGAGACAGATAGAAGAAGATATAGTGTGGCGGTTTATGGAAGCGATAATAAGGGAAAAGATTGATTACAGAGGCGTTATATACTTCGGGCTTATGGTTGGCGATGATGGTCCAAAGGTTTTGGAGTTTAATGTAAGATTTGGAGATCCTGAAACTCAGGCGATAATTCCATTAATAGACGAAGATGTCCTTAAAATTTTTAACGAGGTAGCAAGCGGAAATCTTTCACTGACCTCTATTAAAATAAAAAAATTGAATTCCGTATGCGTGGTTCTCGCTTCAAAGGGTTATCCTGAAAATCCGATTAAAGGCGATGAGATATCGGGGCTTGATAGGGTTGATAAGGATGTTTCTGTATTTTTCGCGGGGGTATCTTTTAAAGACGAAAAATATTATACAAACGGAGGAAGGGTTTTAAGCGTTGTTACTGCTCAAAAGACAATGGAAGAAGCGAGAAATAAGGTTTATGATAATATCACAAGAATAAGTTTTAAAGATATGCATTACAGAAAAGATATAGGGCTTAATTTATGAAAATAGTTTTATTTCTTTTCATTTTTTTTAAAACTGTCTTTCTTTTTTCCGAGGAGAACGCTCTTGAAAAGCATATTTTAAATAACTTTTCAATTCCTGATAAAAAATGGGCTGTTTATTTGGCCGCTTATGAAAATGGATTTTCTTTAGTCAAGGATATTATGGATGTGAAAAAAGAAAGAAGAAATTTCGAGCTTATTAAAAAAATTGGGAATGATATAGTTTCTATAACTGGTTTTATAGAACCAAAGCCGCTTCCAGACGTTAAAAATTCAGAGGATTGCAAGAATTATTATCTTGAGAAAATAAAAAAGATGCCTTTGAGATATGCAAATCTCGCAGAGAGCAAATACAGAGGAATGTTCATAGTTGGGAGAGATGTCTTTTTAAACCCTGAAGACAAATCCAAGATAAGCAAAAATATAAATGTTTTTAATTATATAGATGATTACTGTATAGATATACACATCTCAAAAACTCTTTTTAGAGAATGCGACTCCGCTTCTTTGAATAAAATTATAAATACGATAAAAATAATCTCGCCTTATTCCAATAATATCTATGATTATTATAACTTTGGAAATATTTTTTTCTATTACGCAAGGGATTATAAAACAGCCATAAATTATTATGAAAAAGCGATTGAGATGGATAAAAACGAAAAGAAATTAGGGAAAAAAGCTCTTATCTCGGCTATAGATAATTCAGGTATGGCTTACGCTATGATGAAGGATTATAAAACCGCTATTTTTAGGTTTAACTCAGGGCTTAGTAAGTTTACGGATTATCCTTCGTTTTATTACAACAGGTCTTGTGCCTTTGCCGAGCTCGGGGAACGCGAGAAAGCTCTTTTGGATCTTGAACTTGCTTTAAAAAACAGAGATAAATTATTGAAAGGCGAAAGATTCCCAGACCCTTCCACCGATTTGTCATTTAAATCAATTAGAGACGACTATCGCTTTATAAACCTTCTGAAAAAATACAGAATAATAAAGGATTGAATAATCATAAGACGAACAGATGAAATGTTAGAAGCGAACAAGTAAGAGGTGAGCGGACGGTTTGCTAACCGCCAAATTCGTAGTAGCAGAGCGAAGCTCTGCAATAACGCTAGCTCTGCAAGGTAAGGTATCCCGACATTACGTCGGGGGGCAGAGATTGGAATTTTCTTTTTACAAATTGACGAAGTCATTGCGAGTAAGCATCATCGCTGATACTAACGAAGCAATCCCCTCCAGAGTAAGCAAAGAGTTAATAAATTATCATCCACCGCAAGATGAGATCGCCACGCTTCGCTCGCGATGACAGCTAAAGCAGTCACTTCGCTCCGCTCGTAATGACAGCTGAAGCAGTCACTTCGTGAGTGTCGCAAGTTTGCAAACTCGTAATGACTCAGAAGCCAGTCATTGCCTGCCTGCCGTCAGGCAGGCGAGTAAACTTCCCGCTTTTCTACCGAAGCAATCCGACGAAGTCGTTGCCTGTCCCGACGTTACCTGCCTGACGGCAGGCAGGTGTCGGGGGGAAAATAAAAAAAGGGATTTTTGAGCAGACCCTAAATAATATAAAATTTAATTATGAGAAAAGTTGTTGTTGCAATGAGCGGAGGAATTGACTCTTCAGTTACAGCCCTGATTCTTAAAAATCAGGGATACGAGGTCACCGGAATAACTCTCAGAATGTTTAGAGACAGTTCTATAAAATGCTGCGGAAGCGAGGATTCAATAGAAAAATTCAAAAAGATATGCAATTATATAGGAATAAAATATTATGTAAAAGATGCGACTTCGGTCTTCAAGAAATATGTAATGGATAATTTTGTGGAAAATTACCTGTCCGCTATGACTCCAAATCCCTGCATTGAGTGCAACAGATATGTTAAATTTGATTATCTTCTTGAAATAGCAAAGTCGATGGATTCAAAACTTGCGACAGGGCATTACGCTATTATCGAAAAAAATGGGAATGAATTCGTTTTAAAAAGAGGGGTGGATTCTCAAAAGGACCAGAGTTATTTTTTATATCCGATAAAAAGAGATGAACTCAAAAACATAATACTACCGCTTGGAGGTCTAAAAAAAGTGGAGGTAAAAAAAATAGCCCGGGAAAATAAACTTCCAATTGATTTAAATAAAGAAAGTAGGGATATATGCTTTATACCGGAAGGGAATTATTATTTGTGGCTTAAGAAAAATGGCTATATCAAAAATATCCAGGGCTATTTTAAAGATAAAAAAGGAAATATTATCGGAACTCATAAGGGTTATTATAAATATACAATCGGTCAGAGAAAAGGGCTTGGAGTGAGTTCTGCTCACGGACTTTATGTGGTTGATATCAATCCTTATAAAAATGAAGTAGTAGTGGGCGAATTAAAGGACTCGTATAAATCAAAGGTTTTATGCTCTAACTTAAACTGGCTTTGCGAGAAAGAGCCGTCAGATGGAGATTCTTTATTCGCTCAGGTTAGATACAGGCATAAACCTGCTAAGGGTTTAATAAAATATATTGATAATAATGTCTTTTTTGAGTTTGAAAAACCACAGTTTGCTTTAACTCCCGGCCAGTCGATTGTCTTTTATGATGGAGATAGAGTTACAGGCGGCGGAGCGATAGCGAAGGTTTTATAAAGGAGGAGTGATGAAGAGTTGTTCCGCGATATCGGTTATTCTTTTTTACGGCGGGAAGTCAGTTGAACATGAGGTTTCTATTAACTCCGCAAAGAATATCATAAGCGTTCTTGGAAAGGAAAAAAAGATAACACTTTATCCTGTTTTCATAGATAAGGACGGGAGATGGCATCTTACTGAAGAGGATTTGAGCAAAATAAAAAAAATTTCGGATATAAAATACGACTTCACTAAAAAAGTTTTTATTACAAAAGATAAGACCTTTAAGATAGATATCGCTTTTTCTATTATACACGGAAATGGCGGTGAAGACGGAAAATTGCAGGGTTTGTTTGAAACGATGGGCGTGGCATATACCGGTTGCGATGTTCTTTCTTCAGCTGTGACAATGAATAAAAAACTATCCAAAACAATTGTTAAATTAAACGGTATAAAGGTATTAGACGATGTTACTTTTTCCGTAAATGAGTTTAAAAAGAGCAAAAATGAAATTCTAAAAAGAATAAAAAAATTGGGATTTCCGCTTTTTGTTAAGCCCAATTCGCTTGGTTCTTCGGTTGGAGTTAAAAAGGTTAAAAAGAAAAGCGAAATTATTTCTGCTATAAGAAACGCTTTTAAATACGACAGGGTTGTTATGGTTGAAAAGGGGTTAGAAAGACCGAGAGAGATAGTTTGCGGGGTTCTTGGAAATGAAGAAAAATTGGATGTTTCCGTCTGTGGAGAGGTTATAGTTAAAGGCAGACACGAGTTTTATGATTATAACGCTAAGTATATAGACGATAAAGGAATGGAACTTAAAATACCGGCTGAGATTTCTAAATCCGCTCAGAATAAGATACAGCAATATACTAAGAAAATATTTTTAGCGCTTGGCTGCTATGGTTTTTCAAGAGCGGATTATTTCATTGACAGGCGAACGAATAAAATCTATTTCTGCGAGATAAATACTATTCCCGGTTTTACCTCTCACAGTTTATTTCCTTCGGTTTTTAAAGCTTCAGGTTTGAAATTGGAAGAACAGATTAGAAGAATTATTATAACCGCTCTCCTAAGATTTTGATTGGGTTCTGTTAATAAAATTTATTTCTCGGGCTATTCTCTGAGAAGATATCTTTGAAATATTTACGACTTTCGCTCCAAGTTTAGAAAGTTCTTCCTGTTCTTCTTCCGTCTCGGATATGAATATATGAGATGATTTAGGAAATATCGATTTAACGCTTAAAAATAACTGTCTGGTATCGGTTCCTTTTAAAATCATATTGGAAAGCGGGGAAACTATTATGGATGGTTCACATTTTTCAAGTCGCATTATTGATTGATAACTTGAAAAATCGGCATAAGTCCATTTCCCGCCTATATCTTTTATCGGTTTTGAGTTCCCTACATTAAAATCAGCGACCACAATGTTTGAGTCCGGTTTTTTGGACTTTAGATTTTTTATTAGTTCGTAAGTTGTCTTTGAGTAGCCCAGTATGAGAACATCGGCTTTTTCAGATGTTTCTGACATTTTCTCGTCTATGATATCAAGTTTTAACAACCTTGCAAAAAATGAGTAGATTGTATGATTGTAGTTTATTAAGTAGGTGGAAAGCACAGAAGATAAAATCATAGTCATAAGAACTATTACGACTATTCTGTTCGATATATGCAAATAGCCCGTTCCGAGAGCCGTTATAACAAGCGAAAATTCGCTTACTGGAAATAAATTAAGGGATGTGATAAAAAGAGGTCTCACTCCAAGCCCGGTTATTCTGTGATATGGAAGAATGGAAGCAAATCTTGAGATTAAAATAATAAACATAAGGGTAAATGAAATCATAATAGTGTTTAAATCTATCGGCGGAAGTTTAAGACCAAGTGATACAAAAAAAAGCGTGACAAAGAAATCTCTTATTGATGATATTCTTACGACCAGTTCCTGGCTATAGGGAGAGTTGGCTATGGATATTCCGGCTATAAGAGCACCCATTTCTTTGGATACTCCAAGAAAATTAGCGCCGGTGGAAACCAGAAAGCAGTAAGCTATGGAAGTGAGTATCACGAACTCTACATTTTTAGAGTGGTGATGAATTATTTTTGAAAGAACAAATCTTGAAAAATTAAAGGAGATTATAAGAAGAAGAAGCGTTAAGGCGAAGGATTTGATAAAGAGAGAATACTGGGGGTTTAAGAAGTCCTTCTGGAACGCTAAAAACATTATTGCGAAAAAATCTTGAAATATAAGAATTCCTATCGTTAATTTTCCGGCAAGCGTCTGCGTTTCAAATTTATCTTTAAGTATCTTTACCACTATAAGAGTGGAAGTCAAATTTACGCAGAACGTAAGATATATTATTTCAAGGATTGTGAAATTGGAGTTTATAAAAAATTTGATAGAAAAAAAACTTATAAGACAACCGATTAAAACCTGAGATAGAGTAATACCTAATATTTTTTTGCCACTTGATATCATATCTTTAAGATTTATCTCAAGACCTATTATGAAAAGCAAAAAGATTAATCCTATCTCCGATATAAGTTCAATATTCTCTTTATTGGTTATAAATCCAAAACCTATTCCAGGTCCAAGGATTACTCCCGCTATTATATATCCTATTATCAATGGCTGGTTTAAAACTCTCATAAGCGTGGCGGTAATTCCGCTTACGATTATTGATAATGCTATATCGGTTAAAAAACTGTGGGACATAATTTTAATTATATCATTTTATGTTCTAACTCCCCAGAAACATAATTTTTAAATTTAGTAAAATTGTATTAAGTATTAGTTTTTTGCTTAAGTTTATAAATGTTTAAAAAGGGAGTTATTGAAATGCAAAATTTATTAGAAGATTTAAAAAAAATACTTAAAAAAGATAAAAGATTAGTTGATGATAAAGGTGAGATTTTAAAGAATAAGATTATTGAACTTTCATTAAAATTAGATAAGGATTTAATTAAACTTTTATTGTCTGATGAAAAAATAAAAAAAGTATTTTTTGTTGAAATCCCTTTGCCGTCATTGCGAGCGGAAGCGAAGCAATCTCTGGTTTTTGATAAAGATAAATTTGTAAGGTTTGTTTCAAATAAACAATTTTTACCTGATTCTTATACCTCTTTTAAAAATAAAATTGGAATAATTGATGAAGAGGGTGAGTTCATTAGCGAGAAAAAGGAAGTTGTTCTTTCCTGGCCTTATAAGGATTGTGTCCTTGAAGGTGGAATGACAAAAGAAGATCAAAAAAGAGATGAAATTTTCTGGAATGAAATTTTAGCGCCGGATGAAATTACTCGTCTTTTTGAACCAAAGATTTTTACCAATGCAAAAAGAATAGATAAAAATGGCGAGCACCCATTATTTCCCACTTTGAAAAAGCAGGAAATCCCCTCTGTCCCCCCTTTGATAAAGGGGGGAATTAAAGGGGGATTTAAAATTGATGAAAACGGAGATATAAAAGACAATCTTATTATCAAAGGAAACAATCTTTTAGCCCTTCATTCACTTAAAAAAAGATTTGCCGGAAAAGTAAAACTTATTTACATTGATCCGCCGTATAATACAGGAAGCGATGAGTTTAAATATAATGATTCTTTCAATCATTCAAGTTGGTTAACTTTCATGAAAAATAGACTAGAAGTAGCAAGAGAGTTATTAAAGGAAGATGGAGTGATTTTTGTTCAATGTGATGATAATGAACAATCTTATTTAAAAGTATTAATGAATGAAATTTTTAACAGAGAAAATTTTATTACATGTATTGCGGTTAGATCCTCCACCCCTAGCGGTATAAAAACAGCTCATAAGCAAAAAACTATTATAAAGCAGAAGGATTATATCTTAGTATTTGCAAAAAATAAGTCTAAGATCTCTTTTAAACCACAATATACCAAAGCAACAGAGTGGGATAATCATTATTCTGTTTGGATTGAAAAAGGACCAGATGGGGTAAAATTAAAAAAATTAGTTGATAAGTTAAAAGAAGAAGGTATTTTGAATACAAATCAAACATTAAAAGATATAAATGTTAATGACAAAAATTTTAAAAAATTTTATTTAGAGAATTCAGAAAAAATTGCAAGATGGACTTCTCATAAAAATAAGGAAATTATCCAGATTTGTACTACAAAATACAAAGATAAATTATACATTACTAAAGATGAAAATGGAAAAGAAGTTATTTATTTAAATAAACAAGTTTTGCAACCGTTGAGCTATTCCATAAATTATGTTTATGACGACAAAAAGTTTATTAAGGATATAAGCTTTTTGGTTTGTGATTTTTGGGGAGATATTGATTTTCAAAATACTCAAAATGAAGGAGAAGTGAGCTTACCTAAGGGGAAAAAACCGGAATTTTTAATATTTAGAATAATAGATATGACTACTGAACCTGATGATTTAATTCTTGATTTTTTTGTGGGTAGTGGAACAACTTGTGCTGTTGCTCATAAAATGGGAAGGCAGTACATTGGAATTGAACAACTTGATTATGGAGAAAATAGTGCAGTGGTAAGATTAAAAAATGTTATCAGTGGAGACCAAACCGGTATTTCAAAATCAGTTGGATGGCAAGGGGGTGGTGATTTTGTTTATTTAGAACTAATGAAATGGAATGAAAATTTTGTTGAAGAAATTAAAAAAGCAAAAACAAAAAATGAACTTAAAAAATTATGGAAAACAATGAAAGAAAAAGCATTTTTAAGTTATAAAGTAGATGTTAAAGCAATTGATAATAATGCAAAAGATTTTGATGACTTATCAATTGAAGACCAAAAGAAATTTCTAATTGAGTGTTTAGACAAAAACCATCTCTATGTCAATTACAGCGAAATTGACGACGAAGAATATGGCATAAGCGAAGAAGATAAGAAAATAAGTAGGGAGTTTTATAAAAAAATTTAGATATATGGGGAATGATATTATAAAAGAAAAATTCTCTTCTAATAAAATTCAAATTGAAGATCTATTTTCAAAATTTGAAGAACATTTAAGTATAAAAGGTAATAAAAGAATTTTATTTTCTGGTAAATTTGGAATTGGGAAAACCTATTTTCTTAAGGAATTTTTTAACAATAAAAAAGATAAATATGAATATTATCATTTATTTCCTTTGAACTACCAAATTAGCCAAAATGAAGATATTATTGAATTTCTTAAATATGATATTTTAGTTGAGATATTAAAAAATAACAAAAATATTTTCAAGAAAGAAGATTATAGTGGCTTCTTCGATTTACAATGCTTATTATATAGTTGGGGTAAAAAAAATTCCGAAAAAATATTTAATACAGGAATTTCATTAATTCCTAAATTGGGACGCCCATTGCAGGAAATTTATGGTCTAATTAAAAATTTTTGGGAATTTAAAAAACAAATAGAAGAGGGAGAAAAAAGTATTACTGATAATTTTTTTGAAAGGATTGAGCAAAAGAAGATAACAGAAACAGATTATATAAGTGAAATCATAAAAGAGAAAATAAAAGAACAAAGCGGTAAAAAAGAAAGCATTTTAGTATTGGATGATTTGGATAGATTGGATCCGGAACATATCTTTAGAATTTTGAATGTTTTTTCTGCTCATTTTGATTTAAATAATGAGGAACTTCCTAATAAATTCGGATTTGATAAAATAATTATCGTAGCTGATTATTCTAATTTGAAAAGTATCTTTCACCATAAATACGGAGAAAATACAGATTCAAGCGGATATTTCAACAAATTTTTTAGTGTCGAGGTGTTTCAATTTAAAAATGAGGAAATTATTAAAAAAACCATAGAACAACTTATTTTGGAGTTTCAAATTAAAGATGAGGAAATTAAAAAAAATATTAAGCAAGAAGGATTCATAAAAATTATTATTGAAGATGTTTTAAAAAGAGCATTAGAATTAGATGGAAAAGAAAAAATAAATATGTGGCAATTATTAAAAGGGATTAGATTTTCATTGCCCGTGTTTAATAATAGAAAAAATTATCAATTCGTAAATAAATCACCAATACAAGATATTTCCCTAAATATAAAGATTAGCATTTTGGTTCTTATTTCTATTTTTGATGGTGTAGATATTGACTTATTATCAGCTTTGGAGAAAATAAAAAATAACTTATCCAAAACAGCAAAAGATGATTGTGAAGATAAATATAATAGAATTTCATATTGGTTATTAAATGAAATTCGAATTATAGACTTAAGAAAAGATAATAAAAATGAAACTTTACCTTGGAAAGAATATCAACTTAAAATAAGATATCAAGAATCTACAATAACAAATATCAGAGGAAGACCTTGCACTTTATTTTATGATTTATTAATTGAGTATGTTAAACAAGGTTTGCATAATACATAATAAACCAGTAAACTTTTTATGACTATGCTCTACGAAAATTTTAATTCAATAAAAGATTCATTTTACGGCAGATTAATTTTTAAAATATTATGAGACAAGAAGAAATCAAAAAAGGTGAAATAATTATTTATCAGTCTAAAGAAGGTCCAAAGTTAGATGTGCATTTAGAAGAGGAAACTGTTTGGTTGACACAGAAACAGATGTCCTTGCTTTTTGAGAAGGGCATTTCAACAATAAATGAACACATAAAAAATATATTCAAAGAAGGAGAATTACAAGAAAAGGCAGTTATTCGGAAATTCCGAATAACTGCTGCAGACGGGAAAAGATACGAGACAAATTTCTATAACCTTGATGTCATTATTTCCGTTGGCTATCGGGTTAAATCGCTTCGTGGGACACAATTTCGTATTTGGGCTACGAAAATTTTAAAAGAGCATTTGGTAAAAGGATATACTATCAATGAAAAACGGCTTTTGGAAACACAGAATAGATTTAATCAATTACAGGAGGCAATATCATTTTTACGAGAAAAAACAAAACATAAGTTATTATCAGGTCAAGAGCAAGAAGTTTTAAATCTCCTTGCTGACTATTCGAAAACTTTAAAGATTTTAGAACAGTATGATAAAGAGAAATTAACGCTTATCAAAAAAGCAAAGGAAAAAATTGTTTTAGAATATAATGATGTTCAGCGGATTATTCAAGAAATCAAAAAAGAGTTAATTCTCAAAAAAGAGGCAAGCGACCTGTTTGGACGAGAATCTGGAGAGAAATTTAAAGCAATTTTGGGAAATATTTATCAAACATTTGGTAAAAAAGAACTTTATCCATCGTTAGAAGAAAAAGCGGCTCATCTTTTATATTTTATTATCAAAGACCATCCTTTTGTTGATGGTAACAAGAGAATTGCTTCATTTTTATTCGTTTATTTTTTGGATAAAAATAATTTTCTCTATCGTAAAACTGGAGAAAAGAAAATCAATGATAATGCCTTGACTGCACTTGCGCTTTTAATTGCTGTAAGCGATCCTAAAGAGAAAGATATTTTAATTAAAATTATTACCAATATTTTAAATGATGACTATGCTCTACAAAAATTTTAATTCAATAAAAGATTCATTTAATTTATGTTTATTTTCAATTGGATTGTAATACAATTGAACTTGACATTTTGATTGGATTTTAATACAATTGAAATATATGGCTGATAGGGAAAAAATAGAAAGGTTTTATAGATTATGGATCTTGGAAGTAGATAAACTACTTTCTGGTTATATTTATGA
>Ga0123519_10009642_pt1 | contig 14498 bp, 13 predicted proteins | sample YelNatPaOPRAMG02_FD_87396 | JGI IMG/M metagenome (GOLD analysis project Ga0123519, IMG submission 87396) | Hot spring microbial communities from Yellowstone National Park - Yellowstone National Park OP-RAMG-02 (version 2) | ecosystem: Environmental > Aquatic > Thermal springs > Hot (42-90C) ...
ATTACAATTTCATCCTGTCTTTAGACAGGACAGATTTTCAATTTTTCCCTGATTCAGCTTTTGGTTTTTGAGGGGAGGGGTGTAATTAGAGGCTGGGATGTTTGACGATGGGGAACAAAAGATGCTATTTTAGGTTTGTGGGGATGGAAAGGAGTAAAGGATGGAGATAAAGAAGGTAGATGGTAAGAAAAGGGGCGAGGTGATGCTTTATGCGCTTTCTACATGTGGTTGGTGCAAAAAGACCAAGGCGTTGCTTGGGGAGCTTGGGGTGGAGTATTCTTATATAGATATTGACCTTTTGAAAGGCGGGGCTCGGGAGGAAGTAATAAGAGAATTGGAGCGGTGGAACCATAATCGGTCGTTTCCCACTCTGGTAATTAACAATCAAAAAGCTATCATTGGTTTTCAGGAGGAGCAAATCCGGAGGGAGCTTGGAGGATGAAAGAGGGAGATGATGAATTGGAAAAAGAGATAGATAGGCTTTATGAGCGTTTGGAGCAGGATGCGGAATCAGGCGGGTATCATTTTAATCCGGATAGGGGATTTACACGGGAGCTGATTAGAGGATTGAATATCAATCTCAAGCGGTATGGTTATATGGCATGTCCTTGCAGGTTAGCTTCTGGGAAAAAGGAGCAGGATTTGGATATAATTTGTCCTTGCGATTATCGGGACCCGGATTTAGATGAATATGGATTTTGCTATTGTGGACTTTATGTTTCAGGCGAGGTTTTGAGTGGAAAGAAAAAGGTAGGCTCAATTCCAGAGAGGAGGGGGATAAGAAGAGATGCGCCAAAAATTAAAGCAGGCTTGGGTCAGGGTTTTTATCTTTCTTATCCGGTCTGGCGATGTAAGGTTTGCGGTTATCTTTGCGCAAGGGAACAACCTCCTGGGGTATGTCCGGTCTGTAAAGCTAGCAAGGAGCGGTTTGAACTGTTTATAGCAAAGGGAGAGGGTTAGCTAATCTCCGTTCGCGCAATTCCCGCAGGTGTAGCAAAATCCTATTCCCGCTTTAGTGCAATCGTCAAGATACTTATAGCATTCATTTTTCCCGTCTTTATAGTATGGATAACCCTCTGGGCATTTTCCTTTAAGATGTCCCGCGGTATCATAACAGCATAAATCAGTCCCTATCCAGACAGGTTTAGAATTGCTGGCAACGGAATTTAATTCCATAAGTTCTGGTATAAAACATTGTTCTTCAGTGCTACCTGGTTCAGGAGCGGGTTCTGGAGTGCTACCTGGTTCAGGAGCGGGTTCTGGTTTAGGTTCTGGAAGAGGAGGTGGTGGCTCCTCAAGACAGTCCTGAAGGCAATCGTAGAGGCAATCTGAGTAGCATTTATCATCGGTTCCGCATTGGCGATTGCATTTATTCACGCAATCTGACCCGCAATCTATTCTCACCATTTCCGAGTTTGAGCTGGGCATAAAAGCCAATCCCAAAACCAGCGCCAAAATTACCCATAAATATCTTGTCCCTTTCATTCTTTACCTCCTAGCTAAATAAGCTATAATTTTTTTTGTTTTTTTCAAGCTTCGGCACTGAAGCCAGATTGAAAAATTATTTTACGATAAGGGATTGACAAAATTTTCATTTATGATATTCTTTAAAATAGAAGTAGACCGCTTGGATCCAGGTTCATCTGGACTGAGACCGTGGAGAGCATTGGAGGTTAACAATTAAAAATTGGGGATTAACCCTGTGAAATTTAACAGGGCAATCAACCAAAGGAGGGCAAAAATAATGCCTCCCGGTAAAAAGCGGGAGGCATTTTTATTTAAAAAAAGGTGTAAAGATGGATAAGAAGAAAAAGCTAACGATTCTGGATTTAGCGGAGATGAAATTGCGGAAGGAGCCAATCACGATGATAACCGCTTATGATTATCCTTTTGCCAAAATTGTGGATGATGCAGGGATAGATATAATTTTGGTGGGGGATAGCGTTGGCACGGTTGTTCAGGGGGTGGCGAATACATTGCCGGTGACAATGGAGGAGATGGTTTATCATACCCGACTGGTGAACCGGGCAAGGGAGCGGGCGCTTTTGGTTTTTGACCTTCCATTTATGAGTTATCAGGAGGGCTTGGAGCAGGCGAGGAGGAATGCGGGAAGGGCGATTAAGGAGAGCGGTGCGGAGGCGGTGAAGCTGGAAGGTGGAGCTAATATGGCAAAGACCATAGAAGCGATTGTCAATATAGATATTCCGGTAATGGCGCATATTGGTCTAACTCCGCAATCGGTGCATAAATTGGGTGGATTTCGGGTTCAGGGTCGGGATGAACAGAAGCGGAAAAAGTTAATAGAGGATGCCAAGGCAGTGGAAAATGCGGGTGCGTTTGCAGTGGTATTGGAATTGGTGACTTGTGAGGTGGCGAAAGAAATAACGGAAATGTTGAGCATACCCACGATTGGGATTGGCTCCGGGATAGATTGTGATGGTCAGGTTTTGGTCTTACACGATTTGCTGGGGATTAATCCGGGGAGGAAATTAAAGATGGTCAAGCAATATGCCAATGTTTATGAGATTACCAAAAAGGCGGTAGAAGAATTTTGCCAGGAGGTGAGAGAAAGAAAATTTCCCACCCCGGAACATACTTTTTATTTAGAGCCAAGCAAAGGGAAATAAAAAGTGAAACTGATAAAGTCCATAAGCCAGATGCAAAAGCTCTCGCTCCGGGCAAAACGAGCGGGGAAGAAAATCGGGCTTGTGCCAACTATGGGTTATCTTCATAAAGGTCATCTGGAACTGGTCAAAAAGATAAGTCGGCTCTCGGATTTAGTGGTGGTATCAATTTTTGTTAATCCCACTCAATTTGGTCCTAAAGAGGATTTTAACCGTTATCCAAGAGACTTAACTGGAGATTTGGCAAAATTAAAGCCTCTTGGGGTGGATTATGTTTTTGCTCCTTCTGCCAAGGATATGTATCCGGAGGGGTATCAGACCTATGTGGAGGTTGAGAATTTAAGCAAAGGTTTATGCGGGGATTTTCGTCCCGGGCATTTCCGAGGAGTGGCGACTGTGGTTTGTAAGCTGTTTAACATTGTCCAGCCCGAGCTAGCGATTTTCGGAGAGAAGGATTATCAACAGCTAAAAGTGATAGAAAGAATGAGCCGAGACCTGAATCTTGGGATAAAGATATTAGCAATGGCTACGGTTCGGGAAAAAGATGGTTTAGCGATGTCCAGCAGGAACAGCTATCTTTCTAAAGAAGAGCGGGTTCAGGCGGTATTTTTATCAAGAGCGCTTAAAGAGGCTAAAAAGATGGTTGAGCAAGGGGAAAAGAGCGCAGAGGTTTTGATTGGCAAGGTGAGGGAGATAATTAGTGCCAATACTAATGGCAGGATTGAATATATACAGGTTCGGGATGCTCTGGACTTATCGCCAGTGGAAAGAGTGGAGAAACCTGCTCAAATGTTGGTTGCGGTCTGGATAGGAAGGACTCGCTTGATTGACAATATCCGGGTTCAGCCCAAAAATACTAAAAGGGGGTAGGGACTATGTTTAGAAGTATGCTTAAGTCCAAGATTCATAGAGCGACTGTGACCGCCTCAGAGCTGGATTATGAAGGTTCTATAGAGATTGACCAGAATTTAATGGAGGCAGGGGATATTTTGAATTTTGAAGAGGTCTGGGTCTGGAACCTAAGCAATGGCGCAAGATTTTCCACCTATGCGATTCCGGCTGAGCCTGGGTCTGGGAGAATCTGTGTAAATGGTGCGGCGGCAAGGCTTACACAAGCTGGAGATACCATCATCATCGCCAGCTTTGTGATTCTGGATGATAAGGAACTTCGGAATTATGAGCCTAAGTTAGTGTTTGTAGATGAACATAATAGAATTAAAGCCATAAAGGGAAAAAAGACCAAGCTTAGCTCAATGGGCTAAAACTCATTTATGAAGCTCATCAGTGCGGAACTGATTTTACCTATAACCCGTCCTCTGATTAAATCGGGTGCAGTTCTCATCAAGGATAAAAGAATTGCTAAAATTGGACCAAGAAAGGAGCTGAAAAAAGGATATCCATCTGCTCAAGAATTTCATTATCCGCTTTTAATGCCTTCTCTTATCAATGCCCATACCCATTTAGAGCTATCTGGAATTGGCTTAATTAACCAAAAGGATTTTGTCTCCTGGCTAATAGAAATAATCCAGAAAAAGCGAGAGCTTGACCGGTTAAAAATAGAGCAAAGCGCCAAGCAGGAAATAGAGAAATCTCTAAACCTGGGCATTCTCTCTTTAGGAGATATTATTAGCGAGCCAATAATGTTTCAGGTTCATAATCAAAGTCCCCTTTTTTCCACTTTGTTTTTGGAACTGATTGGAATGAGAGAGAGGGAACTGAGCGCAAAGCTGGAAATGGCGAAAACTATTCTGGGAGAGTTTAATTATCAGCTGGGAAATAACCGATTGGGCTTAAGTCCTCATTCGGCTTATACCGCGCATAAAGAGCTTTACCGGCTTGCTAAAATTTTGGCAAAGAAGCAAAAATTAGCTCTTTGCACTCATTTAGCGGAAAGCGAACAGGAATCAGAGCTGGTAAGAACTGGAGCAGGCGAAATTTTTAATTCTCTTTATCCCTTGGTCAACTGGCAGGATATTAAACCAGAGCCCAGCTGGCGCTCTCCCGCACAATATCTTAAAGAATTTATTGATGAGGAGCTTAGTTTGGTTCATTGTGTTGAGGTGAGCGATGAGGATATAGAAATTCTCTGTAAAGCTAAGGCAGTGGTTCATTGTCCGAGAAGCAATCTGAACCTGCTGGGAAAGCTTGCGCCCTTGCCAAAGATGCTTAAGGCAGGGATTCCAGTGGCGCTGGGCACAGATAGCATTGCCAGTGCTGGGGATTTAAATCTCTGGGAGGAGATGAAAAGGGTTCTTGAACTTAGGAATCAATATCCGGGAGGGGAGATAAAGCCTTTTGAGATATTGAAAATGGCGACCATCAATTCCGCGCGAGCGATTTTTAGGGAGAATGAGCTGGGCGGGATTGAGCAAGGAAAAATTGCAAATTTAATTGCTATAAATTTATCTCATCTTCCGGAGCAGATAGAGGAATTGTCAGAGGCTATAATAGAAACTGGCGAAAAAGCGCTGGGAGCGATTTTTATTGCTGGAGAAAAAGATTCAACCAGCTCTGGTAATTAGTCAAAATCTTGACTAAAGGCTAAGTTAATGTTAGGCTTAAATCTGGCAAGGGTAAGCCCTTGCTTTATTTCTAATCAGGGGGAGAAGAAGTGGAGGAGAAGTATCAGCCGGAAAAGATAGAGCCTAAATGGCAGGCTCGCTGGGAGGAGGCAAAGGTTTTTGAGGTAGAGGTAGATAAAAATAAGCCCAAGTTCTATCTTTTAGAGATGTTTCCCTATCCTTCCGGACGGCTTCATATGGGTCATGTGCGGAACTATTCTATTGGGGATGTAGTGGCTCGGTATAAGACTATGACCGGGCTGAATGTGCTTCATCCAATGGGCTGGGATGCGTTTGGCTTGCCTGCAGAGAATGCGGCAATAGAGCATGGCATTCATCCTGCGAGATGGACTTATCAGAACATTGCGAATATGAGGAGTCAGCTCAAGCGCTTAGGCTATTCTTATGATTGGAGGAGGGAATTTGCGACCTGCGATGCTAATTATTATAAATGGGAGCAATTGATTTTTTTAAAGATGCTGGAGAAGGGACTAGTTTATAAAGCCAAATCCTGGGTCAACTGGTGTCCGCGCTGTAATACGGTTTTAGCCAATGAGCAGGTAGAAGGAGGATATTGCTGGCGTCATCCAGATACCTTAGTGGAGCAAAAGATGCTCTCTCAATGGTTTTTTAAAATCACTGCTTATGCAGAGGAGTTATTGGAATGGACCTATAAGCTAAATGGCTGGCCTGAGAAGGTGCTGATTATGCAGAGGAACTGGATTGGAAAATCCATTGGCGCATATATTCATTTTCCTTTAGAAAAGACCTACCAGGACCCAGAGAGCAAAGAAAAGATAGATAAAATCATTGTTTATACCACCCGCCAGGATACGGTCTATGGTGCGACCTTTATGAGCATTGCGCCAGAGCATCCTTTAGCAGAGATTCTTTCTAAAGGCACTTCAGAAGAGCAAGCGGTGAGGGAATTTTGCAAACGGGTGCGGGCAGAGGATAAATTCAAGCGCTCGGCAGAGGGCTATAAAAAGGAGGGGGTGTTCACTGGCGCTTATTGTTTGAACCCAATGACCAAGAAGAAAATCCCGATATTTGTGGCAAATTTTGTTTTGATGGAATATGGCACGGGTTGTGTTATGGCAGTGCCTGCGCATGACCAGAGAGATTTTGATTTTGCCAAGGTCTATGGCTTAGAGATTATTCCAGTGGTTCAGCCAGAGGGAAAGCCTTTGCTTAAAGCAGAAGAAATGAAAGAGGCATATATAGAGGAAGGGGTGATGATAAATTCTGGTCAATATAATGGGATGAAGAGTCAGGAGTTCCGCGAGCTGATTGGGAAAGAATTGGGAGAACAGGGCAAAGGCGGAGCCACGGTAAATTATCGGCTTCGGGACTGGCTGATTTCTCGTCAGCGCTATTGGGGGGCGCCGATTCCAATAATTTATTGTGAGAAATGCGGGATGGTGCCAGTGCCAGAAAAGGATTTACCGGTTTCGCTACCTTTGGATGTGGAATTTGACCCTAACATCACTGGGAATCCTTTGGCAAGGGTGGAAAGCTGGGTAAACACCACTTGCCCAAAATGTAAAGGTCCTGCCAAAAGAGAAACTGACACAATGGACACTTTTGTTGAGTCCAGCTGGTATTTTGAGCGGTTTGCCTCAGGGAATTATGAAGCGGGGGTATTTGAGCCAAAAGCGGTTGCCTACTGGATGCCAGTTGACCAATACATTGGAGGGATTGAGCATGCGGTTTTACATCTGCTTTATGCCAGATTTTATACCAAGGTGCTCAGGGATTTAGGCTTATTAAAAATTGACGAGCCGTTTTTAAATCTTCTAACCCAGGGAATGGTGATTAAAGAGTCTTTTTCCTGTCCCGGACACGGTCAACTTGCTCAAGACCAGATTACCAATGAGAACAAATGTGCAATGTGCGGAGCGCCAGTTGGGGAGAGGGTGACAGAAGAAGGGAAACCAGCGGTTCGGGTTTGTTTAGGGCATGGATATTTTTATCCGGAGGAGGTTCAGGATTTAAAGTGCCCGATTTGCGGTCTTGGGATAGAGACCGGTCGGAAGGAGAAGATGAGCAAGTCCAAGAAGAACATTGTTGACCCAGAGGATTTGGTCAACCGCTATGGAGCGGATACGGTTCGGCTATTTTGTCTTTTTGCCGCGCCACCGGATAAGGAGATAGACTGGAGCGATGAAGGGGTGATGGGCTGTTATCGGTTTTTGAACCGCATCTGGACCTTGACCTATAAACATCTGGATAAGATAAAGGAGTTAGGGAGCGAGAATAAAGAATATGATTTTCTGTCAGGAGCAGAGGATGAGGTTAGGCTCTTTAGGAAGATAAACCGAACCATAAAAGACGCTGGGGAGCGATTAGAGCGGTTTTTCTTTAACACTGCAATCAGTGCGATGATGGAGCTTTATAATGAACTTTCTGGATTTGACCCGGAGAAAGGAGATTTTAAAAAGAGATATGCGCTTTTGAAAAAGGGGATAGAGAGCTTAGTTTTATTATTGAATCCCTTTACTCCGCACATCTGCGAGGAGTTATGGAGGGAGCTGGGCAATAAAGGTTTTTTAGCAAAGGCGAGATTTCCCAGTTTTGATGAGCGGGCTTTGGAGGAGGATAAGTTTTTGTTGGTGGTTCAGGTGAATGGTAAGCTTCGGGCGAGATTAGAAGCCAGTGTGGAGGCGAGTGAGGATGAGATTCAGGAATTAGCTTTATCTCATCCTAATGTTCAGGCTCATATTAAGGGTAAGCGGGTGAAAAAGGCGATTTATGTGCCCAAGAAATTAATCAATCTGGTTGTATAAAAGATGCGGGTGAGAAAATTTGAGACGCTCAAACCAGGTTCGCTCAAGGCTTGTGCTCTCACCATAGGCGCGTTTGATGGGGTTCATCTTGGGCATCGGAAAATTTTTAAGACTCTGATTAGTTTAGCTAAGAAAAGAAAGCTCTTAGCCAGCGCCATCACCTTTCAACCGTTGCCTCGGGAGGTTTTTAATAACGAGAGACGGGGAATAGCTATTCTTTCTTTTGAGGAAAGAAAAAAAAGAATTGAACAAGCAGGAATTGAGCTGTTAGTGGTGGTGGATTTTAATTTAAAATTTGCCCAAAAGAGCGCAGGGGAGTTTATGGATGAGTTGAGGAGGAAGTTAAATCCGAAGCTGATAGTGATTGGGCATGATTTTAGATTTGGGAGTAAAAAAACTGCGGATGAGTGCTGGTTAAGAAGCTATTGTGGAAAGATGGGAATAGAGCTAAAGGTGGTTTCTGCGGTTAAAGTTAGGGGGGAGCTGGTTAGTTCCAGCAGAATAAGGAGCTTACTAAAGGAAGGGGATTTAGAGAGAGCCAATCAGTTATTAGGGGAGCCTTATCAGCTGGAAGGAAGGGTTATCTTTGGGCATCATCGGGGAAAAAAACTGGGATTTGCTACTGCCAATCTATCTTGGAGCAAAGAGCCTTTGGTTCCAAAAGGGGTTTATGTGGCAAGAGTTTTTTACAATCAGCGCTTATATCCTGCGGTGGTGAATATCGGATTTAATCCTACCTTTGGAGATAAAAAACTTAATATAGAGGCTCATCTTTTGGATTTCAAAGGAGAGCTTTACGGGAAAAGGCTAAAAATCAGTTTGCTAAAGTTTTTGAGAGCGGAGGAAAAGTTTGAAAGGATAGAGGATTTAGTGGTCCAGATAAAAAAAGATATTAAAAGGGCAAGAGCCTATCTGAGAATGAGATGAAGCGGTTTCGGGTATGGATTGGGCTGGGATTAAGCGGGATTTTTATCTGGTTGGCGCTTCGTCAGGTAAAGGATTGGCATCTTTTGGTTTCTGCTTTTCAGGGTTTAAAGCTCTGGGCAGTGGGTTTGGGAATTTTAGGTTATTTTGTGGTGTTTTTATTCCGAGCCTGGCGCTGGCATTATATTCTTTTAAGTCAAATGAGGCTGAAATTTTCTTCCAGCTTTATCGGCTTGATTATTTGTTATATGGCTAATAACTTATTACCGCTTCGGGCTGGGGAACTGGTGAGGGCAGTGGTAGTGGCAAGGAGGGAGAAAAAGAGCTTCAGCCCGGTTTTTGCCACAGTGGTGGTGGAGAGAATTTTTGATAGCTTAGCAATACTTTTATTTCTGGCGCTAACCTTACTCTGGATAGAAATCCCAGAACAATTTGAAAGTTTAAGAGCGGTGATGCGCAAAGGCGGGATAGCGGGATTGGCTTTAGCTCTGATTTTAATTATAGTCCTTTATGGATTTTATTATTTCCAAGATAATTTTTTAAACTGGGCTAAATCCTTGAGTAAGCCTTTTGGGAAAAAAATTCAGGGATTTGTTTTAAAGGAGTTAGAAAAATTTGCTCAAGGATTAATTATTCTTGGCAAGCCCACAAGGATTTTAGTGGTGATGATGATGTCTTTTTTGGTCTGGTTGGTGAATTTAATTCCCATCTGGGCGGTTGGAGCTGGATTTGGGGGCAGTTTCGGGTTTGGGGATTGTTTATTATTGGTGGTTTTAGGAGCTTTTTCCGCATCTATTCCTGCTGCGCCCGGGTTCTGGGGGACCTTTCATTGGATTACTTCAGAGGGGATAAAAGTTCTTGGAGTGCTAACTCCAGAAAAGGCGCTTGCCTATGCGATTATTTTACATAGTTTTTATTTTTTCCCCAGCACCTTGCTGGGATTGATTTTGCTCTGGAAAGAGGGATATAGTTTGGGTGAGCTTGAGAGCAAAGCCAGGCAAACTCAACCAGATTTAGAAAAAATTTGAGATGAGTAAGAAGCAACCAAAAATTTTATTATGCCTATTCAGCCTGATTTTGGCGAGCTTTGCCACTGTCTATTTTTTGGAATCTGTGCCGGATGCGTTTCCGATAGATGATGCTTATATTCACCTGACTTATGCAAGAAATTTTGCTCAAGGGCAGGGCTTTAGCTTTAATCCCGGAGAGAAAAGCTTTGGCAGTTCCAGTCCGTTCTGGGTTTTATTACTTTCCGCATTGGTTAAATTTTTGGAGCCTCATCTTTTAGTCCGTTTAGTCAGTTTTTTTTGCCTCTGGCTTACATTATTTTTGTCTATGCTGATTATTTATCAGGGGATTAGTGATAGCCATTTGAATTATATTTATAAAATTTTATTGAGCTTAATTCCTGCTTTATTTCTTTCTGGTTCAGGCAATTTTTTGTGGATTAGCTACTGTGGAATGGAGACCGGATTATGGACCTTACTCTCCTTGGCAGGGGTTTATTTTTTAATCCGAGAAAAGCCAAACTGGGTAGGATATATCTTGCTTGGTTTAGTTATGCTTTGTAGGCTGGAGGCGGTTTTGCTCTGGGGATTGGTTATTGTCTGGCAGGTTTATTATTTAAAGGACTGGAGGAGAATTTTTGGGGGAGGGCTGATTGCTTTATTGATTCCTTTTAGTTTTCATCTCTGGGCAGATTTTGAGTTAGGGAGTTTTTTCCCTAACACCAGAGCCGGAAAATTAGCCAGCAATCTCTTTAATTCTGGGCTTTCATTAAAAGGAGGATTGGTATTTTTGGCTCGGCATTTGAAATATCTTTGGCTTACTCAGCCAGAGGTGCTAACAATTATGATTTTGGTGATGGCTATTTTAATTTTATTTGGGGCTGTTAAAAAGGAAAGAAGGCACTGGATAGGCGCAATCGGGGTCTTGAGTTTTTTTGCGCTTGGGGTTTTTATTTATCATTCTCAGTTTTTCCGTAGCACTGAGCTTATTACCCCCTATCATAATTTTCGTTATCAGGTTTTATTTTTTCCTGCTATAGGATTAGGTTTAGGCAAGGCTTTTCAGATTTTATTTATTTTTTATAAAAAGGGTTGGACCAAGCTCTTGGTGGGAGCAATCATCGCGATTATTTTGTGCACCGGCTTTTATAGGATTAGACTCTGGAAGGAGTTATTTTTAAATCAGTCCATCCATATTTTTGATGTTCACCAACGCACCGCCAAATGGTGTGAATTAGCGCTTCCGGTTTCTGCTCGGGTCGCTTGCTTTGATATAGGTTCATTAGGGTTTTATTCCGGGAGATATGTTATAGAGCTGGGGGGCTTGGTTGACCCTGAGCTTCATCAGTATCTGGAAAAGGGAGCAGTGGGAGAATATCTCAAAGAGAAAAGAGCCAGTCATTATATAGAGCTGGGCACCCCGGGCTCGGAGCGAATTTTAGGAGTGAGAAAGGATAAGGGAAGGCTCTATGAGCTGGTTCCGATAGGATATTTTAGCGGACAGCGAATCAGGGAGCCGGTTTTAATCCATTCTTGGGAGATGAAGGTTTTTGAGATAAAATGGCTGGATAATAATTAGGAACAGGGAAGAAATGAAGAAATTTTATTCTTGGCGGTTGGGCATTCTGGTTTTGGTATTTCCTTTGCTTTTATTTGGCAGAGAGGAATTAAGACCTTCAGAGGTGATTATTGGTCTGGGCGCAGGACCAGCCCGAAGTAAAGATGGTTCCGTGAATCAGGAGCTTAAAGCCCGGGTGGAGAAGGTGGTTGAGCTTTATAATGCGGGTTTTGCGGATTATATTATTTTCACTGGTGGGGAAACTGGAGGCGGTTGCGAAGCAGAGGTGATGAAGGAAATAGCGATAGAGATGGGTGTTCCTGGGGATAAAATTTTTCTTGAGACCAAAGCAATAGATACCATTACCAATGCCAGGTATTCAGTAGAGCTTATGCAAAGGCAAGGCTTTAAGAGCGCGATTTTGGTTTCCAATCCTTATCATCTGGTCCGAGCGAAATGGCTATTCAGCGCTTATCCGGGATTAGAGTTTCAGACCGCGCAGGCAAGAAGTAGTAAAAATTTATTTTATGATATAAGCCTGATTGGTTATGAAGCCTTGGCTTGGTTTAGTTATATTTTTAGAGAGCCAAGAGAGAAGCTAAAGCCTTTAGAGGTTCCTTAAAATTTTCTTGATAACCATTTAATGATTTGCGAACATTTCTAAGAGGAGGGGGCAATGACTGAATATCGGGATAAGAGTTTTTGGTTAGGTTCTGCTCCTTATCAGGAGAATTCTCCGCTGGGTGAAGATTTAGAGGTTGATGTTTGCATTATAGGAGGAGGATTTACCGGCTTGAGCAGTGCCTATTATATTAAGCAGAAAAAGCCTAATTTAAGCATCGCGCTTTTAGAATCAGAGGTGATTGGCTATGGAGCGAGTGGAAGGAATGGTGGATTCAGCATGCCGTTATTGGGCTGGAATATAAGTTATTTAGTCTGGGCATTTGGGGTAGAGCGGGCAAGAATAGCTCATCAATATATGCTCTCCTGCGTGAGAAGAACCAAGGAGCTGGTAGAGAAAGAAAAGATTGATTGTGATTTGGAATATAATGGTCTATTGGTGCTTGCTCGGAGTGAGCGGATGATGAGGGCATTAGAGGGGGACCTCAGGAGCTATGAAAAGCTCGGGGTAAAGGATGTGGTGCTACTGGATAAGAACGGTTTAAAGCATAGATTAAATTCTGCCTGTCATATCGCCGCGCTTTATGAGCCAGAGACCTGTATCTTAAATCCTGCTAAATTAGCTTGGGGGATGAAAAGCGCCATAGAAAGAATGGGCGTAAAGGTTTTTGAGCGGACCCCGGTTAATCGGTTTGAGCCGGGAAAAGAGGTAATGATTTGGACTCCCAAGGCAAAAATTAAGGCGAAGAATCTGGTCTTGGCGACCAATGCTTGGACGGTTCGGCTGAATATCAATAAGAGCTGGTATGTTCCAATGTTCACCTATATTATTTTGACCGAGCCTTTAGATGAAAAGCATTATGAGAGTTTAGGCTGGAAAAGACGGGAGGGGATAGAAGATAGAAGGCAATTGGTTCATTATTTGCGGTTGACCAAAGATAATCGGCTTTTGTTCGGGGGTCGGGATGCGCCTTATTATTTTGGCAATCAGGTAGAAGCAAGGGATAGCCATAAAAGGATTTTTGCGGGCTTGGAAAAAGACATAAGGGAATTTTTCCCGGGGCTTAGCGACACCAAGATTACTCATCGCTGGGGAGGACCGGTTGCCATTACCTTGTTTTTTGTGCCTCGGTTTGATTATTATCAGGAGCAAAGAAATATCGTTTATGGGATGGGCTATTGCGGGCACGGAGTAGCGCTTTCTACTAGCGCTGGATTGATTATTCACGATTTACTTTTTGAACCAGAGAGCGATATAAACCAGCTGTTATTTGTTCAAAATCCAGAGGCTTTTCTTCCGCCAGAGCCGTTCCGCTGGGTTTTGGTTAATGCGGTTAAGGATAGCTTACTGCTTTATGATTATCTTACCCGGGCTTAAAATTTTGGTTGAGTCTACTCGGCGAGAAAAATCTTCTGGCAGGAATCATTTAAGGAGGACAATTTTTCTTTTTGGAAATTCTCATTTGGGTCATCAAATAAAGCTAAAAAATATGCAATTTTTTTGAGATGATTCAATCCTGCCCCAAAATCTATTCCCACATTCTGCACCTGAACCCGAACCCGGTAGCCTTTCTCTATATAGAATTTGGCTAAACCAAAGCCTTGGCTAATAAGCTTCTCCCGGGTAAAAGAATCAGGAACTGGTCTTATCAGAGAGATATTTAATATAATAGCTAATGAATGTTCAGCGTCTTGTTCGGTCTCTTGGACTAAAATCTGAGCAGTTTTTGCGCTTGCCTTCCAGTCTATCCAATGAGGATGGTCGCCGGCTAAATAGGGTCTAAAACCAAATAGTTCACTGCCATATCCTTTTTTGGGATAATTAAAAACCCCAGATTTGACCAGCGATGAAGAAAAGGGAAGCTCTTGAAGAAAGGGTTTTGGAAGGACAATGAGTTCCTTCGGGATTTTGGCTTTTTTGGTTTTTTCAAAGAATCCGAATGGGAACCGAGTTCTAATCAGGAGTTGATTAAATTTTACTCTGCCACGGGATTTCAAAGTTATTGGCACAAAACCGGGATAAGTGGTTTTGGGCTTAAGGATAAGAAGATAGGCTTTGGCTTGGAGACCGTTGATGGTCTCCATAATTTCAATTCCTGCGCTGGGGAAAAATCTTCTCTGATTTTGAACCTGATAAATAATGGAAAAAGGCTCATGCGCATAGACCGCTTCTGGAATTTTTCTTGAGATTAAAAGTTCAGTAATAGCCATCTCCGAGAGCAAAAAGCTCGCCACCAAAAGGCTAATCATAACCGAGAGGATAAGATATAAAAGGTTATTGCCGGTATTTATGGAGGCGAATCCGAAAAAAAGTATTAAGCCTAAATAAATCCAGCCGGTAGAAGTGATTTTGACCTGGCGATTAACCAGATAGCCGGGAAGGCGCAAATTCCTTAATAGCAAGAACCGGTCTCTTA
>Ga0123519_10009643_pt1 | contig 14496 bp, 11 predicted proteins | sample YelNatPaOPRAMG02_FD_87396 | JGI IMG/M metagenome (GOLD analysis project Ga0123519, IMG submission 87396) | Hot spring microbial communities from Yellowstone National Park - Yellowstone National Park OP-RAMG-02 (version 2) | ecosystem: Environmental > Aquatic > Thermal springs > Hot (42-90C) ...
AAAAAAGCCATCCGATTTTGGATGGCTCTTTAAGACAAAGATTTAAGATAGGATTAAAATCTAACTGAAATTGAGAAATGCTGTGTATTCTTTAGAAGTCCAAAATCCTGATATGCGTAATCAAAGTTAATTCCAAATCCTGGATAAAAATCATATTTCACACCAACACCGAGTGTCAATCCTTCTTGAGAGTTTTTCAAGAATAAATTTTTATATCCAGCCCTCAACGAAAGAAAATTGTTAAAAACATATTCAGCACCAACATTCAGCGATTCGGAATTATCATTCGGATGAAGTGCATCAACTCCAACTGTGACTTTATTTAATTGAGTATTTATCAAATCAAGAGCAACACCAACTCTAAACAGAAGTGGTAGTGGATAACTATCCGTTCTCAGATTAGCAAGAATTTGATCATTGTTTCCATAAATATTTGGATCAACATCATAAAGCACAAGTAAATCTTTTCCACTTAGTTGCATATCTGTTCCAAAGTTTGTGATAGTTGCTGCAATTCTCATATTGAAAATCTCAGAATAAAATAAAGTACCTAAATCAAAAGCAATTGCATTAGCTGAAGAATTCCATATGCTTTGATTAATGTATTTTACACTTCCACCGATAGAAAATCTATCTGTCAGATTATAAGCATAACTCAAAGCAAGGGACATATCTTTCGCTGTAAAGAATTCGCCTGTTCCATCCTGCTCACGAAGTGTTGTAACTTCCATCTTACCATAATCAAGATAAGTGACGCTTAAACCCACAGCACCATAATCGCCGAGATTAACTTTTGCACCAGCCCAGTTGAATGTTATATCAGCAAACCAGTTTGAATGAGCAAACATTGCCTCGTTGTATTCTGTTCTTGAAATTCCTGCAGGATTCCAGTAAAGAGCTGTTACATCATTTGCAGTTGCACTAAATCCTCCGCCCATTGCAATAGCTCTCGGACCAATTCCAATGTTAAGAAATGGTGCGGCGGTTGAACCAACTTTTGTTTGAGAGATAGCACTTAAAATTCCTGCTAAGACGATGATTGATATAATTTTCAATTTCATTTTCTCATCTCCCATTACTTGATTAAGGCAAATTTGCCAGTTTTAGTTCCAACATTAGGGACTTCAACAACATAGACATAAACACCATAAGCTACATCAAGATTCTCTTCCGTTCTTAAATTCCAGAATACATCACCTACATAGAGATTATTTTGGTACAAGGTCTTAATTAACTCACCACGAACAGTGAAGATAGAAATCTTTGAACCCGGTGGAACATAAGTAAATCTTATTTCTCTTTCACCGCGTCCACTTGTTTGCGTACTTAAAAGTCTTGCTTCAGCTTCGTGCGTTACAACATAAGGATTCGGAACAACTTTAATTCTATCTAACTCATTCTTTGCTTTTTCTGTGTTGATTGTCGCACCTTTTGTAGTAAAGTAATAAGCATCATTTCTACTGAAAGGTTTAAGAGTATACAAATACAAATATTTTCCTGCTGTTGTATCGTTCAAAGGTATATTAGCTGAATTGAAGAGAATATTCACTCGCCAAGTTCTATAAACTGAATCTCTATTAGTCAATGGATTTCTAATCTTTTCTTTGAAATAAATATTATGGGTCGTACTAACTGTTCCTGTTCTCCAGTAAACAAAATCTATATATTCATTTGTGGTAAGATTTTTCACTTTGAAATTCACTGATCTCGCTGGTAGAATATTGCTTGGTGTTCGTGGATAAAGAGTATCAGCAACTGATGTATCGACAACATCAGGATAAAATTCAATCACATAATCATAGGGCATTCTTATTCCGTTATAAGCTGCACCAGGTCCAGTTGCTGTCCAGAAGAAAGGTGCAAATATTGGTTTTTGTATTGAAGGATAAAGTTTACCTTCTTTGAATCCAGATTTAAGAGTATCAAGAATAATTTCACTGTGATTATAAAGTTGAACTCTAAATCCGTGAACGATTGGTGTCTCACCATTAAATTTTGTTTCATTAGCGATTAAAATATGATAATTAGCTTTATAGTAATTAGTATCTGTTATAATTTTCTTTCCATTCACATAAATAGTATCATTCATTGGAACCTGAATCGAATCTAATGGCTTAACAATAAATGTTTTATTCCAAGATGGAATGAAAACAGTGTCGGGAGTTACAAGATCAACAAGTGACCAATCTTTAGTATATCCTTGAATGGCTGTATCTGAAAAAACAATTTTATAATTCCAGCCATCTTTAATTGCAGCATCATCAATTATTTCAATCTCACCTGAGCCTGTCCCTCTGAAGTCTGGAGACTTAGTAAAGGTAGAATAACTTGCCTGAGTATAACCTACCGGTCTTCCACCTGGAGTTATATAACCAGTATTATCATCAGTAATAATTTGTCCTGTATTTGTTCTGAAAATGTATTTAGAATTTTCAGATGGAAAGATATCAAGAGATTCATCTCCGCGGTCATATGCACAAACAGCATAATAATAAGTTTGACCTTTAACCACAGTAGAGTCAACGAACTTATTTACAATTCCAGTATTATCACCGAGGTAGAATGTTGTTCCTCCGACCTGCTCAAGTAAAGCTTTTGATGGATAGAAAAATCCTTGAATTGTATCTTTCAAATCATACTGAGCAATTGGTTTATCAAAAGTTAGAACACCAACTGCATTTGTAATTTGTCTTGCATCTTGAAAACTTGCATCAGTTGCACGATAAATCTTATAACCTTGAAAATCTTTTTGCTTTGTTATAAAGTCTCTCGAGTTTTCAGTCAATCTACCATCCCAGTAGATTACAACTTTACCATCTTCTTGAGTAATATTTATCTTGGGTTTTCTTGGTGGTTGTGGGAATTTATAACCTGCATTATAAATCTGCTGAACAATTCGTTTATTTCCAATAACATCTTTGTAATCAACTCCAAAAAGAATTGCAACCGAAAATCTTTCTATCTTTCCTGGAACTAACGGGAAATAACCTGAACCATAAATAAAATCTCCATCCTGTGGAATTGGTGGAATAACATCAAAACGGCCAGGATACATTCTACTCCAGAGTAATTCATCATCCTTCATATTTGGAGAAGCTGAGAGGTTGAAGAAGTTAAAGTTTGTAAGTCCAATTTGATCAGATTCATCAATATCAGTTTTACCGAAGTTAGGTTCACCTTGATCTGGTCTTCCATTACCTTCTGTTCCATCAGCATCTGGTCCAATGTAACCATCATCAAGTGGACCAATTCCATCGCTACCAACATCATCCATTGCGGGATCCCAGTCACCATCTTCATCACCAGACCAATGAGTCATCAATGTAACAGTTCCATCAGGTAATCTTACCCAACTTGTAATTAATTGACCTGCATCATTGTCTCTTTTTTCATCGATTAGTGGATCATTTACACCTTTACCAGTTTTAAAGTCTTTATATTTTAATGGTTGATAACCTTTAATTTGTCTTGAAACCAAATGCAAGGCTTCGTTTTCATCAATCAATCCATCAAGGTCATTATCAATTCCATCATAGGCGCTCGGATGTGGGATCGAAACTCCATTCTCTATCCTTGCAATATGTCCTTCACGAAAATAAGTCACACCTGGATTAATAATAAATCTTACTCCCATAGAATAAACAGTATCAATAGTAGGCTTCACGGTATAGAGCCTTCTTTCGTAAGTAACTGGATCAATCAAAACAATTTTATCACCCGCTCTATATGTTACAGAGTCAAAATCGGCTTTAGTAAATGTAGGAGAATTAGGATCTGGTGAATCACCATCATTATCAATTCCATCAAAAGGATTTCCAGGAGATTCAAGGAATGCATATCCAACATAACCTACTTTTTGTCCCTTATTACCTTTATTGTCACTATCCCAAGAATATGTTATCCAATCATTTGCATCGAAATAACCGAGATCATCATTACTGTCTCCATCACCACCTGCCAGTGTTCCTACAACAGTTCCAAATGCAGCTTTGCGATAGATTGTCGTACCTTCATTCTTAATATCATACAACCAGAAAATTGCGTCTTCAGCTAAAAAGTGAGACCACTGAAAACCACGAACAGCCATTTGAAGAGCCATTCCCTTACGAGTTGAATCTGTACTATCAGGCAAAAAGAAACCATTGAATTCATCATCCCATTGATCATCTGCTTTGTAAAAACTTTCCTGATCAGCATTCATTACTCCACGACCAAAGTAACCATTCCATTGAGTTTTGCCGTCTTTATCTTTCCAATCAGGATGATCTGCCCAACCTTCAATTGGCCAGGTATGTGGTAAATGACTCATAGCAACTGATTGAGCATTTGGATTTAAATAACCTGGCAATGGATTGAAACCCCAGAAGTAACCATATATTGGATGTCTTTCATCTGCTTGACCATTCCTCGGACCACGAGAAATTCCTACCGAATGAAGAGTATCTCCTCTTCGATTTATAAATTCAACGCCAATCAAAGGAGTCAAATCACCAATGTAATTTTCACCTGATCCTAAGGGCCATTCTCCACGAATATCAACGCCAAGATTGAAACCAGAAATTGCACCATCATTATAAAATGAAATACCAACACGGTTACCGGTGTGATAACCAATCCTTCTCAACGAAGGATCACTTCTCTGTGTACTCTGAGCAATCAGTAATGAAGTGAATGTTGAAATTAAAATCAGAGTTAATATTATCTTTTTCATAGCTTTACTTCCCATTAAAAGTTATAAGAAATTCCAAATTCTACTCTTCGAGGTTCAGAGAAGAAACCTGGATTTGTGTACAGTTCATCCAGAGTGTTGTAGTAAAGTTTTGGATTAATTTTTTGAGCTTCAAGTTTTCCAAATGTAAAGAATGGATCGCCAGTATCGCCATATACTCCTCTTGGATTATTTGCATCAAAGACATTGTAAACCTTAACGAAAAATGTTAAAGTCGTATTTGCAATTGGAATATCTTTGTAAGCTCTTAAATCAACATTGAAGATACTTGGTTTTCTTCCACTATTTCGTGGAAATGCATTCTGAGTGACTCTTGTATTTTTATTAATCTGCGGCGTGTAAGGCTGACCAGAATAAAAGTTACCAATAATTGAAAATCCAAAATCTCTTGGTTTTGTATATGCGATTACTACATTTAATGTATGTGTTTGATCCCAGTCAAGTGGTGCAATAAATGTTTCTGGCAAAGCACCACCAAGTACTGCATTTCTTGCATCAGCAGGATTTGATGCATTTCCTTTTGTAATTGAATAAGTGTAATCAAGATTTGTTGCGAGTCCACCAGAAAATCTTTTTTCAAATCTTAAAGTGATGCCTTTCGAGAAACCAAAATCACTATTTGCATAAATTGAATAACTTTTTGCACCACCAAATACAAGCACTTCGTCAGTTTGTGTTCCAACTAAATTTCTGAAATCTTCAAAGAACATAGTTACATCAATTGAGATATCGCTACCAATTTGTTGCTGCAATCCAATTTCACCTTTGACTGTCTTTTGTGGTTTAAGATCGGCATTCCCAAAAAGTCCTTGATTACCACTACCAACGCCCAATTCAAAATCAGGATTTGTATAAAGTAATTCATAAGATGGCAATTGTAAGAAATGTCCATAAGAGAAATGAATTACTCCTTTGTCAGTGATTGGATAAGCAATGCCAATTCGTGGACTAACCTGATATTTGACTGAAGCTTTTTTGTACCAGTATTTTAATCTGTCTTCAACTGTTTTTGAAGGTTCGCCAGGATCCTGAACACCATTTCCATTGTAATCAAAAAATTTATTGTTTGGTTTGATTGGGTCATAAATATTTGGATCTGTTGGATCGTTCAAAACTACGCCATCTGGATTAAAAACATCTAATCGAATACCTGCATTTACAATCATATTAAACATTTCAAGTTTCGTCTGAAAATATGCAGCACCTTCTTTTGGTTTTCTCAAGTAAGTATCATAATTATTTGTTGTGATTGGAGGAATTGCAACATTAAATGGATTGACTTTATTTCCATTTGCATCGACCATTGGTTGTAAGTTTATGTTTTCATAATAAATTCGATGCTGTTTGAATTCACCACCAAATTTAATTCCAACTTCCTGAGTTAACTGAGATGTCCAGTCCAATCTGACTGAATAAGTTCCAGTGTTTCTTACAAATCTGTTAGGATTCGTTCCGCCTGTGCTGAAGCTATAAGGTGGATTTTGAATTAAATCGTTATCAACATATAAAGTTGGTCTCGCGGGATCTCCAGTGTAAATATCCTTATAGAGGTAATGTCTATAATCTTTGAAGTAATAAGAAAAGTTTAATTGATAGAATGTCCAATTTGAAAGTGCATGGTTGATTGAAATTGTATTTGAATAACCTTTTCTAAAACGATTTAGATTGTTATCTGGATTTAATCTCTGGAAATTATCATAATCCTTATAGTTCTGATAGTCATAAATAAAATTATAGCTCAGTCTAAATGTTGAAGTGATTCTCTGAGTTAACTTTGCCTGATAAAAAATTCTTTTGTTTGGATTCATTGGGACAAAAGCACCATCACCACTTGCCTTTACAATAAAACTATCTGGAGAAACTTCTCTGGTCACATCAGTCGGAAGGAAAACTCTTTTGCCGTACAAATAACCTTCATTATAAAAATATCTTGCATTGGTGAAAAAGAATAATCTATCTTTAAGAATTGGCCCACTTAAACTCACATCTATATTTTGAACAGAAAATGGATTGATATGATCAATGTTCATAAAAATATTTTTTCGGTTTGAGTAATAATCTCCGCTATAAAGCTGAATATTTCCATTAAAGTTGTTATCACCATCCTTAGTTACGATATTTACAACACCACTCATTGCCTGACCATATTCAGCATTGAATGCACCAGATATAACCTGTAATTCTTGAATTGCACTTGTTCCAACATCAATTACAGTTGAATTGTCATAAGCATCTGTAATTGTTACACCATCAATTTGATAAGCAAGCTGACCACTTCTTCCACCACGAACATGAATTCCACCACCTGCTGAGACAATCACACCTGCTTGAAGAGTAAGCACATCTCGTACTTCGGTGACTGGAAGTTCAGAAATTAAGTCAGATCCCACTACCGATGTTGATGCTGTTAAATCTTTCTGAACAAGTGGTCTTGTTGCGGTCACGACGACTTCCTGTCCGAGCTCAACTGTTTTTTCTCGTAATTCAAAATCAATTCGTGTTGTCAAATCAATATTTACACGAACATTGGTTACAAATTTAGTTTCATAACCAACAACTGAGGCTCTGAGTGTATAAACTCCTGGGGGAACATTAATTATGGTGTAGTAACCTTCAAGATTTGTTGCAGCACCTAAGGTTGTACCTTCAATGATTACATTTGCGAATGGAATTCCTTCGCCAGTTTTTGCATCAGTTACTCTACCGGCAATCTTTCCAGTCGTACCAGCAAAAATGTAATTTACAATTGCTGCAAAGAATAAAATGATTAAATAGCTTAATTTGATATTTCGGGATTTCATCACTCCTCCGAAAAATTTTTCACTAAAATAGTTCTGTTTTTATCAATAAGATATAAATTTTTGTCAATGCCTAATTTCAACTCAGGATTTGACAGATATTTTTCAATCGTTTCTTTCTCAAGAAGTCTAAAACTTTTATCAAGCTTATAAAAGTTTGTTGTAAGATCTTTTCGTGTAATTAATACAAATGACTTTGTTGTAGATAAAGCATCAAGAATAATTTCATCGTTAACGCGAAAATCAGTTTTTATTAAACTTCCATTTTTAAGTTCATAAAGATAATTTCTACCAAAAAATAAATTTGATGAATTTTTTACATTAGCTTCGATAAATTCATCTGCAATTTTTATTAGTTTGCTCTTACCAAAATCTTCTTGATTAATTTCTAAAGCATAAAATGCGGTGCTTAACTCTGGTTCAGTTTTTATTCCTGTCAAGAAGATATCAGATCTTAGTTGAAAAATTTTGTAAATAACTTGAATATCAATTTCAAAGCTTTGAGTTTCTAAGGTCTCAATGTTCAACAGGAACACTTTTGAAATTAATCGACCATCTTTTTTTAGTTGAGATAATGTAATTAAAACTTTATCCTGATATGGAATTAAATGTCCAATTCGTTCCTGAAAATATTCTACAGTATCTTTCTTAAATAATTCTATTTCCACATCACGATTTTTAGTAATTAATTTTAATGACCCATTAGAAGGATAGTACAACAAAAACTGACTGGAATTAATAACAAGTACTTTTGGTATTTGCTCTTCATAATTAAAATCAAACTTTCTATAAAATGAAATTGCGAAATTTTCGTCAAGAAGAAATAACTTAAAATTTGATTTCTCTGATTTTGAACTGAAACTATATTTAATTAATGAGAATGATTTATTATCAATTCCAGTCAAAAAAGAAAATGGTTTGTTTTCCAAATCAAACTTCGAAACAATTGTTTTGTTTATTTCACAAGTTAATCTATCATTTTCGATATAAACTCTTTTGGTAAAATTATTAGATTTGGCTTCATAGATTGGAATTAAGTAATTTGAAATTTGAGAGAAGGTTTGATTGTAGATTAATATTAAGAGTATTAAAAATATAAGATGATGCTTCGGCTTTTCAAAAATAGCTTTCATATAGTATTAATTATTAAAATTTCTTCATTAAATCAAGCATAAAATAAAAAAGGAGTCAAGTCACAAGACTGACCCCTTCTAATATTTAATTCCGAACAGACATAAAATTACTCTTTCACGACCCAGACTTTAATTTGTGCTGTCACTTCTGGATGTAATTTTATTTTGGCTGTATAAATGCCAAGCGTTTTAATCTGTTCATCGAGTTCGATTTTTCTTTTATCTATTTCGTAACCTTTCTCAAGCAAAGCATCAGCAACCATCTGCGTCGTTACAGTTCCATGAATTCTATCTTCTTCACCGACTTCAACTGGAATAGTAACAGAGACTTTTTCAAGTTCAGTTGCAAGCAACTCAGCTGATTTTCTTTCACGCTGAAGTTTAGCCTGCAGTCTTTTTCTTTCTTCTTCAACGGCTTTGATACTACCGGGAGTTGCTGGATATACGATCTTTTTTGGAATTAAGAAATTCCTGGCATATCCATCTTTAACATCAACAACATCACCGACTTTGCCGAGTGGCTCGTAATCCTGTCTTAAAATAACTTTCATCTCAAGTCTCCTTATTTAATTACATCAGATACAAATGGAAGCAAAGCAAGATGTCTTGCTCGTTTAATTGCAGTAGTAAGCTGTCTCTGATGTTTTGCGCAGGTTCCAGTAATTCTTCTTGGAATAATTTTTCCCTGTTCAGTGATGAACTTAGCTAACTTTCTATCATCTTTGTAATCAATATACTCTTCCTTTGCTTCACAAAAACGACAGGTTCTTTTCTTTTGCAGTTTCACTTTTAAACCTCGATCAATTATTGTTTATTTTCTTCTTCAGGTGAAGATGTATCTAAGGGTTCACCTTCACTTGAGCTCAAAAATTTATCAAATGAATCATCAGTATATGTTGAAGGTTCGTCGTCCTCAACTTCCTGACCTGTTTCAGTTACACGAACTCTCTTGTTCAAGAACTGAATTCTTCTTGCTTTAATTTCAACGATGCTTCTATTTCGTCCATCTTCAGTTTTAAAGCTTCTGCTCTGAAGCTCGCCATCAATTAGAACAGCACTGCCTTTTTGTAATCTACCTCGACAGCTTTCAGCAAGTTTATTCCAGGCTACAACGCCTACAAAGCAAACATCTTCCTGCCATTTACCATTGTTCTTAAATTTTCTGTTTGAAGCAATGGTGAAATTAACAACAGGAGTACCATTGGTTGTCTGTCTGAAAACAGGATCTTTTGTAAGGTTACCAGCAATGATAACTGAATTCAATTCGGGCATTTTGAAGTCTGCCATAGCTATATCTCCTCTCAATTAGTTGTTATTACTACTATCTTCTTGTTCTTCTTGTTCATCAAGATTTTGATTAAGATTAACTTCATCAAAATCAAATTCTTCTTCAAGTGAAGTAACTGGTTTACCTTTTTGAGCTTCAACATAAGCTAAAGCTTTTTTATCAAGACGAACCGTTAAATATCTCAGAATTTGTTCGTCAATTTGTAAAGTTCTTTCTAATTTTTTGATAAAACTTCCTTCACTTCTGAAGCGAATGAGGAAATAGTATCCAGTTCTGACTTTCTTTATATGATAAGCCATTCGCTTCCTTCCCCATTTTTCGATTTCAAGAATTTCTACATTGTTATTCTTGAAAAATTCTTCGTATCTCTTCAGGATTTTATCAATATCTTCATCCTCAAGAGACGCACTAACGATAATCACCGTTTCGTAAGTGTTTAATCGTGTTGTGTCCATAGTTTCAATCTCCCTTTGGTCTTTGGCTCTTGATTACCCTCAAGAGCAGGGTTTAGTTTATAATGATTGTTCACAAATTTAAAGAATTTAAATTGAATATTTAAGAATTTCATCGATCAAAAATTTCAAAGAATTACTTAATCAATGGTGCAATAATCAGAGAAACAACCGACATAAGTTTTATTAAAATATTCAATGAAGGACCAGCTGTATCTTTGAAAGGATCACCAACAGTATCACCAACAACAGCAGCTTTATGAGCTTCGGAACCTTTACCACCTAAATGACCAGATTCAATATACTTCTTCGCATTATCCCAGGCACCACCAGCATTTGCCATAAATATTGCCAGCAAAACTCCAGAAGCAGTTACACCAGCAAGTAAACCACCAAGTGCTTCTTTATCCATAAATCCAAAAAATACAGGGGTAATTATTGCCAATAATCCAGGCACTATCATTCTTTTAATTGCTGCTTTAGTTGAAATATCTACACATCTTGCATAATCAGCTTTCGCTGTTCCTTCTAATAAGCCAGGAATAGTTCTAAATTGTCTACGAACTTCTTCAATCATATCATAAGCAGCTTCACCAACAGCTTTCAAAGCCATTGATGAAAATAGAAATGGTAACATTGCCCCTACAAACATTCCAGCAATAACAAATGGTTTACTAACATCAATCTTATCAATTCCAGCAGCCGATTGATAAGCACTAAAGAGCGCAAGTGCAGTCAGAGCAGCTGAAGCAATAGCAAATCCTTTACCAATTGCTGCGGTTGTATTTCCAACAGCATCAAGTTTATCAGTTCTCGAACGAATTTCTTTACCGAGGTGACTCATTTCAGCAATACCACCAGCGTTATCAGCAATTGGACCATACGCATCAACTGCTAATTGTATTCCAGTGGTTGAAAGCATTCCCAACGCAGCTATTGCTGTTCCATAAAGTCCAGCAAGTGAATAAGAAATAACAATGGCAGCACCAATCATCAACATTGGTAGAGCTGTAGATGTCATTCCAAGTGAAAGTCCAGCAATAATATTTGTAGCCGTACCTGTTTGTGATTGTTCAGCAATTTTTTGAGCTGGTTTTTTCGATTCTGCAGTGTAATATTCGGTGATTAATCCAATACCAATTCCACCAATCAAGCCAGCAATTACAGAAATAAAAATATTTGGTGCTGTTAAAGTCTTTAATGTTCCAGTTACATTATTCACTGGTTCAACTGCTTCAGGCACAAAGAAACTTATAATTGGATAAGATAAAATTATCATCAAAACACCAGCACCAAATGTTCCGAGGTTAAGAGCACTTTGAGGATTTCCACCTTCTTTTGTACGAACAACAAAAGTTCCAAGTATTGAAACAAGAATTCCAACTCCAGCAAGGACTAAAGGTAAAACAACCAGATTTATATTGGAGCTATTACCAGCAAAATAAGCAAGTCCTAAAACCATTGTTCCAACAATCGAACCAACATAAGATTCAAATAAGTCTGCACCCATTCCAGCGACATCACCTACATTATCACCGACATTGTCAGCAATTACAGCTGGATTTCTTGGATCATCTTCAGGAATTCCAGCCTCTAATTTTCCGACAAGATCAGCACCAACATCTGCAGCTTTTGTATAAATTCCACCACCAACTCTTGCAAATAAAGCTATTGAAGAAGCTCCAAGTGAAAATCCAGTAAGAACATTTAAGACTTTCAAGTAATCAACATTTCCATCTGCATTAACAAATAAACCTTGATAAATAATAAATAGAACACTTAAACCTAAAAGACCAAAACTCACGACTACCATTCCCATCACAGTTCCACCTGAAAAAGCAACGCTCAAAGCTTTAACCAGACTTGTTCTTGCAGCACTTGTCGTTCTTACATTTGATTTTGTTGCGACATACATTCCAATCCAACCTGAAAGTCCAGAAGCAAACGCACCAACAAGAAAGCTAATTCCAACCAATGGTGAAGAATTTTCTTCTGAGAAACCACTAATTGCGAGTAAAACTGCAACAACAATTGCGAAGTAAATTAAAACTCGATATTCTCTTTTAAGAAAAGCCATTGCACCTTCTTGAATGTAAGATGCAATTTCTTGCATTCTTGAGTCGCCAGCATCTTGTTTGAAAATCCAGCGACTTTTTAGATAGGCAAATAGTAAACCAATTAATGCTATAACTGGAAGAATATAAATAAGACTATTCATTTGTTACCCCATTTTTTGTTGGATTGCTGTTTTTTATTTTTTGAGACTTTGAAAAATATTCCAGAGCGACTTTTAAACCTCCACGCAAAAAGCTTTCACAAATTTCCACCGCTTCATTTACTGAATCATTAATGATTGGCTTTTCATCCTCATTAAAAGGAGAAAGTACATAATCTGCCTGTTTATCTTTCTCAAAATTATTACCAATACCAATTCTTAATCTCGGGAAGTCTGTCGAACCAATTTCATTTATAATTGAGAGCAATCCATTGTGCCCTCCGTGAGATCCTTTTGATCGTAATCTTATTTTACCTGTAGGAAGGTTAATATCATCACAAACAACGAGCATATCCTGAAAATCAAAATTATATGTGGAATGAAATTCCTTAACCGCAAGCCCTGAAAGATTCATATAAGTTAGAGGTAGCAATAAGGAGAAAACAGAATTTTCTGTTTCTCCTTTTGCCAGTGCAAAATTCTTCGATACCTTTTCAAATTTAAGTTTTTTCTTTTCAGCTAATTTTTCGACTACTTTATATCCGATGTTATGTCTTGTCTCTGAATATTTAATACCAGGATTTCCTAAACCAACTATCACGCGCAAAGTAATCCAATCTTATTTTTCTTCTTCTTCAGTCTTCTTGCCTTTTTGAATGACTTCTGGTTCTGCCTGCTCAGATGCAGCAGCAGTTTCTCCAGCAGCCTCTTCTTTATGCAATGCTGGTGGAACGATTGTAATAATTGTTGCTTCTGGATTTGTTAAAACTCTGTATTGACCTAAATTTAAATCTTTTACATGCAGAGCATCGCCAATCTTGAGATGTGTAACATCTACATCAATTTTATCTGGGATCTCTGTAGGCAAACATTCAATTTCAATCTTATGTAAAGAGTGTTGTATGATTCCACCTTCTCTTACACCAATTGGAGTACCAATAAGATGAACCGCAACTTCAACATTAATTTTTTCGCCAGCTTTCAAACCGTGAAAATCAACATGAACAATTTCATCGGTAACTGGATCGAGTTGAAATTCTTTTATAATACAGGTTTTTTGACCGACACCTTCGATATTGAGATCAATTAAGTATGTTTCTGGTGAAAATACAAGAGGTTTTAATTTATTTTCCGGAACAGCTAAGAATAAATTTTCTTCACCGTGAGCATAATAAACCGCCGGGACATAACCTTTTTTTCTCAGTTCGGTTAAATAACCTTTTGTCTTTAATTCTCTTTTAATTCCTTGTAAAGTAACTTGAGCCATTTTTGTTTACTCCTTTTTTCATCCTTTGTCTGTATCGAATAATGAGCTAATTGATTCATTTAAGAAAGTTCTTCTAATTGCTTCACCAAAAATTGCATCGACAGATACAACCTCGATATTTTTTACATCATAAACTTTTGGATTGTTAATTGTATCTGTCACATACAATTTATCAATTGGTGCATTGTTCAATAATTCCGCCGCATGAGATGAAAATACAGCATGAGTACAAACTCCAGTAATTGTCAAAGCACCTTTTTCTTTCAACACTTTTGCTGCCTGAGAAAATGTACCTGCTGTGTCAATTATGTCGTCAACGAGCAAAACATTTTTACCTTCAACATTACCAATCACATTCATTATCTCACTTACATTTTGATTTGGGCGTCTTTTATCGATTACAACTAGATCGGCATTCAATCTCTTTGCATAAGCACGAGCTAATTTTATTCCACCCACATCAGGCGAAACAACAGCAAGATTTTTCAAATTCTGAATTTCAGGCACTTTTAAAAAAACTGCTGATGCATACAAATGGTCAAATGGAATATCAAAAAATCCTTGAACCTGACTTGCATGCAAATCCATCGTAATAACTCTATCTGCACCTGCAA
>Ga0123519_10009646_pt1 | contig 14494 bp, 15 predicted proteins | sample YelNatPaOPRAMG02_FD_87396 | JGI IMG/M metagenome (GOLD analysis project Ga0123519, IMG submission 87396) | Hot spring microbial communities from Yellowstone National Park - Yellowstone National Park OP-RAMG-02 (version 2) | ecosystem: Environmental > Aquatic > Thermal springs > Hot (42-90C) ...
AAGGAGAAATCAGTAATAGTTGTATCCGCAGTCTATGGTGTAACAGATCTTCTAATTGAGGCTATGGGGAAGGCACTGATTTCAGAAAGGGAGATAGACAGAATAGTTGAAAAAATAAAAGATGTTCATTTTGAAATATGCGAGAAAGGAATTGTTAAAAATGAAATTAAAGTTATGGTCAGAAAGGAGATTGGTTCAAGAATTGAGAAGTTGAGAAAGAATCTATACGGTATATGCTATACATCCGAAATAACAGATTCTGTCAAAGCTATGATTCTAAGCTATGGAGAAAGATATTCCGCTTTTTTGCTCTCTGGAATTCTTAAAAGTGAAGGGGTCAAAGCTGAAGCTTTTGAATCAGACAGAATAGGTATTGTCACTGATGAATCCTATGACAATGCATCAGCAAACCTTCAGGAGGCAGAGAAAAATTTAAAAAGTCATCTTCTTCCTGTCCTAAAAATAGGGGTTGTTCCTGTTATAACTGGATATTTTGGTTGCACCCCTTCAGGAAAGGTAAGTTTGTTTGGAAGAAATGGCTCTGATTATTCAGCTTCAGTAATTGCCTATGCTCTCGATGCCTCCCTTCTCCAAATTTGGAAGGATGTTGACGGTTTTATGAGTGCCGACCCAAAAATCGTTAAAAACGCAAAGGTTCTTGAAAAGCTTTCCTATAATGAAGCAGCAGAACTATCCTATTTTGGGGCAAAAATTCTTCACCCAAGAACTGTTGAGCCTGTTTCTTTAAAAAATATCCCCCTTGTTATAAAAAATATGAAAGAGCCTGAAAAGGCTGGAACTCTTATAACCCATGAAAAGAATGAAACCAAAGATATTATAAAGAGCGTCACATACAATCGCCAGATCTCCATCTTGAGAATTCAGGGAGCAGGGGTTGGATACAAACCTGGGATTATTTCTGAAATCGGGAAAAAACTTTCAGAAAAGAACATTAATATTTACTCAATAATTACATCCCAGACCTGTATAAATCTGATAATTGATAGGAATGACTCTGAGGAAAGCTTAAGATGTCTTAAATCCCTTGAAGGAGGAGTAATAGAAAAGGTTGAGAAAATAGAGGATATGGCTCTTGTAGCTGTTGTTGGCGAAGGTATATCAAGAAGAGAGGGGATTGCGGGAAGGGTTTTCTCAGCAGTGGCAAGAGAGGGGGTGAATATCGAAATGATGTCAGGAGGAGCATCAGAAGTTGCATATTATTTCATTATAAAAGAAGAGCCCTTAGAAAAGGTCATCAACGCAGTTCATTCAGAATTTTTTTGAAAAATCCTTTGACTTTTCTTTATTGGATTGGTATAGAGAAGAATGAGGAAATTTTTGAGGAGAGGAATCATGGGAAGAGCAAAGGGTTTGTTTATTTTCTTCTTACTTTTAATTTTTAGTAACATAGTTTCTGGAGCCAATCCTGAGGAGAGATTTATACCACCCCTTAAAAAACAAGCGGAAATTCAGCAAGAGTGGCTGAGAATAAGGCTTGAAAGGGTCCTTCCTGATTTAATGAGGAGATATGGGGTATCCATGTGGCTTGTAATTTGCAGGGAGTACAACGAAGATCCTGTCTTCTTTTCCCTTGTTTCCCCAAATACTTTTTCCGCAAGAAGGAGGACAATCCTTGTTTTCTTCGACAGGGGTCCTGAAAAAGGGATTGAACGGCTTGCTCTTGGAGGAGGATCCCACGGAGGTCTTTACAAGGTTTTTAGAGACCCTGAAACCGATAAGAGGGAGCTTTGGGGAGAGAGTCAGTGGATTCTTCTCAAAAAAATTATTGAAGAAAGGAATCCTTCAACAATAGCAGTAAATATCTCAAGAACCCATGCCTTCTCAGATGGTCTTTCTGCTGGAGAATGGGAAGCTCTTCTGGATACCCTTGGAGAGAAATGGATAAAAAGAATCGTTAGAGCTGAGCTTCTTCCTGTTGAGTATCTTTCAACAAGAATTCCTGAGATGGAACCCTATTATGAAAATCTTATGAGAGTTGCCCACTCATTAATCAAAAGAGCTCTTTCCTCTGAGGTTATCAAACCTGGAAAAACAACAAATATGGATGTTGTATGGTGGCTTAGAGAGAAAGCAAAGGAATTGGGAGTAAAGGTATGGTTCCAGCCAACTTTTACAATTCAGAGAAAGGGCGTAAAAAGGGAAGATTTCCTTTCAGAGACAAAGGAAATTACAATCCAGAAAGGGGATCTCCTCCATCTTGACTTCGGGATTACCCTAATGGGACTCAACACTGACACCCAGCATATGGGATATGTATTAAGAGACAACGAAAAATCAGTTCCCGAAGGAATAAAGAAAGCTCTTTCTCTTTCTAACAGACTCCAGGACATTGTGATGGAGAGAATAAAGCCTGGAAGAACAGGTAATGAAATTCTCGAAGATTCCCTGAATGCTATGAGAAAGGAAAAAATAAATGGTTCCATATACTGCCATACAGTTGGTGACCATGGGCATGGCGCAGGACCAATAATAGGTCTATGGGACAGGCAGGAAAGAATTCCAGGAAAGGGGGATCTGATTGTGCTTCCTAATACATGGTTCTCTATTGAGCTTTCAATCACAACAAATGTTCCTGAATGGGATGGGCAGGAGGTCTGGATTGGACAGGAAGAGGATGCAATCCTTGATTCTCAAGGGAAAATAAGATGGGTTCTTGAAAGGCAGAAGGAATTCCATTTGATAAAATAATTTTAAGGAGGAAAAATTTGAGGAGCATAGTTATTTTCTTGATTTTATCTACTACCTTTCTCCTCTCTGAGGAGAAGTCGAAAAATCAAAACCCAATAGCTACAATTGTCTTAGAGAATGGAAGTGAAATAGTTATTGAGCTTTATCCGGAAAAAGCTCCCAATACTGTTAACAATTTCATTTATCTCGCAAAGAGCGGTTTTTACAACGGAGTTATTTTTCACAGAGTTATCCCTGGATTTGTAATTCAAGGAGGAGACCCTCTTGGAACTGGTGAGGGTGGACCCCCATACAGCATAAAGGGTGAATTTAATGACATTCCCTTTGAGGAAGGTGTGGTTGGGATGGCGAGAACTCCAAATCCTGATAGTGCGGGAAGTCAATTTTTCATAACCCTTGGAAGAGCAAAACACCTTGATGGGAAATACTCTGCTTTCGGAAAGGTTATAAAAGGGATGGAGATTGCCCACAAAATAGCTTCTCTACCAAGGGATAACAAGGACAGACCCCTTAAACCCCCTGTAATAAAAACAATAAGACTTGATCTAAAAGGAAAGGATTACCCTGAGCCTGAAAGGATTGTTCCTCCAGTTAAATAAGGTTTTCAAATTTTAAAAGAAACTCTTTAACCTTTCTCAGGGCTTTCCCCCTGTGGCTAACTTTATTCTTCTCCTCAACAGTTAGCTCAGCGAAGGTCTTTCTCAGAGGAGGATAATAAAAGACAGGGTCATAACCAAATCCTGCTCCCCCTCTTTTCTCCTCAAGGATAATTCCCTCAACTTCCTCGACACTTTCAAATATTACCTTTCCTTCCTTAGATACTGCAACCGCACATTTAAAGAAAGCTTTCCTTTTCTCAATGGGAATTCCATTCATCTCCTTTAAAAGTTTCCTTATATTCTCCTCCGAATTCTTTCCCATTCCTGCATATCTTGCAGAAAAAATGCCAGGAGCTCCTGAAAGAAAAGGAACCTCAAGTCCAGAGTCCTCTCCAAGGGTAAGTAATCCTGTAATTTTTGACCAGTAATTTGCTTTATTTCTTGCGATCTCAAGGAATGAGCTTCCAATTTCCTCATACTCATCTTTCAACCCCATTTCTTGAAGACTGACCAATTCAAAAGGTATGTCCGCAAGGATTTCCTTAATTTCAATAAATTTCCCTCTATTGAAGGTTGCCACAAGAATTTTCTTATTCATAAAGGAAATTATAGAGGAAAATCTGAGATTTTTAAATTGTTTGAAGGGCTAAAAATAACAAAGCGCAATCTCTATTATTGACAGGGATTAGATTATGGATTATTATTCCTTTATGCTGGATAAAAATCTTGGAAAGGATAAAAAATGAAAACTGGAAGATTTTTCCTTTTTGGACTTCTTTCCTTTTCCCTTTTGCTTTTAGAATTTCCAGTTCTTTTTCTCGATACTATCCTCACCGGAAAAAGTTTGCATGAGCTGAATCTATGGCATCAAAAATGGTATTTTTTGATAATCCACTGGACCATTACAGTGACAATATGGGGATTGGGGATTTTTCTAATCCTTTTCTGGTTCAAAAGGAAAGATTTTCTTGCTCAAGTTTTTTCCTTTGATCTCAAAGGGAAAGGGCTAAAGATGGTTCTTATATCTCTAATTCTGGTTTTAATTCTTAGTATTTTTGAAAGAATTTTCTTTTCCTCCAATATTCCACAGATATCAAATGAGTATTTTAATTTCTCAAAACTCCATGGAAATAAAGCCATTTTCCTTTCCATTTTTCAAAATATTTATTACCTTTTCGAATCTATTATAGTAGTGCTCATCGTAGCCTTTTTTAATAAGGGAGGAGAGCTTTTATCCCGAATTAAGGGGTTTCCATGGGGCGGGATTGGACTTCTTTTCACATGGGGTTTTGGACACTTTGTTTCCCATCCAACGGGTGCTCTTTATATGCTAATTCTGTCTATTCTTATAGGAATAGTTTACATTTTAAGCGGGAAAAACTTTTTTTCAACTTTTGCTTTCACATTCTTTAGCTTTATAATTTAAATATAAAAATGAAATTTTACATTCTTGGTGATTCCCATCATGGTAACCCAGAAGTTGTAGAAAAAATTAGGGAATTAATAGAGAGATTGAGCAGGGGGAAGAAATCCGCTATTTTTACTGAAATTTTTATGATCGATGAACAGAATATTATTGAGAAGATGAGGAAAGAACCGGAAACCATCGACAAAGTAGCAGGAGAATACAAACTCTATTTAGAATTTTGCATAAATAATGGAATCGATATTTTCCCAATCTCTCCAAGGAATGAAAAGCTCGGCTTTGTCTACTGGAAAATGCCAGAAGAAGATCTTGACTTAAGACTTTTTTCCAATTTCGCACGAAAATTCAGAGAGGTTGAGGGAAAGTACGAGGTTTATTTTATTGATATTGGATCTTCGCATGTCAAAGCCTTTGAAGAACAGTTTAGAGAAAGATTTAAAAAAGAGGGATACGATATTATCAGCTTTATTGTTTGAATATTGGAGCTTTTTTCCGTTAAACATTCAACCTTAATCTTAGTTCCTTGAGAATCTAAAGCACAAGCATATTTTGTGGGATTTAGAATTTTTTTACCCTCTCCCTCTGGGAGACGGTAAGGATTGGGGAGAATGAATTCAATAAGCCATTCTAAGAGATTGACTCACAAACCATAATGAAATACTTGACAAATTTTTCCTATGGAATTATATTTTAAACGATATGGAAAGAAATAAGGGTATAGCCACTGTTGAATACATACTTCTTCTGTGTGTTATTGCTCTCTCTCTTTTCTTTGCTTCTGACCTTATAACAAAAAAATTGGTTGGAGAGCATGGAATTAGAGATTTGCCTGCAAAGGCTATTGAGTCGATTGAGAAACTTTTTGAGGATATAAAATCCGAGGGGGTTGATTATTCATATTAGTCCTCTAATCTGAATAGCAATCTCTTCGGTAAAAAATAAGGAGGTTAAAGTGAAAGACTTTATTTTAAGCGCATGGGTAAGGTTAAAGAGTTTTTCCTTGAGCCTGCCAAAGAGAAAGGAAAGGGGACAGACAACAATCGAGTACATTCTCCTGATCATCGTTGCCCTGATTCTGATTTCAGTTATAGTCTTCTTTATCAAAGGACCTCTTCAAAGCTGGTGGAAATCAGCAGTGGATGCAGTCTCAAGCGCTTTTAATAACTTAAAGCAGAACATTTTTGGAAGCTGATAGTCAAGAAAGAACCCTTTTATGAAAGATCTTCTTGAAGAAATAGTAGAGACATGTGAAAAGATAAAGAAAATCTCAGAGCTCAGGGAAAATTATCCTGAGAATGTTGTTGCAAAGTTAAAGGAGGAGTTCAAGTTAAAATTAAAGGAGTTAGCATCAAAAATAGAGATTGATTTCTCATTTCTTTCAGAAGAGCTTGAAAGGATTGAAAGGGAGATAGAGCTTATAAAGAGAGATTTTCAAGATCTTGAAAATTCCCTTAAAGGACTTGAGATAAGATATTTAATAGGAGAGTTGAAAGAAGGAGAAAAGGAAAAGAAGGCAAAGATTATCCAGAAAGAGATGGAAAAGTTAAAGGAGAAAGAATCCAGCCTCTTTTCTGAAAAGGAAAGAATTGAGAGGATAATAAAAGGAGGTTATGAAGTAGCAAAAGAAGAGTCAAAAATCTTCAAAGTTTCTTTAGAAGAAATACCTACTCCAAAAGGATTGGAAGAAGAAAAACCAGTTCTCCAATTAGAAGAGAGGAAAGAGATAGAAAAACAGGAAGAGAAAGAAAAACAGGAAGAGAAGGAAACTCCCTTTGAATTTCCATCCTTCTCCTTTGAGGGTAAAGAGGAAGAAAGTTTGGAAGTTAAAAATCCTGAAGAGGAATCCAAAATCCCTGAGCAAGTTGAGGAAATAAGAGAAACAAAGGCTGATTTTGTTGAAGAAAAACAGGAGTTTTCTCCTCAGGAAACAATTGGATTTGTTCCAGAAAAGGATGAGAAAAAGGAAGAGATTATTGAAGAAGGCAAGACAGCTTATATTCCTGTCCCCTATATCATCATAAAGACACCATCAGGAGAGAGAAGATTTCTACTATCTGAAGGTAAAAACACTTTCGGAAGAAGCCCTGATTGCAGTATTGTTATAAACGAAAAGGGTGTATCAAGGGAACATTTTGCCATCACTGTAAAGGGAGAAACCTTTACTATCGAGGATTTAGGTAGTAAAAATGGAACATTCCTAAATGGGAAGAAGATAAAGAGCGCAGAACTGAAAAATGGAGATGAGATTATTGCTGGGGAGTGCAGTTTGATCTTTGAATTTAGTTAAAATTAGGAAGATGGGAAAATGAAGAAATTATCAAAAGTTTTAAAGGAAGAAAAAGGGAGTATATCCCTCGTCGAGCTTTTATGGATGACAATGGTTTTTTTTATTGCTTCAGCTATTATAGTTCAGCTTACAGTTGCTGTAACAGGAATGCAGTGGGCTCATGTTTACTCAAGGAATCATGGGATGATTTCTGTTGAACCCCATGAGTTCAATTTTGAACTAATAAGTATGGACACAATAGATTTGGTATCAAATCTTATCTCAAACTTGGGTAGTTTAGATCTTAGTAGCATTGGCTCTGCAGGAAGTTCTGCTGGAGGAATATTCACATCTGTATTCACGGGAAACGAGGGGGTTGGAGATGCAAGTAGAAAGGTGAAAATACCTGTTTTAATACCGTTCGGAAAATCCTTCGGAGCAAAAGAATTTGAGTTGAACACCTTGCCTCTGAGTGAAGATAGAACTGTATGGGGATATTATGGGATTAGAATCGATTAAAAGGAGGAAATAATGAAAAAGACAAATGTAATTCTTGCGGTAGTTGGAGCAATATTTGCTCTTATTTTAATCATTGTCCTCTCTCGGTCAATGGGACCTTCAGCTGGTCCTGTTAAAAATGTTGTTGTCGCAAAAAAGGATATCCTGCCAAGAACAATAATAACAGAGGATATGGTCCAGCTCAAAGGAGTTCCTGAGAATTTTAAGCAACCAAAAGCCTTTGAGAGGATTGAAGATGTAATTGGAAGGGTATCAATTGTTCCCCTTCCTGCAGGAACACAGATTACCTCATCCTCAACAGACACCCTTGAAAGGGCTGGTCTTGATTTTGTAATTCCAACAGGAATGAGGGCTGTTACAATTCCTGTTGATGCAATAACTTCTGTTGCAGGGCAGGTATCTCCTGGTTCCAATGTTGACATATTCTTGACAGTAGAATATTCAGAAGGACCTGGAAGCCCCTTTTCTGGATTCTTCACAAAACTTCTGATGACAAATGTCACTGTCCTTGCTGTAGAATGGAGAAAGGAGAGGGCAACAAGGGAGGATCTCCTTCTTGAACAGAAGGAAAGAAGAGGAGGAGAGGCTCCAACAATTAACATTGGAGGGGAAAGAAGGTATCCTGCAAATGTTACCCTTTTAACAACTTTAACCGATGCTCAGAGATTAATAATGGCACAGAATGTTGGAAAATTAACCCTTGTCTTAAAGAATTATGCTGATAAACTTCCAGTTCCACCCATTGAAGATTACTATGCCACATCCCTTGTGGGAGATAAGAAAATCAAGAAACCCATTTTAAGATGGGAAGAAATAAGAGGAGGAGCTTTAAGCAGGTAAAATGGGGAAAGCTGGCATTATTACTTTTTTTGGAGCAAAGGGAGGAGTTGGTAAATCCATAATTTCCTCAAACCTTGCCCTCGACATAGCAATTGAAACAAAGAAGAATGTTCTTCTTTGCGATTTTTCATCCTCCTTTGGCTCTGATCTTTCCCAGCTTCTCGATATAAAGGGTGGTGTATCAGTAGCAAAGATTATATCAAGGAATCTTCCCCTCAATTTAGACCTTGTAAAGGCCCAGTTTGCAAAGCATCCAGCTGGACTTTTCTTCCTCCCCTTGAATGTTGATGACCCTACCTTTTCAACCCAGATAATTCCTGAAAAAATCGAAAACATTGTAGATTTCCTCTCCAACACTTTCGATTTTATAATTTTTGATGCAGGAAACACTATAGAAAACTTCACAATCCCTGTTTTCGATTACTCCCATCTGATTCTGGTAACTCTAAACCCTGATCTCCTCTCAGTCTATCAAGCCCAAAAGACCCTCTATCAACTCCAATCCCTTCAATACTCTCTAAACAATGTCCAGTTAATCCTAAATTCCAATGGCTCAAATCCATCAGCAGATCCATCAACAATAGAGGGTTTACTAAAGAGGAAATTCTTAGCAGTCTTCTCCTATAGCCCTGAGACAGTTCTTAAAACCGTGAATAAAAAGGAACCTTTTGTAATAAAGGACCCCAACTCAAAACTCACAAAGGAAACAGATGCTCTTATGCTCCAGATAATAGGTTCTGGAAAATCTGAAGGTATTCTCCAGAATTTGATGAGGACATTCCAGAAAAAGAAAACAACATTACCATCCCAGCCATCCATTACCCCATCATCAAAAGAGGAATCTCAGGAAGCTTCAAATCTAAGACTTGAAATCCACAAAAAGCTTGTTGAGGAGTGCACAAGACAGAAGATAAATCTTGAAGTGGAAGGTGATTCTGGTTCAAAGGAGAAACTCATATCCCAGTTAACTGTGATAATAAGCAACATAATTGATATGGAGAGAATTCCTTTCTCCTCAAGGCAGGAAAGGCAACAGTTTATAAATGAGATTATAGATGAAGCAATAGGACTCGGACCCCTCGAAAAAATGCTAAAAGACCCTGAGATAGATGAAATAATGGTTAACTCTCCCTCTGAGATATATGTTGAGAAACATGGCAGAATCCAGAAGACACCCTATGTATTTTCATCGGAAAAACATCTTATGGGAGTTATAAAAAGGATAATGTCCCCCCTCGGAAGAAGGATTGACGAATCATCCCCCTATCAGGATGCAAGGCTTCCGGATGGCTCAAGGGTCCATGCAATAATTCCACCCCTTGCTCTAAAAGGTCCAACCCTCACAATTAGAAAATTCAAGACAAAGAAATTAACAGCTGAGGAACTCCTGAAGCTTGGCTCAATCTCCAAGGAGATTCTTGAATTTCTCAGAGTCTGTGTCGTAACAAGAAAGAACATAATAATCTCTGGAGGAACAGGAACAGGGAAGACCACCCTTCTAAATCTTCTTTCTTCCTTCATCCCATCCCACGAGAGAATAATAACTGTTGAGGATTCTGCTGAGTTACAACTTCTTCAGGAGCATGTTGTCCGTCTTGAGTCAAGACCTCCAAACATTGAAGGGAAGGGAGAGGTAACTATTAGAGATCTTGTGAGAAACTGTCTTAGAATGAGACCTGATAGAATTGTTGTTGGTGAATGTAGAGGTGGAGAAGCTCTTGATATGTTACAGGCAATGAACACAGGCCATGATGGCTCCCTTACAACAATCCACGCCAATTCTCCAAGGGATGCTCTCAAAAGGCTCGAAACTCTTGTGCTTTTCACTGGATTTGAACTCCCTGTAAAAGCTATAAGGGAACAGATTGCCTCCGCTATAGATGTAATTGTCCAGATAACAAGATTCTCCTCCGATGGAAGCAGAAAAATTACAGCTGTTACAGAGATAACAGGGATTCAGGGAGACCAGATAACAACTCAGGACATTTTCATTTTCAAGCAGACAGGAGTTGCGCCTGATGGTAAAGTTCAGGGGAGATTTGAGGCAACTGGTCTTGTCCCAAGATTCTTTGACGACCTCCAGAGGGCAGGTATAAGCTTTTCAAGGGATATATTCCTTCAAAAGCAGTAGGAGCAAGAAATGCAAGACGAGCGAGAAAAGATAAATTTTTATAGAGGGAAAAAATGAGGACATTAATTATACTTTTGATTCCTGTTGCTTACATTATTTTTCTTGTAATGATTTTGAGGAAGCCAAAAAAGGGAAAACCAGGAAAGAAAACTGATGCTGAATGGATGCATGAGTCCCTTTCCCATATAAACATTGAAGTTCCAATTGAAAAGTGCCAGAAAATTCTCAATATCTCCAAGTTTGGTCCACCTATTTTAATTTTTTTAATTGGTCTTTTGTTCCTTAAATGGTGGCAGACAATTATTTTAATGGTTGTTTCTTATTTTATAGGTAAAAAAGCTCCAAAATCCTATGTTAAGAGGAGATTGAAAAAGAGAATAGAAAAACTTGAAGACCAGCTTCTCGACACATTGACAATGCTTTCAGGAGCTTTGAAAGCAGGGCTTTCCCTCCCTCAAGCCTTCGAAACAGTCCTGGAAGATATGGCATCTCCAATGAAGGAAGAACTTGAACAAATTTTGAATCTTAACAGACTTGGTCAGCCAATGGAAGAGGCTCTTGAAAGGCTCGCCCAGAGAGTTCCAACTGAAAATGTTGAAATTCTTGTTACTTCAGTTGTCACCCTTTCAGAAACAGGTGGAAACCTCGCAGAAGCCTTTGATTCAATAGTAAATACAATAAACGAAAGGGAGAGGGTAAGGGAAAAAATCAAGTCTATGACAGCCCTTGGAGAGTATCAAGGATTGATCGCTGCTCTTAGCCCAATTGTTTTTATAGGACTTCTTTATTTCATGAACCCTGAGATTGCCATGAGTCTTTTGAATACAATTCCAGGCTGGATAATCCTTGGCATTGCTATCACCCTTGATATTCTCGGTTATTTCCTTATGAAAAAAATTGCAACAATAAAGGTTTAAAAATGAATATGTTTTTTTATCTTATAGTTTTAATTTTTACAGGATGTGTAGCTTACATAATCTATTCAATCATCCCTGAGAGAAAAGAGATTACATGGGGAATTGAGAAGAAGGAATTGATTGAGGTTGACTCAAAACTTATAAAGCTTTTTGCTCCATTAATTAAAAGACTATCCCCAACCTTCGCTCGTTACTCATTTTTTGGGTTCAGGAAAAATGTAGCCAACCTCCTTCTCAGGGCAGGGATTCAGGAAGAGAAATTCAACGCCAGCGACTTTTTCGCTTACTGGGCAATAATGCTCGTTGTCTCAGTAGTTCTCTTCTTCTTGCTTCAATTTCTTATGGGAATTATAATTTCCCTTGTCCTCTGTGCTGGATTGGCATCCCTACCCTACATCTGGCTTACAAGGGCAGTTTCAAAGAGAGCAACAGAAATATCCCTTGCCCTACCCTACTTCCTCGACATAATAACCTTAACAGTTGAGGCTGGACTCGACTTTATAGTTGCTGTTGACAGAATAATCGAAAGGTCAAAACCCAATGCTTTGAGGAATGAGCTTGCGACAATGCTTTCTGAGATAAGGCTCGGTTCAACCCTTCAGGATGCCCTGAGAAACCTGTCAAGGAGAACCCAGATAAAGGAGGTTGCCTTCTTTGTGAATCTAATGATTCAGTCGGACAGAGTTGGAAGCCCTATTGGAAAGACCCTCAGAATGATTGCTGATTACTCAAGGAGGGAAAGGCTGATTAAGGCTGAGAGAGCTGGAGCAAGGGCAACAACAAATCTTCTCTTCCCTTTAATGTTCCTGATTTTACCCGCAAACATGCTTATTATATTCGGTGCTTTCGGAATATTTTTGTTAACAAAGAGGATGGTGTAAAATATGCGAGAAAGAAATATTTTGCTTTTTCGCAAATAAATTTTTAGGAGGTTAGTATGAAAAGTAAAGTAGCTTTCTTCGGAGTCCTTCTCCTTCTATTTCCAATTTTCCTCCTTTCCCAGCAGTCTGAGCAGGAAACTCTTATAGTGAATCTTGGACAAAGCAGGGAGCTTATTCCAGGCTTTGCAATTGGGAAGGTGATCCTTGGAAATCCAAATGTTTGCGATTTTAAAACCTTAAATCAGAGGAGGACAATTCTTCTAACAAGCAAGTCTATTGGTTCCACAAATCTCATTGTTTATGACCAGACAGAGAAAATAAGGGTTGAATACCTAATAAAAGTTGTTCAGGATATAGCTATAATGAAGAGTGACATGCAGAAACTATTTGCTGATATTGAAGGCTTAAAAATCTCAGAACAAAGAGGAAAAATAACTCTTGAAGGTAAGATATTCAATGTTGATGATTACATATTCATAATGAAAACAATTGCAGGGAATCCAAATGTAATAAACAAATTAAAACTTGATGAAGAAACAATGAAGAAACTTGGAGAAAAAATTATTGAAACAATTGGAATTGATGAAATAACATTCAAAATTCTGAGAGACAAAATCCTTCTTGAAGGTGAGGTCATATCTGATGCTGAACTTAAAAAAGCTGAAATAATAGCTGAAACTTACGCTCCTGGACTAATTGTTAACACTGTTACAGTAAACCCCCAGAAAAAAGGATTTATCCAGGCTCCCCATGTCCACATCTCAACCCAGATTGTTGCTCTTACAAGGAGAGCTGCCCAGCAGATAGGAATAAGATGGCTTCCCACTGGAACTCTTGGAGTTGAGCCAAGTAAAAGTATTCAGGTAGGGGGTGGAATGGGTCCTTTGAAGGAAATTACAGGAATTGTTTCAGGTCTTCTTCCAAAACTTGATCTTCTTTATTCAGAAGGAGAGGCTCAGCAACTATCAACAGCAACAATGGTCATACGCTCAGGAACATCAGCCCATCAGAATATGGGAGGAGGAGAAGTCCCAATCCCTGTTCCACAGGTTGGAGGAGCAATTGGAATTGAATACAAGGAGTATGGATTTATCGTTGATGCAACACCCATTGTATCAAAGACATCCGACGCAGTTGATGTCGCAATAAAGGCACAGGTTGTTGCCATAGGTCCAGAAATTGCTGGTGCTCCATCAATAATTAAAAATGAAATAAACACAAATGTTACTGTTAATTCAGGAGACTCAATTGTCCTTGCTGGTCTTGTCTCCGATGAGTTCCAAAAGTCTGTTCAGGGTCTTCCTGGTCTATCAAAAATTCCAATTCTCAGTTCCTTCTTCTCTTCAAGGGAAACTCAGAGGGAACAGAAAGAAATCTACATAACCCTAACACCGACAATTCTTCCTGCAGGTTCAGGCTCTGATAAAGAGAAGGAGAGTCTTGAAAAATTAAAGAAAAAATTGAAGGTAAAGGAGAAAATTCAGGACAAATAAGGAGAATTGATGGATAAACTCGGAAAATTAACGCTAAAGAAGCGTCTAATTCTGACTTTTTCCCTGATTATTTTTCTCTTCTTTTTATTTTACGGTGGAATTCTTTCATCCACTGCTGGAAATGCTTTAAGAAAGGAATCTGAGGAAAAGGCGGAACTTGTTGTCCAGTATCTCTCAGCAGCTAATGAAAGGGCTTTGCTCCAGAAGGATTATCTATCCCTTGACACTGAATCTGTAAAAAGTTATCCCTTTGTTGAAGAAGCTTTCATCCTCGATAGCTCCTTTAAAATTCTCTCTCCAGCGCAGAGAAGAGGTGAAGAGGATACAAAAGCAAAGGAGGCAGTTGAAAAAGGAAACAGAAAAATAAATCTTGGTGCGGGAAAATACTCAATCTATTTCCCAATTTACAAAGAAAGGATTGAGCTAATTGGAGTTGCAAGACTCGACTACTCAGTTTCTGGTGTTGAAAAGGCAATTTCAAATTTAAAGACAGCCCGTTATCTCTTCGGTCTATTCCTCCTTCTTCTTTGCGTTTTTTCAGTCCTTTTGCTTTCTAAGTTTATCTTCTCTCCCATCTACAATTTAAGGGATAATTTGGAGGCTGTTTTGAAAGTAGAAGGACAGTTTCTCGAAGAAACCAATGACCCTGAACTTTCACCAATAGTTTCAGCAATTAACAGAATTCTAAAAAGGAGATAGAGGTTTTATGGGGA
>Ga0123519_10009652_pt1 | contig 14487 bp, 11 predicted proteins | sample YelNatPaOPRAMG02_FD_87396 | JGI IMG/M metagenome (GOLD analysis project Ga0123519, IMG submission 87396) | Hot spring microbial communities from Yellowstone National Park - Yellowstone National Park OP-RAMG-02 (version 2) | ecosystem: Environmental > Aquatic > Thermal springs > Hot (42-90C) ...
ATGTGTTATGTGTCATGTTTTTTTGTAAATACTTACTAAACTACGTTCGTATTTACAGTTTACAGTGAACAGTGTACAGTGTACAGCATACTACGAACTATCAACTATAAACTGTAAACAGTAAACTGTTAACTGTACACTTAACTTTCATACCCAGCTTCCCTGACTATTAATTTGTTTCGTGCTTCGTATTTACCCATTTTGAATTTTGCATTGTCATTTTGATATTTGATTTTTGCATTTTGATTTACTTACCCTGTTGCTCCAAACTATGTACTATGTACTAACCCCTATGTACTGTCTTAACATACCCAGACCTTACTTATACCTGCCAGTCAAATTCTAAGTTTTTCTTTTCAAAATTGAATAATCCTTCTGGAGGGAATTGATAAGAAATTTCCCCTTCAGAATCAATCAGTATAATTTTGAAATATATTTTTTCTGTATCTACTAAAATATTTTCCCATTTTATTTTCCATTCCAAAATTTCTTTATAAGCAATTTCTTCTTGTAAAAATTCTTCTCCAGATAAGTCAACCTCAAAAGTTTTTGTATTTTCCTTATTAAATTCAATTTTTATTTTACCTTTAAATTTTTCTTTAAAGTCAAATCTTATAAAAAAGTAAGTTTTATTATATCCATAAAAAACTTTTTTAATTGGTAAACTTACTGGTTGATATGTTAACCAAAGTTTTTCTGGAATTATTTCACCACTTCCAGACCACTCAAAAAAGTTGGTAATTTTTCCATCAATAACTGGACTGATAAATTTTTGAGGTTCTGATATTGTACCTTCAAAACCTTCACAAATTCTTTCCAGTTCTACTGGAATCTTTTCTTCTATAATCTCATAAAAAGTTTTTATTATTGTTTGAAACAGTTTTAGAAATTTTAACTTTACTTGTGGGTCAGCAGGTAAACTCATCCACCAGAAAAAATCACTTCCTTCAGCCATCAAAAGTAACTCACATGGATTTTTACTATCAAAATCCTTTTTTGTTTTTACTTCTTCCCATTTTCTTCTTGTCAAAGAAAGAATATGCCACCCTCTATTTGCACACTCAATTCCAATCCAATTATCAAAATTGTTTCCCATCCATGAACCAGGATAGAAATAAGAAAGATTTTCTTTAGGCACATCTAAATTTAAACTTTCAGAAAATGTTAATGGTTTAATATCGGATTTTTTTGATACTCCTTCATAAAATTTTTCAAGAAAAAATTGGCCAGCATTAGGATACCAATCCCAGGGATTTTCTCCATCAAGAACAATTGGAAGAACAACAGGTTTGTTAGAAGAAAAAAAAGCAATTTTTTCAATAAGGTCTATTGCTGCTTTTCCCTCATCCCATTTCTGATAAACAAACCCTATCAAATCAGATAATTCCCTGTTTCTAAAAAAAACTGAAAGTTTTTCTTTCCATAAATAAATTTTTTCAAAAATTTTCTTATCTCTTGTCTTTAAAATTCTTGCAAGAATCTCTTCATCTGTGGCAATCCATTTTATATCTTCCTGAATAAACAAATCAAGAATCTCTTCACTAACACTGCCTTCAGATGGCCAAAAACCCAAAACTTTTTTACCAAATATTTCATAATAAAAATTAATGGATTTTTCAATTTGAATTTTGGCATCTTCAGGATATGAAAAATCAATTTCAGGAATTCTTAAAGAGGTTTGTGTTTTCTTACTTGTTTTAATATCATAAATAAGTGGTAAAATTGGATGATAAAATGGGCTAATACTGATTTCTACCTGTCCACTTTCTTGTAATTTTTTATATTTCGGAATTAATTGAGTAAAAATTTCCCTTTCTTTTTCAAAAATAAAATCCCTTTCTTTTTCATTAAACCCAATTCCTTTATAAATAAAAGAATTGAGTTCAGGGTATTTTTTCTTTATAATGGGATGAAAACATAAAAGATGTAACCATATTTTAAAATCAAAAATTTCCTGTTTATTTAATTTCCCTTCTGTTAATTTTTGAAAAAGTATATTCGGAATTTGATAATTACTTTTTACTTGAAAGGGTAATTCTTCCCAGAAAAGTTTAATAAGTTCATTATCTGTTCCATCTTCTGAGAAAAGTATTTTCTGGGAAAAGTCTTTAATGTCACCATTTGCTACTCCAATAATTTGTTTGATTAAAGTAGGAGTAAAATTAAAAGTTAATTTAAAGTTTGGATACTTTTCAAGAATTAAAGCCATAGGATAATAATTATAAAGTGTACGGAAAGTAATAATTATTGTTTTTAGTTCATCAGAAAAAGGGACTAAATAGAAAGGTTGGTGGAAATGCCATAGGAGATTTAAATAAGTCATTTTTTCTCCCATGCTTTCTGATAAAGTTGCCAATAATTCTCTACTGATTTTCTCCAGGAAAAATCTAATTTTATGATTTTATTAAAAATACTTTTCATAAATTTTTTATCTTGATATATTTTTAAACTCTCCCTCATTTTTTCCTCTAATTCTTCAGAAATAGGGTTTTCAAAAACAAATCCATATCCTGTCTTTTTTTGGTAATCAATTGGTTTAACTGTATCTGCAAGACCTCCTGTTTTCCGAACAATTGGAATAGTTCCATATTTAAAACTTATCAATTGACCTAATCCGCAGGGTTCAAATCTTGATGGCATTAAGAAAAAATCACTTCCTGCATAAATCTGATGGGCAAATTCTTCATCAAAAGCAAAATTTACTGAAATTTTATCAGGAAAGTTCTCTGCAATCTCTTTTAATTCTTTTTCATATTTTTCTTCACCTTTTCCAAGAATTACAAGTTGGAAATCTTCATTTATTAAATTTTTTGTAGCATTTACAAGTATATCAATCCCTTTCTGCTCAACAAGTCTTCCTACCAACCCAAAAATAGGGATTTCTTTATCATCTTTTAATTTTAATCTTTTCTGAAGAGCAATTTTATTTTCAATTTTTTTCTCAAAAGTTCTATATCTTTTAAAAATAAATTTATCAAACATAGGGTTCCATACTTGATAATCAATCCCGTTTAAAATTCCAAAAAGGTCAGAAACTCTTGTTGAAAGTAATCCATCAAGTTTACATCCATATTCAGGAGTTAAAATCTCTTGTGCATAAGTGGGACTTACTGTATTGAGAACTGTACTGTAAATAATACCTGCTTTCATAATATTTATCTGACCATAAAATTCTAAAGATTCCATTTTGAAATATTCCCAATCAAGTCCAAGTAAATGAAATTTTTCTTTTGGGAAAATACCTTGATATGAAAGATTGTGTATAGTAAAAACAGTTGGAACTATAAAATTATTAGAGTAAAAAATTTTTAAATATAGAGGTAATAAAGCAGTTTGCCAATCATGACAGTGAAAAATATCAAATTTAAAGTTAAAATTCTTACATGCGTCTAATACTGCCTTGGAGAAAAAAGAAAATCTTTCTAAATTATCAGGATATTCCTTCCCACCTTGTGTATAAATTTCTTCTCTATTGAAATAGGGCTCATTGTCTATAAGATATATATTAGCATACTGAGGATGAGTAATTCTAAGAAGACATGCTTTTTCTTTCCTACCCTGAGAGAAAACAACTTCAAAATCACCAATTTTTGTATAAGGAAATCTTTTTTTTATTTGAGGAAACGCTGGAAGAAAAAGAAAAACATTACAATGTCTTTTAAGTTTTTTATAAAGAGCACCAACAACATCTGCAAGCCCACCAACTTTAATTAAAGGGAAACTTTCACAACTTACAAGGGCAACTCTTTTTTTATCTATATTAGACATAATTTCCTCCTTAGTTATATTTTCAATTCTTTTAAAAATTGTGCAGATTCTTCAGGTGGAGTTGGATTGATATAAAACCCTGTACCCCATTCAAAACCGCCAAGTCGTGTAAGACGTGGTATAATTTCTAAATGCCAATGATAATCTCTATCTATTGTTTGCCAATATCCAGGCCGAAAAAATCTATTAGGAGCAGTATGGAAAATAAAATTGTAAGGTGGATTGGAAAGCCCTATACTCAATTTTTTAAGAATTACATGCAAAATTTCACTAAAGTTTCTTCTTTCCTTGCTTCCTATAGCATCAAAATCAGGATTATGGTTTAATGGTAAAATCCATAGTTCAAAAGGAAACCTTGAAGCAAAAGGTGCAATAGCAATAAAACTTTCATTTATTCCAGCAATTCTTTCTCCTTTTTCTATTTCCTGATTTATTATATCGCAAAATATGCATCTTTCTTTATATTCATAATACCATCTTGTACCTGCCAATTCTTCTTTGACCCTTTTAGGAGTTACAGGTGTTGCGATAAGTTGTGTATGGGAATGAAAGAGAGAAGCACCTGCTTCAACTCCAAAATTTTTAAAAATCATAATATATTTAAATCTATTATCTTTTTTTAAATCAGAACTCCTTTCTTGATAAATTTTTACAATTTTTTCTAAATGGTCAACAGAAAAATCTGCCATTTGAAGATTATGATTAGATGTCTCAATAATTACTTCATGGGCACCTATTCCATTCATTGCATCAAAAACACCAACACCTTTTTTATTTAAATCACCTTCAATTCTTAAAGCAGGATATTTATTAGGAACAACTCTTATTTCCCAACCAGGTTTGTTAGGTAAAGAACCATCAGGTCTTAATGCACAAATTTCAGGTGGAGTTTTTTCTTCATTACCTGGACAAAAAGGACAAAATTTATTTTTTTCTTCTTCCATCTTCTCTACTTCTACATTTCTTCCATAATCAAACGGTCTTAATTTTCTTTCAGTTGCAATTATTACCCATCTATTTACAATCGGGTCTTTTCTCAATTCAGGCATTTTTCACTCCTTTTACCATTTCATTCCTTTTGGTATAACTACTACTCCATTTTCAGAAACAGTAAATCTTTTTCTATCTTCTTTTTCATCATAACCAATTTGAATTCCTGTAGGGATATAAACATCTTTGTCTATAATTGCTTTTCTTATTTTACAATATCTACTTATTTCAACATTTTCAAATATAATTGAATCAGAAATTTCAGAGTAACTATGGAAATGTACCCATGGTGAAACTACACTATGAAAAATTTTTGCTCCACTTACAATACAACCACCACAAATTATTGAATCAAGGACTTCTCCTTTTCTATCATATCCAGAAAAAACTGTTTTTGCGGGTGGCATTTGCTCTTGATAAGTCCTTATTGGCCAATCTTTATCATAAAGGTTTAAAATAGGTTCAACATTTACAAGGTCCATATTTGCTTCATAATAGGCATCAATTGTACCTATATCTCTCCAGTATTTTGTCTCTTTCTTATTTTCATCAATAAAAGGGAAAGCAAAAACTTTATCTCTACCTACCATAGAAGGAATAATATTTTTCCCGAAATCATGTACACTATCTTTCTTTTTTGCATCTTCAAACAATCTCTTAACAAGTATTTCTGTATTAAAAACATATATTCCCATTGAAATTAGTGAAACTTCTGGATTTAATGGTGAAGGTTCTGGAACTTCTGGTTTTTCTTTGAAATCAACAACTCTTAAATCTTTGTCAATTTTTAAAACTCCGAATCTACTTGCTTGATTGACAGGCACTTCAAAAACACTGATAGTCAAATCTGCATTTTTTTCCTTATGAAATTGAATTAAGGACCGATAATCCATTTTATAAATATGGTCACCCGATAGAATTAATACTATATCTGGCTTTTCTTGATTCAGTAAATAAATATTTTGAAATACAGAATCAGCAGTTCCCAAATACCATTCTTCACCAATCCTCATTTGAGCCGGAACAAGGTCTACAAATTCTCCAAGTTCTCTACTAAAAATATTCCAACCTTCTCTGATATGCCTTTGTAAAGAAAAAGATTTATATTGAACAAGGATATATATCCTTCTTAATCCAGAATTTATTGCATTGCTTAAAGTGAAATCAATAATTCTATAAATTCCACCAAATGGAACTGCTGGTTTTGCACGGTCCCTTGTTAAAGGATAAAGTCTTTCACCTTTACCACCTGCAAGAACTAAAGTAATAATTTTTTCCTTATTATTCATTTTATATCTCTATTCTCCAAGTAATTCTTTAACTTTTTCTTTAAGTTCATTTATATTTGAACTCTTCACCAGATATATATCTGCTCCCCAACTCATAAAATTTGTCTTATAATGTGGATATGCAGTATATATAATCACAGGTAAGTTTTTTCTTTCTCCAAGTATTTTACTTAATGTTTCCAAACCATCCATTTCAGGCATTCTAATATCAAGAACAACTAAATCAATTTGTTTTTCCTCAATGATTTTTAATCCTTTTAAACCATCTGAAGCAGTAAAAACTGTATATCCTTCTTTTTCAAGTTCTTCACTATATAAAATTCTCTGATTTTCCTCATCCTCTATTAAAAGAATTGTCTTTTTCATTCCTCCCCCTTTTTAGGAATTGATATTTTTACTGTTGTACCTTTACCTAATTCAGAAAAAACTTCTACTTTACCATTATGTGTTTTTTCAACTATTATTTTTACAACAGAAAGACCTAATCCTACGCCCTGTGACTTGGTTGTAAAAAATGGAGTAAAAATTTTTTCTAAATTTTCTTTTGATATCCCACAACCATTATCACAAACTTCTACACAACAATACCCTTGTTCTTCAAATCCCTTAATTTTTATCCATCCACCCTTTTCTACAAAATCCAAAGAATTATTAATTAAGTTAAAAAATACTTCTCTTAAAAGAACTTTATCTCCGTATATCTTAAAATCTTCTGGTATTTCCTGCTCAAAAGTTATTCCTCTGGTTTGAAAACTAATTTCCATAAGTTGTTTTAATTCATTTGCAACCTGGTAAACTAAAAATTCTTCTTTTTGGGGTTTAGGAATAAAAGAAAATCTCATTAAATTTTTTAATCTTGCTTCTAATCTTTCTACTTCATCATTTATAATTGTACAATTTCTATAAATTTTAGCAAGGTCATTTGTTCCTAATATTTGCTTGGTAAAACCTGCAATTGTAACTAATGGATTTCTAATTTCATGAGCAAGATATGTAGAGAACCTTCCAATTGCTACCAATTGTTCTTGTTTTGACATTTCTTCTTGAATTTTTTTTAATGTTTCATTCAGTTCTTCCATCTTCTCTAAGTTTTTCTTTGTCTCCTGATAAGCAAAAGCATTTCCTAAAGCAAGTCCTGCCTGAATAATTATAAGAGATAAAAAATCTATAGTTGTTTTTTCTATTTGCCTATAATGGAAGGCATTATCTACAATTACTAAACCTGAAACTTCCTCTTTTATAAAAAGAGGTGCAAAAATTATTTCAGAACCATACTGAAACACTTCTAATAATTCTGAAGGCAGAAGATGTTTTTCTTCTGATTTTAATATGTAAACTCTACCTTCTTTTAAAACAATATTAATAGGATTATTTTGAGGAATTTGGTCAAGTTTTAATATTATTTTTTTTATCTTCTGAGGGAAAATTTGTTTACCTAATTGGATTCTATGCCCATTCTCAAAAAGGTCCTCAAGAGACATACCTGTCTTCCCAAGTTCTGCCCAAATTTCACCTGCTTCTGTGGAATCATAAGGGCCAATTCCAGTTCCATTTTTTAAACAATTCTCTTCCTTTTCAAAAAAGAAAATTGCTGCTCTACTAAAACTTAAAGCACCACCAGCAGTAAGTCCTGTAAGAATCACATGAATAATTTTATCAACGTCAAGTGTCCTTTGTAATGTCTTGCAAATTGTATGAAGAAGATATAATTGATAATTCAGATCATCTAATTCAATTTCTTTTTTTACCATTTTTTTAAATACTCACTTTGTCCTATTTGGGAAATCCTAAATTCTAAGCACTAAATCCGAAACCAATTTCCATGTATAATGTTTTAAATACTGAGCGCCGCTCGCTGTCTTTACTGCCCGCTGTGCTCTGCTCACTGCTAACATTTTTTAAATTTTGGATTTTACATTGTCATTTTGCATTTTGATTTTTGAATTTTGATTTTGTTTCGTGCTTCGTATTTCCCATTTTGAATTTTGCATTGTCATTTTGATTTTTGATATTTGATTTTTGATTTCCTTACCCTATTGCTTTAAACTATCTACTATGTACTAACCCCTATGTACTATCACCTATGTACTATCACCTATGTACTGTCTTAACATAACGGACTTCACCAAGGATTTACGAACTTCCTATATTTTTATTATACCTTAATTTTTCAATAGAGTAAATAATTGACTTTATAAAAAGGAAAATTTAAAATTGAAAGTATGAATTACCAAACAAAATTTATGTTTTATCGTCAATTAGGGGTAATGCTAAATTCTGGTTTGGATATTCTATATTCTTTGGAAAACATAATGAAAAATACCAATAATATAGAATTAAAAAATATTATTTCTTTCCTATATAAAGGTGTTTCTTCAGGAGAATTACTTGCTCAGTGTATGAAAAAATTCTCTTCTAAAACTTTTACTAAATTTGAAATCAATGTAATCTTATCCGGAGAGAAATCAGGGAAACTACCAGAAGTATTATTCCAACTTGCAGAATATTTTGAATCAATGTATAAAGTTAAAAGTAAAATTATAACTGGAATGCTATATCCTGCTATTCTTTTTCATCTTGCTATAATAATTCCTGCTTCACCTAATCTTATATTAAAAGGAATAGGAGCATTTCTCAAAACAATTATTCCACCTTTTTTGTTTATATATGGAATTATATTCAGTATTATTTTGATAAAAAAACTCTTTACTAACTCTATTCTTGTTTCTCTCTGGGATAATTTAGTAATTAAAATACCTTTGTTCGGAAAATTAATAAGGCAAATAATAATAGTACGATATCTTCAATCTTTTACATGTTTATATACTTCGGGAGTGGGAGTAATAGAATCTATCCCTATAGCAGCAGAAACAATGGATAATTCTATAATTAAAAATGAAATTTTAAAATCTTTATTTTTATTAAAAGAAGGGAAAACACTATCTGAAGCATTTGCAAATAATCCATATATAGAAAAAATTGTTTATGATATGATAAAAACAGGAGAAGTAAGTGGGAAAATAGATGAAACATTAAAACATGTTCTTCAATATCTCCAAAGTGAAATAGAAACTACTATAGAAAGAATAGTTAAAATTGCTCCTGTAGTTGTATATTTAATAGTTGCACTTTATATAGCATATATAATAATTTCATTCTATGCTGGTTATCTCAACCAGGTAAATTCATTATTTGAATAACAGAATAGTTGGGGGATAAATCCCCCAAACCCTCACAATGATACCCTTCTTCTAAATCTTCTCCCCTTCTGGGAGAAGACTTATGGTTTTTTTTGTTTATTCTTGCTGAAATACGCAAGAAGAAGCATCTGGAATTTATCTGCTAAAGAAGAATCTTGGAAATTCCGATGCTTCAAATAGTTGGAGGATGAATTCTTACTGAAGCCAGTTATGTTAAGACAGTACATAGGGGATAGTACATAGTTGATAGTACATAGGGGTTAGTACATAGTACATAGTATAAAGCAAGAGGGTAAGTAAATCAAAAATGGAAAATTCTAAATCCGAAATCCGAAGCACGAAACTAAATCAAATATGGCAAAGGGCGGATGGCGAAGGACAAAAGGCGATAGGCAAAGAACATAGTGCGCAGTAAAAACAGCGAACGGCAAGCGGCGAACTACGCTCACTATTTAAAACATAACACAAGAAACACGAACGGTGTTTAGTAAGTATTTACTATTTCTCTTTTAGATTGACTGAACCTGTTTTAGGGTCATAATTAAATTCCATACCAGTTGGTGCTTTAAGTGCTTTTTCATCAAGCCAACCTGTTTCTACCAATTCATTTAAAGAAGAAGGGTTTCTTCCTTCTGTTGCTTGGAATGATTTAATTGCTTGTCGAATAGGAAGAATAGCGCTCATTATTTTTGCTTTATTTATACTTTTGCCCATTACTTCAAAATACATAGGAATTGCATTTATCATTTCTTGCCATTCATCTTTTTCTTTAGTTTCTATTTCTGTTGGAGAAGTTGGAGATTCTTCACCCTGTACAATAGTTGTTTTGTTTTCTTTAACAATAACAGAGTTCAATGTAGATTTGGAAATAACATTAACTTCTCCTTTAAAAACAGATACTTTTGTTTTTAAAAGGACATCATCTACTTTTACTAAAAAAGCAGTCCCTCTAATTCCAGCAACTGCATTTGGTGTTTCTATTTCAAATTTGGAATCAGGTAATGGAAGTTGTTCTATTATAGACCATATTTTACCTTTTGAAGTACGGATTTTCACTTCTTTAATATCTTTTTTTTCAAATAATGCTTCTGTAATTTTAATAGAAGTGTTTTGTGAAATTACTATAGCAGATTTTTTCCCAAATTCTAATATCGCTTCAGAATTTTTACCTGTTTTTAAAAATGTACCCTTTTTTATTTCGCTACCTACACTTAATTCTTCCCAATCTATTTTTTCTTCATCAAAATAAAAAACTTCTCCTTTCTTTTTTACAAGAACAATTTTATTTTCTTCTTTAGATATTGGTTTTTCTTCAGATACTTTTTCTTCTCCATATAATAAAAAAAGAGAACAGAAAATAAATATTAAAAAAAGACCTAATCTATTTTTTAATAATTCCATTTCTCTCCTTTGTAAATATTTAGTGAACCCCGTTACTCGCATACCTGACTGTCCAGTATACACAGACAGGTTTATTTTTACTTTATCACATATTTTTATAGATTGTCAAATTTCTACACAAATTGGGGTATAGGTAACACTTTTCTACCCTATTTTTGAATTTACACTTTTTCTTAAATGAAAAATGAAGGTTTGACCCCATTATTTGGTTACCATTTCATCTCCTCTATTTTTACTTTTTTATGTTTTAAAAAATACTTAATAATTTTTTCAAGATAAGGATTAAGGTCACTGAAAAACAATTTAATATAAGTTTTTTTTGAATTAGAAAAAAGGTTATTTCCCATCAAAAATTTTTTTACACTTAAAGCAACTTCTTCAGAAGCATCAACCAACTTAACTTTTTCTCCCATTACCTTTTGAATGATTTTTTTTAATATTGGATAATGTGTACAACCTAAAATTAGAGTGTCAATTTTTTCTTTTTTGAATTCTTTAAGATAAATATTTGCTACTTCAATAACTAAATGATGGTTTATCCACCCTTCTTCTACAAGAGGAACAAACAATGGACATGCTTTTGCAAAACTTTTTATTTTTTTTTCTTTTAATAACTTTTGGTATTTCCCACTTCTAATGGTCGCTGGAGTTCCAATAATCCCTATTTTTTTATTTTCAGTAATTTTCAATGCTTTTTCAATACTTGGTTTAACTACATCTATAAAAAAAATATCAGGGAATTTTTTTTTAAGAATATCTGCTACAAGGGAAGAAACAGTATGACATGCTATAACTATAAGTTTTGGTTTGAATTTAAGTAGAAATTTAACATCATCTAATGCAAAATTTTTCACTATTTTATATGACTTTGTTCCATAAGGTACTCTTGCAGTATCTCCAAAATAAATAATTTTTTCTTTTGGAAGAAATTTCACAATTTTTTCAACAACAGTTAACCCACCTACTCCAGAATCAAATATTCCTATTGGTTGCTCATTCATTGGCAGGGATTACATTTTTATTTTTTAGATATTTTATTATTGCATTCCCAAGAGCTTCTCCTATTTGTTGCCTTACTTCTACATCCCTTAAATTTAATTCTATGTTTGGATTGCATATAAACCCTATTTCTGTAAGGATTGAAGTCATTGGGGTATATTTTAATACATAATAATTTCCTGGTTTTGCTCCTCTATCAGGACATATAAGTTTTTCTGCAAGAGATTCCTGAACAAATTCAGCAAGTATTTTACTCTCATCTATACTTGTTGTCTGATTTAAATCATTCACTATTTGAAGAACTACACTTTCCTCTTCTACTGTTTCTTCAACCTCTTCATTAGGTTTTGAAGGGGGTAAAACATTGATCTCTTCTTTCATCCTTGGGTAATATGTTTCAAATCCATCAGAATTACTTCTGTTATATCTTGAAGAATTTGTATGTACACAGAAAAAAATATCAGCATCTAAACTTTTTGCCATCTGGACTCTTTCTTCAAGTGATAAAAAGATATCTTCACTCCTTGTAATATAAATTTTTACATAAGGATATTTCTTTAATTTCTTTTTCAAATAGTTCAATAGACGTATAGATACATCTAAATTTACATACTTTTCTTGTAATCCATAATTTCCAATAGCACCTGAATCTTCTCCCCCATGTCCTGGGTCAATCAAAATAACATATTTATTAGGATAAACCTCCTGCTTTTGTTCTGTTTTGCTTTCTTTTTCAGAAGATGATATTGGTACAGATGATTCAATTTCATTTAAAATTTTTTCAAATGAATCCAGATGTATAAAAACTTCACCTTCTATTTCTTTTATAGGATAATCTATTTTTTTGTTTTCTGTCCCAACTATTATTTGGTCACTATTTATCTTTATTTTTATTTCCTTCCCCATATAAATAAAGAAAATCCTATCTTCAATTCTTCCCCAGGAATCTTCACAACCAAGTATTTTTAAAACACTTCTTAAAGAAACATATCTTTGGTTTTCTATTATATATGGTGGAATTTTTGACTCTGTAATTTTCCCTTTTAAATTAACTGATTCACCAAAGAAAGAAAAAAGGAAGAAAAAATTAACGAAAATAAATTTTAACTTCAAAATACCTCCAGATTATTTTTTATATCCTTTTATGACTTTTTTTATTGCTTTTGCAATAAGTTTCATATGCTTTGGCTTTAACATTGGATGGCATAATGTTATAAAAGTTCTTTCTTCTAACCATGCAGCAACAGGACAATGCACTTTATCATATCTAACGGCCTCAGGATTTGTATACTCTTTAGATGCAAAAGGAAACTTAACTTTTCCAAATCCATTATGTTGAGTGTATGCTTTTTCTTTATATGACTGGGGCCAAAAACATCTCCATACAGGAACTTTTTCCTTATCAAGTGCTTCTCTAAACTGGTTTATATCACATCTTAATTTATCTATATCTACAACTATTGGGAAAACAAAAAATCCATTTGTTTTACCATCAGTATTATGTATTGGAAGTCCTATTATTTCAGGCACTTTTTTTAATTCTTTAATTAAAATACTCCCATTTTTTTGTCTCCTCGGTAAATTCCAACTATCAAACCTTTCCAATTCTTTTATTCCTATTAAAGATTGAATTTCTGTCATTCTATAATTATACCCAACCATATTATGAATATATGGGAGTTTCCCTTCTAATTCTAATAAACTTAATCTTTGTTGAACATCATATCCATGGTCTCTAAAAGATTTACATCTCCACATAATTTCTTCATCATCAGTAACAACCATACCTCCTTCACCACCTGTTGTAAATGATTTACTTTGACAAAAACTGAAACATCCACAATTCCCAAAAGTACCTACTTTTTTACCTTTATATGTTGCTCCATGTGCTTGTGCACAATCTTCTATTACAAAAAGGTTATATTTTTTTGCAACTGATAAAATTTCATCCATATCACATACATTACCATATAGATGAACACATATAATTGCACGAGTCCTTTCAGTGATTTTCTTTTCTATATCTTTCGGGTCTATACAATGTGTTTCTTTCTGAACATCAGCAAAAACTGGGATAGCGCCTGCTTGTAAAATACAGAAAGAAGATGCTATAAAGGTATATGAAGGAACTATAACTTCATCTCCAGGACCTATTTCTAATCCTGATAATGCAACATGTAATGCACTTGTCCCATTTGTAGTTGAAATTCCATATTTTGAACCATTCCATTCTGCAAACTTCTTCTCAAATTCCTGGCCATATTTACCTGTCCAGTAATTTACTTTTCCTGTTTTTAATGGTTCTGTTACTGCTTTTATGGTTTCTTTACTGAACTGTGGCCAGGTAGGAAATATTATATCTTCTCCAATAGGTTTTCCTCCTTCTATTGCTAATTTTTCTTCCATTTTCCCTCCATTTTTTTATTCTATAATTTTTTATTTAAGGTGTCAAGATAATCAGGGTGCTTTACATCTTGCAAACTACGCTTCGGTCAGGCGCCTATCCGGGGTGCTTCACCAACTCAGCACCCGTGCCAAACAGTCTGACTTCTTCGTCAGACTGGCACCATCTCGGCGCCCATGCAATACGGTGCTCATTATTCTTCGCACCTGCATCCCTGAAACCCAATAAGGTATAAAAGCAACTACTTACATTAAACCGTAACTTCCCACATTTAAGTAATAGGTATTTGTAAATACTCACTAAACACCGTCCATATTTAAGTAGTCAGTAGCCGGTAGTGAGGGGTCAGGGATACTACTTACCCTTGACTACTTTTTATCCCCTGATTCCTGACTACTGACCCCTGACTCCTGCTTTAAGTAGTCAGTAGCCAGTA
>Ga0123519_10009658_pt1 | contig 14482 bp, 26 predicted proteins | sample YelNatPaOPRAMG02_FD_87396 | JGI IMG/M metagenome (GOLD analysis project Ga0123519, IMG submission 87396) | Hot spring microbial communities from Yellowstone National Park - Yellowstone National Park OP-RAMG-02 (version 2) | ecosystem: Environmental > Aquatic > Thermal springs > Hot (42-90C) ...
AGAGATTTTTAAGAAAAATTGATTTTAAAAGAGATAAAAAAGATATTGTTGGTAAGGTGGAGGAAATTCAATACGATCCCAATCGCAATGTTAATATTGCCTTGGTTTTATATAAAGACGGAGAAAGAAGATATATTCTTGCTCCAGAAGGCTTAAAAGTTGGAGATGAAGTTTTGGCGGCTGAAAATGCGGAAATAAAACCCGGTAATGCCCTGCCTTTAAGAAATATTCCTTTAGGAGTACCAATTCATAATTTAGAGTTAATTCCCGGAAAAGGCGGACAAATTGTCCGTGGCGCTGGCTCAATGGCAGTTATTTTAGCCAAAGAGCAAGACTATGCTCAAGTAAAATTGCCCTCCAAAGAAATTAGACTTTTTCCACTTTCTTGTTGGGCAACAATTGGTCAACTGGGAAACATTGATCAAAAATTAAAGAAATTAAAGAAAGCAGGCGATTCTCGCCATCGCGGGATTCGTCCTGCGGTCCGCGGTGTTGCCCAAGATCCCCACTCTCATCCTCATGGAGGAGGAGAAGGGAGAAGCGGAGTAGGTATGCCCGGCCCAAAAACGCCGTGGGGTAAACCTGCTTTAGGTAAAAAAACCCGCAAAACAAGAAAACCTAGTGATAAGTTTATTGTTAAAAGAAGGAAATAAAAAATGTCAAGATCAAGCAAAAAAGGACCATATGTTGATCAAAATTTATTAAAGAAGGTTTTGGCTCAAAAGCAAAGTGGCAAAAAGGAGCCGATAAAAACCTGGGCGAGATCATCGCAAATTCCGCCAGAATTTGTTGGTTTTACCTTTTTGGTTCACAATGGTAAAGATTTTAAAGAAGTATTTGTTACTGAAGATATGGTTGGTCATCGTTTAGGAGAATTTTCTCCTACTCGAACCTTCCGTGGTCACGGGCAGGTGGTTAAAAGAACAATGGAGAAGACATAATTTAGTTCAAAGTTCAAAATGCAAAGTTCAAAGTTTACAAAACTTTTAACTGTTAACTGCAACTTTTAATTTTTAACTTTGAACTTTTAGCTTGACCGAACGATAGTGAGGGAACATGGAAATCAAAGCAAGCGCAACATATTTAAGAATTAGCCCAAGTAAGCTTAGGCTTTTAACCAAAGGGTTGAGAGGTCTTTCACCCGAGAAAGCCTTGCAAAAGATTCAATTTTACCCCCAAAAAGGGAAGGATTTTTTGGTAAAGGTTATTAAGCAAGCATTAGCTAACGCCAAAAATAATTTTAAGAAAGAAGAAGGCTTGATTATCAAGAAAATTGAGGTTGGCGAAGGACCGAGATTAAAAAGAATGGATAAATCTCACGGAGCAAGGTTTGATCGGGGTATAATTCACAAAAAAACCGCTCACCTTTTCCTAACTCTGGAAGCAGAAGAAGTAAAATCTCAGAATGAACCGCAAAAGCCTAAAAATGAGAAAAAAGTTATTAAAAATAAACTACCGCGCAGCAAGCTGACGCGGTATTCTGGAACAAGTCCAGAAGAGTTTGTTTCTTTGTCGCATTCATCCGTCCAGCAAACTGGACGGTATTCTGCGAGTCGAAATAAAAAAATAGAAGAGGAGAAAACTTCTCCTCGCCGTTCTACCAGGAGAAAAAATGGGACAAAAAGTTAATCCGATCAGTTTTAGAATTGGCAATCTTTATACTTGGAATTCTTTGTGGTATGCCGGTAAAAAGAATTTCAAGAAAATTCTTTTGGAAGATTTAAAAATAAAAGATTATTTAATGAAAAGATTAAAACTAGCTGGAATAGTGGGGGTTAGAATTGAGAGATCAATTAACAAAGTTAAAATTTATCCGCAAGTTACCCGGCCGGGAGTGGTTATTGGTCGTGGTGGAAGTGGACTCGAAGAACTAAAAAAGGAACTTTGTAAAATGGTTTCCCTGCCAGAACCAGAAAAAAATTTGGAAATCTCTCCAGTGGAAGTTAAAAACCCTGATCTTTCTGCGTCCTTTGTTGCCCAAAGGATTGCTGAACAAATAGAAAAAAGAATGCCCTATCGTTATGTGGTTAACAAAGCAATAGAAAGAACTATGTCCGCTGGTGCCAAGGGAATTAAAGTTCGCCTTGCCGGAAGAATTGCTGGAGCAGAGATAGCCAGACAAGAAAAGTTTACCCAAGGCACTGTTCCCTTACAAACTTTAAGAGCGAAAATTGATTATGCTGAAGTTCCCGCCTTAACTCGTTCTGGTTATGTCGGAGTTAAGGTTTGGATATATCAAGGAGAAGAAAATGCTAGCGCCTAAAAAACAAAAATATCGTCGAACATTTCGAGGAAAAAATCGAGGATTAGCCACTCGGGGGTCAGAAATTAATTTTGGCCAATTTGGACTTAAGGCTCTTACCCCCGGTTTGATTTCCGCTGCCCAAATTGAGGCAGCCAGAAAGGCCATTGCTCATTACACCAAAAGAGAAGGACAAGTTTGGATTAGAATTTTTCCCGATCATCCGGTAACTGCCAAAGCGGCTGGAAGAATGGGTTCTGGAAAAGGAGACGTTAAATTTTATGCCGCCAAGGTTGTCCCTGGAAAAATTCTTTTTGAACTTGGAGGAATTGGCAGAGAAATTGCCCAAGCCGCTCTTACCAGAGCAGCTTCCAAGCTCTCTGTCAAAACTACCTTTGTTGCAAAGGAGGCTTAACTTTTTATGAAGAAAAAACAAAAAGAAGAATTAAAAGGAAAAACTATTCAAGAGTTAATGTCGGAAATTGCTCGATTGGAAAAAGAAATTCAGCAGCTTAAAATTGATATAAGCTTGGGTAAAATCAAAAATACTACTCAATTAGTGAGGAAACTTGACGACCTGGCTATAATAAAAACACTTTTACGAGAAAAACAATTATTAGAAAACCTTAAAAAGGAGAATTAAAAATGAAACGTTTTGTGGGAACAGTTGTTTCTGATAAAATGGCGAAAGCCGCTGTAGTTTTGGTGGAAAGGAAATATCGCCATCCACTGTATAAGAAAATTGTGAGTCAAAAAAAGAAAATTCATGCGCGAAACGAAGTTGGCGCGAAAACTGGCCAACTAGTCAGTTTGGTTGAAACAAGACCTTATTCTAAAACAATTTCTTTTAAAATTGAAAAAATTTTGAAATAAAATGGTCCAACTAAGAACAATTCTCAATCCAGCAGACAACACCGGTGCTAAAAAACTCAGAGTTATCCACATTTATGGTGGTTCAAAACGTAAAACCGGAACTGTTGGCGATATTGTAGCAGCCGTGGTTGATCAAGCTGATCCCAACGGAGTGGTAAAAGATAGCGAGATAGTTAGAGTAGTAATTGTCAGAACCAAGAAAGAAGTTCGTCGTCCAGACGGTACTTTTGTTCGCTTTGATGACAATGCCGGGGTGGTGATTGACAAAGACGGTAACCCAAGAGGCACCAGAGTTTTTGGCCCTATCGCCAAAGAAGTAAAAGATGCGGGTTTTAATAAAATCGCTTCTTTAGCGAAGGAGATGTATTAGTCAAAAGGAGAGACAATGAAGATTAAAAAAGGAGACAAAGTCAAAATTTTAATTGGTAAAGATCGCGGCCGTGAAGGAACGGTAGAGGTTGTTTTGGCTAAAGAAAAAAAAGTTTTGGTGGCGGGATTAAATATTTACAAAAAACATACCAAACCTACCAAAGAAGGTGAGAAAGGGGGCATTATTGAAAAAAGTCGACCAATTGATATTGCCAAAGTTGCCTTAATCTGCCCCAAATGTCAGCAACCAACGCGGGTAGGTTACCAAGTTACTGGTGGAGAAAAACAAAGAATTTGTAAAAAGTGTAAAGCTATAATTTAAAAATATGAACAGATTATACGAAAAATACTCTCAACAAATTGTGCCTGAATTACAAAAAGAACTAGGGGCAAAAAGCCCTATGGCGGTGCCTCGAATTGTAAAAGTCGTGGTTAATATGGGACTCAAAGAAGCTAAAGATGACAAAAAGGTTTTGGAAACAGTGTCCGAACAATTAATGGCGATTACCGGCCAAAAACCAGTTATTAATCGGGCAAAAAAATCCATTGCCGGTTTTAAGCTTGGTAAAGGCCAACCAATTGGTATGTCTGTGACCTTAAGGGGGCAAAGAGCCTTTACCTTTTTGGAAAAACTTTTTACCATTGTGTTGCCTCGGGTGAGAGACTTTAATGGTACTGATCCCAGAGCTTTTGACGGTTATGGTAACTACAGTTTGGGGATAAGAGAGATTATTGTTTTTCCCGAGATAGATTATGCTAAAATCGACAAAGTTCGCGGATTGCAAGTGGTTATTGTCACCAATGCTAAAGATGATAAAAAAGCAAAATTATTATTAGAAAAATTAGGAATGCCCTTTGCTAAGGGATAGTTAATAAAAAACAGCATAGCAGGAAGCTATAAACTAAAAATAGCTTAAACATATGGCAAGAAAATCAAAAATCGTTAGACAAAATGACAAAAAAGCGTTAAAATACGAAACTCGGATTCGTAATCGGTGTTCTCTTTGCGGTCGACCAAGAGGATATTTGCGACTTTTTGGCTTATGTCGACTTTGTTTCCGAAAATTAGCTAGTAAAGGAGAAATTCCTGGAGTTAAAAAAGCAAGCTGGTAGTGAATTATGAATTATGAAGTTAGAATTATGAATTTAGGTATTTTCAAATTACCCAAAATACTTAATACTTAATACTTGATACTTAATACTTAACTAATATGTCTGATACAATCGCTGATTTTTTAATTAGAATTAAAAACGCCAACCTCGCTGGCGTTAAGGAAGTAGTTGTTCCTTACTCTAAAATGAAGGAAAGCCTGGCGGAGTTGTTGGTGAAGAAAGGGTTTTTAACAGGGAAAAAGGTAGTAGAGGAAAACAAGAAAAAAAATTTAGTTTTAAGCTTGCCAAAAAGGAAAGAGGAATTCCAAAACTGGGAAGTGAAAAGAATTTCCAAACCCGGAAGAAGATTTTATGTTCAAGCAAAAGATGTTATTAAATTCAAAAGAGGTACCCGCTTGGTAGTAATTTCTTCTCCGCAAGGATTAATCACCGGAGAAGAAGCTATCAAAAAACATCTCGGCGGAGAACTTATTTGCAAGATTATTTAAATTTATGTCTAAATTAGCCAAAAGACCAATAATTTTGAAGGAAGGAACCTCTCTTGTTATCCAAGAGGATCAGGTTGTGGTCAAAGGTCCTCTTGGTGAAGTTAAGCTCCGCCTTCCTTCCGGTATTAAGCTGGAAGTCAAGGAAAAAGAAGTTTGGGTGAAAAGGGAGAGGGACGATAAGAAGTCAAAAGCCAATCAAGGGACCTTTGTAAGACTTATTACCAATGCTCTGGAAGGAGTAACCTCAGGGTTTTCTAAAACGTTAGAAGTTGTGGGAACGGGTTATCGCGCCCAAATCGAAGGAGAAAACTTGGTTCTTCATTTAGGTTACTCTCACCCTGTTCGTTTTACTCCTCCAGAAGATATTAAAATTAGCGTTGTTGAAGGAAAAATTAAAGTCTTTGGAGTAAATAAAGAAAAAGTTGGCATTGTCGCGGAGACAATAAAAAGATTTAAAGTTCCCGATGCTTATAAAGGTAAAGGTATCCGATATGAAGGAGAAGTGCTTCACCTTAAGCCAGGTAAAGCCGTTGCTAAGGGAGCAGGTACCGGAGGAAAGTAATAATAATTATCTGTTTTTATTTTTATGACAAAAGTAATTCAAAAACTTGCCAAAGAAAGAAGAAAAACAAAAGTTCGAGCCAAACTCCCAAAAACAGGGTTTCGCTTGTCGGTTTTTCGCTCTAATCGTTATTTACAAGCGCAACTCATTGATCAAAAAACTGGAAGAACAATTTTGGGGATGTTTGAGAAAAAAGTTTTAAGTAAGGAAGAGTCTAATGGCAAAACAAAAAAAGAAAGAGCGGAAATTTTCGGAGCAAAATTTGGCCAAGCAATGTTAGCCCAAAAGATTAATAAGGCTGTTTTTGACCGTGGCCCTTATCATTATCACGGCAGAGTTAAAGCTTTTGCCGAAGCAGTTCGTTCTCAAGGAATTAAAATTTAAAAAAGAGGAAAAATATGGCGCAAACCGATTTAATCTCATCTCAAACGAAAACTGAAAAAGAATTCGAAGAAAAAGTAGTTCAAGTAAATCGGGTTTCCAAAAAAACCCAAGGAGGAAACAAAATTGGTTTTTATGTTCTAGTGGTCGTTGGAGACCGAAAAGGGAAAGTAGGAGTGGGGTTGGGAAAATCTATCAATGTAAGCGACGCGGTAGCAAAAGCCGCCCAATACGCCAAAAAACACCTCATAACTGTTCCTCTGCGTGGTACTACTATTCCTCATGATGTGAGAATTAAATGGGGAGCCGCAAAAATTATTTTAAAGCCAGCGCCCCCCGGAAGCGGTGTTATTGCTGGTGGAGCTGTTCGTGCTGTCGTCGAAGCCGCTGGTATTCGTGATATTTCTTCCAAGGTTTTGGGGACTAACAATAAAGCCACCAATGTTTATGCCACCTTTGAAGCTCTTAAAAAATTAAGGCCAGAAAAAGTTAAGAAAGAAAAGGAGGCAAATGGAACTGTCTAAATTACCCAAAATTACTCATTCTGGTAAAAAAAGAGTTGGCCGTGGTCTTGGTTCCGGCAAGGGTGGCCATACTTCTGGTCGGGGTAATAAAGGACAAAGAGCGCGAGGTAAAATTGCCTTGTTTTTTGAAGGTACAAAATTTAAAAAATCTCTTATCAAAAGACTGCCTCTTATCAGAGGAAAAGGAAAATTCAAATCAACCCAACCTAAAAACATTGTGGTAAATGTTAAATATCTTAATCTATTCAAAGAAAACGAAGAAGTTACTTTTGCTTCCCTTCAGGCTAAAGGAATTATTGCCAAAGATATTTCTCCCACCACTCCAGTCAAAATCTTGGGTGAAGGAGAATTAAAAATTCCCCTTAAGGTTTTTTTGCCAGTTTCCTTAGGCGCCAAAAAGAAGATTGAAGCTGCTGGTGGGGAAATCCTAAGCGGAGAGAAAACCCAAACCACCCCCAAAACAGAAAAAGTTTCTGATCAAAAGAAAGCTAAATCAATAGAAACAAAAGAAAACTCCACCAAAGCCAAAACCAAAAAAGAAAGGAGTAGTCAAGGTGCTTAAGCAAGTTTTAGGAGAACTAAAGGCTGCTTTTAAGATTCCTGATTTACGTCGAAAAATTTTATTTACTGCTTTTATCCTTTTTGTCTTTCGCTTTGCTTCTCATATTCCTGTTGCCGGTATTGACTTGGTTGCTTTAAAAAAACTTTTTATGCAAAACCAATTTTTAGGTTTGCTGGATATTTTTTCTGGTGGGACTTTAGCCAATTTTTCTGTGATGGCTTTAGGTTTAAATCCTTATATTAACGCCTCTATCATTCTCCAACTTTTAACTATGGTTTTCCCTAAATTAGAGGAGTTGTCCAAAGAAGGTGAATATGGGAGAGAAAAAATTAATCAATATACTCGTTGGTTAACAGTTCCCTTAGCAGTTGTTCAGGCTATTGGTATGTTTGTTCTTTTAAAAAGCCAGAATATTGTTGAAAAAACCGGTCTTTTGTCTATTGTAGGTATGATTGTCACCATGGTCGCCGGGACTCTTTTCTTGATGTGGTTGGGAGAACTTATTACTGACAAAGGAATAGGTAATGGGATTTCTTTGCTTATCTTTGCCGGAATAGTTGGCCGTTTACCTGTTTCTTTTGGACAAACAGCTTTAACCATCGAAGGAACAAGAATTTTTAATGTTCTTATCTTTCTTGCGCTTTCTTTAGTAGTTATTGCTGGCGTGGTTTTTGTTGAAGAAGCAGTCCGCAAAGTGCGAATTGAATACGCTAAAAGAGTTTATGGCGGCAAACTTTATGGAGGGCAAACTACTTATTTACCCTTAAAAATCAACCAAGCAGGAGTCATCCCTATTATTTTTGCTGTTTCTTTAGTGCTTCTTCCTTCAATGATTGGTCGGTTTTTATCATCTGTGCCTAACAAAGTAATCTCCCAACTGGCGTTAACAATTGCCAATTGGTTTAACCCCGGGGGACTTATTTACAATTTAGCTTATTTTATTTTGGTTGTTGGTTTTACCTATTTTTACACCGCGGTAATTTTTAATCCCAACAAAATTGCTGAAGAGATAAAAAAACACGGCGGTTTTATTCCCGGCATTCGTCCGGGTAGCGCTACTGCTTCTTATCTTAACTTTATTCTTACCAGAATTACTTTGGCTGGCGCTTTGTTTTTGGGTTTGATTGCCATTTTGCCTTCTATTTTGCAAAGGATTACTGGAATTAATACTTTAGCCATTGGTGGAACGGGAATTTTAATTGTGGTTTCTGTTGTCTTGGAAACATTTGCGGTGATTGAAAACATGATTCAAATGAGAGGTTATGAAAAGTTTTTAGAAAGGTTTTAAAATGAATCTCGTTTTAATTGGCCCCCAGGGTTCAGGCAAGGGAACCCAAGCTGAAAAATTAGTAGACCAATTTAATTTGGCCTATGTGAGTATGGGTAACCTTCTGCGCGCCCTAAAGGCGACTGATTCCCCTTTGGCCCAAAAGGTAGCCTCATACATCGACAAAGGCCTTTTAGTGCCTGACGAGGTCATTGTAGAAGTTCTGAATAACCATTTATCCGCAATTGGCCGACTTGATGGCATTATTTTTGACGGTTTCCCCCGGGTGGTTTCTCAAGCTGAATACTTTGAAAAATTTCTCTCAGAGAAAAACCAAAAGATAGATATGGTGATTTATTTAACCTTAGATAAAAACGAAATTATTAAAAGGTTAACTAATCGCCGAACTTGTCGCCAGTGCGGTCGGGTTTATAATTTACTGACCAACCCCCCAAAAAAAGAAGGAATTTGCGATGTTTGTGGAGGGGAGTTAATAGTTCGTGATGATGAAACTCCCCAAGCGATTGAAAATCGTTTAAAAGAATTTGAAGAAAAAACTCTTCCGGTAGTTGAATATTACCGACAAAAAGGAATTTTGGAAGAGGTCGATGGAGCCAGACCAATAGACGTCATCTTTGAAGATATCGTCGAGAGGTTAAAAAAGCGTCACTTAATCAATGGGTAAAATTTCTCTTAAATCAGAGGAAGAGATAAAAGTCATGGCTGAAGGAGGGAAAAAGCTAGGGGAGATTCTCTTCCGGGCATTAAAAAAAGTTGCCCCCGGCGTTAGCACCTTGGAAATTAACAATTTTATCGAGGAGGAGATTTTAAAATTTGGGGGATTCCCTTCTTTTAAAACCGTTCCTGGTTATTATTGGACCAGTTGTATCGGTTTTAACGAAGAAGTGGTTCACAGTATTCCCCGCAAGGAAAAAATCGTTAAAGAAGGGGATTTAGTCAAAATTGATTTAGGTATGGTTTGGCAAGGTTTACATACCGACCAGTCCTGGACAATTATTGCCGGCAGAGGTGACCGGGAGAAAGAGAAATTTTTACTTGCCGGTGAAATTGCTCTAGAAGCCGCAATCAAAGAAGCCAAACCCGGTAATAGAGTTGGTCATATTAGCCAGAAGATTCAGGAGATTATTGAAGGACATGGCTATTTTCCAGTAAGAATTTTAACTGGTCACGGAATAGGAAGGACTCTTCACGAAGAGCCGATGATTCCCGGAATTTTAACCAAACCCCTTGAAAAAACTCCTCTTCTTGAACCAGGGATGACTTTAGCAATCGAAGTCATCTATAGCTTTAGTACGCCAGAAGTCGTTTTGGAAAATGACGGCTGGACAGTTTGCACTAAAGATGGTAAAATATCAGGGCTATTCGAAAAAACGATAGCAGTCACTAAGGAAGAGCCCCTGATTTTAACACCTCTTTCCTTAGGAAAAGAGGAGGAAAACAGGGGAAGTTTTTATGTCTAAACAAGGTGAAATCGAAAAAGAAGGAACAGTTTTAGAAAACCTGCCTAATACTACTTTTAAAGTAGAAGGAGATGAAGGACAAATAGTCCTTTGTACCCTTTCAGGTAAGATGAGAATGAATAGAATCAAAGTTTTACCTGGAGACAAAGTGAGGTTTGTCGTTACCGAATACGATAAAACCCGGGGTAGAATAATTTATCGAATCAAATGAAAGTTCAAGCATCAGTTAAAAAAAGATGTAAAGCCTGCCAAATAGTCCGCCGTCGCGGAAGGGTCTACGTTGTTTGTACTAATCCAAAGCACAAACAAAGACAGGGTTAATAATAGTTATTAGCTACATAGCTAAATTGCTAAAAATATGCCAAGAATTTCTGGAGTAGACATACCAGAAGAAAAAAGAATTGATATTGCCTTAACCTATCTTTATGGGATAGGGAGGAAAAACGTGGTGCCAATTTTGACTCAGGCGGCTGTTGATCCGGGTAAAAGAGCCAAAGATTTAACAGAAGACGAAATTGCCCGGATTCAAAAAATTATTGACACCAATTATAAAGTCGAAGGTGATTTAAGAAAAGAAATTCAAGAAAATATTAAAAGGTTAAAACAAATTGGTTCTTATCGCGGCAGACGTCACTCTTTAAACTTGCCCGTGAGGGGGCAAAGAACTCGAAGCAACGCCAGAACTAAGAGAGGTAAAAGAGTGACTATTGGCGCTTTGAAGAAAGAGGAAATTGCCAAAAGACAAGCTGCCGAGGCCACTAAGAAGAAAGAAGAAAAACCATCAAAGTAAAAAGTAAAAAAATAAAACATATGGCACAAAAGAATACTAAAAAAAATCTAAAATCAAAAGCCAAAATCAATATTTTGGCAACTTTTAACAATACTATTGTCACGGTAACCGACCTTGAAGGCAATGTTTTGCTTCAGGAGTCAGCCGGTTCCCTTGGCTTTAAAGGAGCAAGAAAATCAACTCCATATGCTGCTACCGTCGCTACAGAAAAAGCCGTGGCAAAAGCCAAGCAATTAGGTATTACCGAAGTAGAAATTTATATTAAAGGCCCCGGGGTGGGTCGGGACGCTGCTTTAAGGGCAGTCCGTGCCGGAAATTTAAAAATTGATTTAATTGCTGACGTAACCCCGATTCCCCACAATGGGGTAAGACCAAGAAAACCAAGGAGAGTGTAAAATGGCAAAACTATATACTCAAAAATGTCGTCTTTGTCGCGCTGCCGGTGAAAAACTCTTTCTTAAAGGAGACCGGTGTTTTACTAAGTGTCCGATAGATAAAAAAGGCGCTGTTCCTCCCGGCCAACATGGCCATAAAGGAAGGAAAAGGCTTTCTGATTATGGGATTCGTCTCAAAGAAAAACAGAAATTAAAAATTCTTTATGGTTTGACTGAAAAAGAAATGAAAGAGTATTTTACTCAAGCAAGAAAATCAAAACAATCAACCGGAGAAAAACTTTTTCAAATTCTGGAATCTCGGTTGGATAATCTCGTTTACCGTCTGGGTTTTGCTCCTTCTCGTCGTTCTGCTCGCCAATTAGTGAGCCATAAACATGTTTTAGTTGATGGCAAGGTTGTTAATATTCCCTCTTACTTGGTCAAACCCGGAGAAGTAATTACTCTAGAACCAAAGACTGCTGATTTGCCTTTGGTAAAATCGATGCTAGAAAAAAAAGACTTCAAGACTCCAGACTGGTTAGAGAAGAAGGCTTTGGGTGGAAGAATGAGCCGCTTGCCAAAACGAGAAGAAATTGACGCCAAAGTTGATGAACAACTCGTTATTGAATATTATTCAAGATAAAAATTATTATATAGTAATTTTCTAAAGGAGATTAACTATGATTGCACCAACTTTTCAAATAAAAACCGAAAAAGACACCGCCGATCAAGGTATTTTTATCCTTGAACCATTACAACAAGGATATGGTAATACTTTGGGGACAGCTCTTAGAAGGGTTCTTTTAAGCAGTCTCCCCGGCGCTGCTATTGTCCAGGCAAAAATTTCCGGAGTTAAACACCTTTTCTCCACCCTTAAGGGATTGAAAGAAGATATTGTTGAGTTTACTCTTAACCTTAAAAAAGTTAGATTAATCTACAAAGGAGATAAACCAATAAAAATTACTCTTGATAAAACCGGTCCGGGTGTAGTAACTGCGGGAGATTTTCAAACTCCTCCTGAGGTGGAAATTGTCAATAAAGATTTAGTTTTAGGCCACCTTGCCGACAAAGATTCCCGACTTAAAGGTGAGTTTATAGTTGAATCTGGTTATGGTTATGTCCCCGCCGAAGCTCGAGAAACCGAAAAAGAAATTGGAATTATTCCTTTAGATGCAATTTTTTCTCCGGTTTTGAGAGTAAATTATCATGTTGGCGCTACTCGTGTTGGTCGGATGACCAACTTTGATAAATTAACCATAGAAATTTTCACTGATGGTACAATTGCTCCCAAGGAAGCCCTCCTGGAAGCAGCCAAAATTATCAGAGCATTTTTTGACCAAATCATAAATCCTCAGGAAGTTTCCCTGGAAGGCAATCTTCCTGCAAGAAAAGAAGCGGCAAAAGAAGAGCTTTCTTTAGAAGAGCTAGAATTGCCAACGAGGATTATTAACGCCTTAAGTAAAGAAGGATATAAAACAGTTGAGGATTTGCAAAAAGCGGGATTAAAGAAGGTTTCTAAAATTAGAAATCTTGGAGCCAAATCTTTGAAGATAATTGAAAAATCCCTCGCTGAAAGAAATATTACTTTAGAATAAAAATTTTAAAGATGAAGAAGTCTGTTTTTGGTCGTAAATTAGGGAGAAATACCAATCAGAGGAAAGCGCTCTTTCGCTCTCTGATTGCCGCGTTAGTTGAACAAGGGCAAATCAAAACCACTTTGGCGAAAGCCAAAGCTGTCAAAGCGGAGGCTGAAAAATTAATTACCAAAGCCAAAAAAGGTACCTTAACCGACAAAAGGGTAATTTTTAGAACCTTACCCAAAAGATCTTTAGTTAATCGTTTGGTTGAGCAAATTGCCCCTCAGTTAAAAGAGCGGAAAAGTGGTTATTTAAGAATCTTAAAACTTGAAGAAAGAAAAGGGGATCGCGCGAAAATGGCTCTTTTATCTTTTGTCGATGAAGTGTCTTTGGAAAATCCTGCGACTCAAGAGCCGCCCAAAAAGGAGGAAAAAGCCTCCCCAGAAGCAGTTACTCAAACATCAGAAAAAAAATTAGCTACCAGAAGGAGAAAGAATGATCAAACCAACAAAGAAAAGTGAAATCAAAAGAGAATGGCATTTAATTGATGCCAAAGGACAAGTACTGGGCCGCTTGGCTACCCAGATTGTACCTCTTTTGTTGGGAAAAAACAAACCTTACTTTGTCCGCAATTTAGATTGCGGTGATTATGTAGTAGTTATCAATGCTAAAGAAGTGAAAGTTACTGGTAAAAAAGAAGAGCAAAAATATTATTATTCTTATTCAGGTTATCCTGGAGGATTAAAGAAAGTTTCTTTAGCACAGATGCGTCAAAAATCGCCAGAAAAAATTATTTTAAACGCAGTTTCTAAAATGCTTCCTAAAAACAAACTGCGAGATTTATGGTTAGCCAAACTGCACATTTTTGCAGGCAGCGAACATCCTTATAAAGATAAATTTAAAGCAGCTGAACCAAAAGCGAATAAAGAGAAAGGAAAGGGGAAAAATGGCGGAAAAGAAAACTGAAAAAAAGAAATATTTCTATGCGGTTGGTCGTCGAAAAAGAAGCTCGGCGCGGATCAGACTCTATCTTGGTAAAGGAGAGTCTTTGGTTAACGGTAAACCAGTTGAAGAATACTTTAAGAGTGTCTTAAAAACCAATTATTGGAGGCCCTTTGAGGTAACTGGCACTGAAGGTAAATTTTATGTGACTGCCAAGATAGAAGGTGGAGGTATCAAAAGTCAGGCTGGCGCTTTTGCCCATGGGGTTAGCCGTGCCCTAGTTAAAGCCGACGAAAAGTACAAACCAATATTGAAAAAAGAAAAATTGCTAACTCGCGATCCTCGAGAAAAAGAAAGAAGAAAATTTGGTTTGGCGCAAAAAGCCCGCGCCAAAAAACAATCACCCAAAAGATAATTTCCTTTTGCCTCACAGCAAAATGGAGAATTTCATCAATAATAAAATCAATTTCAAAACAATAATCTTCAAGGTACAAAAACATTGTTATAGTTTTCTTTGGGGCCACCCAAATTGGGCTTTTTTATGAAACTAAAATTTCTTGGCACCAAAGGAGAAATCGAAGAAAGCTCTTCTTTCCACCAGTATCATTCTTCTTTACTAGTTGAGGAAGGATCCTTTCGTTTGTTGATTGATCATGGAGTTGTAAGCCAGCCTTTGCAGGAAATTCAACCTTCAGCAATTTTAATTACCCATGGCCACCCGGATCATTTTCTTTGGTTGAAAAAAGATGAAGATTATCAGGGTAAAATTTATGTTACTCCGGAAACAGAAAAGCTAGCAAAATTTAAGAAAAACTTTGAGATTATTCCCAAAAACGAAGAGTTTACAATCGGTCCGTTTCAGATTTTGGCTTACAAGGTTGTTCATTCTCTGCGCGCTCCGGCAGTTGGTTTTAGGGTAATGTGTGGGGATAAAACC
>Ga0123519_10009659_pt1 | contig 14482 bp, 12 predicted proteins | sample YelNatPaOPRAMG02_FD_87396 | JGI IMG/M metagenome (GOLD analysis project Ga0123519, IMG submission 87396) | Hot spring microbial communities from Yellowstone National Park - Yellowstone National Park OP-RAMG-02 (version 2) | ecosystem: Environmental > Aquatic > Thermal springs > Hot (42-90C) ...
AGGGTAAACGTGAACAGTTGCGGGAGTGTCATTGGTCGCGCAGCACCCGATCTGCCGTCCCCTTGCCGTGTGGTCGGTCACAGTGAGGGCACTCTGGTGAAAGTCCTGTTCTTTCAATGCTGAACAGTTACAGATGGGCTGCCACCCAGGGCACCAGGTCAGGCAGACGGCGAATGATAACGTCGGCTGGCAGGTCGTCATGCGGCCGATCGGGTTCCACCAGCCAGATCGAGTGCATGCCGGCTGCCTGAGCACCAACGATGTCATACGGGTGATAGTCACCGACGAAGGCAGACTCGTGTGGGGGAACACCGAGGCCGGCCAATGTGTTCAGGAATATCTCCGGCCGTGGTTTGCGCAAATGAACATCGGCTGAGACAACAATCGTGTGGAAAAAGTGGCGCATCTTCAGCCGCTCCAGCGCCCGCAACACAAAGGGACCATGCCGTGCGTTGGAAATGACGCCTAGCGTCAAAGAGCGCTGCCGTAGCGCTTCCAGTGTTTCGATGGCACCGGCAATAGGCTGCACATCGGGAAGGCAGGCGTAGAAGAGCTCGTCAACCGTCGCAGCGATGACCTCATCCGCCAGACCGATATTCAGGGCCGCGGCGACGTGGTGCGTTGCTTCGTAAGCGGAAATCTCGACACCCGTCTCTTTTGCTGCCTGCCGCAGATGCAGGTAGATGTCATCGGCCCGCGCCAGGTCATCGTCGGTCAATGATGCAAGTTGTCGCTCACGCAGGAGGGTGAGGGGGGCGCGCACGGTGGTGACCAGCTCGAGATTCAACCAATCCGGCCCACAATCGGCAAGCGTCCCCGAGAAGTCGAAGAGAACAGCACGTATCATGGCACTCTTATAGCATGAAGGCATTTGGGTGTCAACACAAGAGTAGGGGAGGTCACTGTTCAGCGTTAGGATAACTTCTTGCAGGTTTTCCGCCCGTAAAGCAGGCGACTGACCCTCCCGCAGGTTACCAAACCCTGCAGGAGGGTATAGGCATTGCGGTTAACCAAAGCGCCCGGTGATGTAGTCCTCTGTGCGCCGGTCGCGCGGGGCGGTGAAGATTTGGCGTGTCGGGCCATACTCGACCACCTCGCCCGAACGTGTCCCCTCCCGCAACATCATCATTGCCGTATAATCTGAGACGCGCGCCGCCTGCTGCATATTGTGCGTCACAATCACAATCGTATAGGTTACAGCCAGATCATGCATCAGCTCTTCGATCTTGAGGGTGGCGATGGGGTCGAGGGCAGAAGCCGGCTCGTCCATGAGGATGACTTCGGGCTCCACGGCCAGGGCGCGGGCAATGCACAACCGCTGTTGTTGGCCGCCGGAAAGGGCCAATGCCGATTGCTGGAGCTTGTCTTTCACCTCATCCCACAGGGCAGCGCGGCTCAGGCTTGTTTCCACAATCCGATCAAGCTCTCGCCTGCTGGTGATGCCATACAGGCGCGGGCCATAGGCCACGTTATCATAGATGCTCTTGGGGAATGGATTGGGCCGCTGAAAGACCATGCCGACACGCCGGCGGACATCAACCACATCCTCACCCGGCGCGTAAATATCCCTATCGTCGAGCAAGACCTTGCCGACCGTTCGCGCCCGTGGATTGAGGTCGTTCATCCGATTGAGCGAACGTAGCAACGTGGACTTGCCGCAGCCCGAGGGCCCGATGATGGCCGTGATGCGGTGTTCCGGCACATCCAGGTTAATGTCAATGAGCGCCTGGAACGAGCCATAGTACACTGAGACGTTGATCATGCGCATCTTATTGCGTGTGGCTGCCAAGGCTGTTTCTTGTTGGGCGGCAATAAGGCGCGACATGTTGATCGAACTACCGTTTTCCAGGCTGTTTTGCCTCGTGGATACATACACTGCCCTGCTGGTGTTCATGCGGTGTCCTCCCACTCAGCCCAATCCCAATTTGCGCCGCCGCCAAACAATAATGAGGCGCGCTGTAATGTTCAGACCCAGGACCAGCGTCATCAAGACGAGGGCCGTTGTCCAGGCCTTGTCATGCCAATCCTTATATGGCGCCACCGCATAGATGTAGATTGTCTGGGGCAGTGCGGCAATGGGGTGAGTGATGTCTGTATTCATAAAGGAATTGCCAAAGGATGTGAGCATCAAGGGGGCTGCCTCGCCAGCCACGCGGGCGATGCCAAGCATGATGCCGGTGACCACTCCTTCCAATGCGGCCGGCAGCATCACGCGTAGAGATGTTTTCCACTCCGGCGCGCCGAGGGAGAGGCTGGCCTCGCGCAGGCTGTTGGGCACCAGCTTCAGCATCTCTTCCGTGGTGCGCGTCACGGTGGGGAGCATGATGATTGATAGGGCAACCCCTCCGGCCAGGGCCGAGAACTGGTGCATTGGCAGCACGACAACCGTATAGGCGAAGATGCCCACCACAATAGACGGTATGCCTGACAAGACGTCGGTGGCAAAGCGAAGGCTCAGGCCCAGCCGTGTATTGGGGTGGGCGGATGCGTAGATGGCCGCCAGGATGCCGATTGGAATAGAAAAAATGCAGGCCAGGGTCACCAGGATGGCCGAGCCGACGATGGCATTGACTACCCCTCCGCCGGGCACACCGACCGGCGTCGGCAGTTTGGTGAAGAAATCGAAACTGAGAAAACGCCCTCCCTGGATCAGCACATAGAGAACGATCCAGAGCAACGGGATAATGGCCACAACGGTCGCCAGACCCGTCAGGCCCAGCATAACCGTGTTGGTTATCCGCCGCACCAGATAGCGTTGGCGGCTTTGGGCGCGGACGACAACAGTCATACGCGTGCCTCCTGGGGAACTCTCCGGGCAACGTTCCACACCAGTAGACGTGCAAATAGATTGAGGAGCAGGGTCAGGGCAAACAACGCCAGACCGATTTCGATGAGAGCACTGAGATAAAGCGGGTAGGTTGCTTCGGTGAATTCATTGACGATGACCGAGGCCATGGTGTAGCCAGGATGGAGGGCAGACAGGCTAAGGTCAAGGTTGTTGCCAATGACCATGGTGACGGCCATGGTCTCGCCGAGCGCCCGTCCCAGACCGAGAATAACGGCGCCCAGAATACCCGATAGCCCATAGGGAATAAGTACCTGCCAGATTGTTTCCCACTGTGTGGCGCCCAGGGCCAGCGACGCCTCGCGTTGACTGCGCGGAACGGCCAGGAAGACATCACGGCTGACCGCACTGATGGTAGGAATAATCATGATCGTCAACACCAGTGATGCCGCCAGGCGGCTCGGCCCATAGGCCGGCCCGGCGAAGAGTGGTATGGAGCCCAAATACCTGGCCAGGAACACGGAGATGGGACGAACAAGAGCAGGGATAAAAACATAAAGGCCCCACAGACCATAGACGACGCTTGGCACTGCGGCCAACAGCTCGACCAGAAAGCCCAACGGCATGCGCAGCCATTCGGGCGCCAATTCGGCCAGAAAGATGGCAATGCCAAGACTGATGGGCACGGCCAGAACAACGGCCAGAAGAGAGGTCTGCAGTGTGCCCATAATGAAGGGTAAGGCACCAAACTGTTGCGCCACCGGGTCCCAGGTTGTCGTCCACAGAAACTTGAGACCAAAGGCGACACGTGAGAGGGTCGAGTTGCTCCATAATTGATAGCCGATAGCAATAACGATTGCCACGACCAGCAAGGCCGCGGCCGCGATGATTAGGTTAAAGGGATAATCACCATGCCCCGTGATACGCCCAAGACGGCGACGAAGGAGCGATCGTTTTTGAACTTGTCCGCGCACACTCATGACGCTTCCCCTCCTTGACGTGGATGCGGGGCTTCGCTGTTGACCATCCCGCAGGTTGCTGCGACTCAGGCAATGGAATTACCAAACCTGCGGGAGGGTTTCCCACGCGCGCAAAGTCAGGAGAGGCAGTGTGGGCCACAGGCTGCCCTCCTGACAGGTATAGTACCTGAAAAGCGCAACTACATCAGCGGCTTACCCTGGCAGGTGACTTGATCCAGTTTGGCAAGCACGCTTGTCCGTACAGCGGCCGGCAGGGGAACATAGTCCAGCTCGGCGGCGAACCTGGCCCCCGCGTCGGACAGCGCCCACTTCATGAAGTTGATGATCGCCTTACCCCGTGCACAATCCTGCTGATCCATGTACAGGATAATGTAGGTGTAACCGGCAATGGGCCACGACGATTCGCCCGGCGCATTGACGATGGACAGAGCTAGGGTGTCGGGCATTTTGCCGGCGAAGTCTGTCATGGCGTTTTGAATTGTTTGCGCTGTCGCCGCGACCACCGCGCCGGCAGTGTTCCTCATTTTGGCATAGGGCAGCTTGTTTTGCTTGGCATAGGCCAGCTCGACATAGCCGATGGAACCATCGTTCTGGGAGACGGTGCCGGCCACGCCTTCATTGCCCTTACCACCCAGGCCAACCGGCCAGTTGACCGACGTATTCTTACCGACCTTATCTTTCCACTCGTTGCTCACAGTGGCAAGGAAGTCGGTGAAGATGAATGTGGTGCCTGAGCCGTCCGAACGATGCACGACAATGATGTCTTTCGCCGGCAGTGTCAGGTTGGGATTGAGCGCAGTAAGCGCCGGATCGTTCCACTTTGTGATCTTGCCGAGGAAGATGTTGGCCAGCGTCTGGCCGTCCAGAATCAAAGCATCCTTGCCTTGCAATTCTTTGACATTGTAGGTGGGCACAACCGCGCCGGCAACACTGGGGAACATTTGCAACCTGGCAGGGGCAACGGCCTGATAGTCGGCATCACTGAGGATGGCATCTGAACCGGCGAAGTCTACCGTCTTGGCTTTGATCTGCTGGATGCCGCCACCGGAACCGATTGACTGATAGTTGAACTTGACCGAAGGGTTGATGCTTGCGTATTCGTAGAACCAGCGGCTGTAGAGTGGATAGGGGAACGTGGCACCGGCACCGTTGATGAGCATCGAGCTACTGCCCGGTGCGGCCGGGGTTTGTGTTGGAATGACGACCGGCCCAGATGTCCCGCCTCCACAGGCGGCGACCATCACAATTAGCACGGCTGCCAGCACCCACACGACATATGGCGACGCTCGTCGTGAACTGTGAACAAACATCGTTGTTTTTCTCCTCTTTGTCTTTAAAGCGATTCCTGGCTGAGATGACAGTCGAGGAGGTATTGCCGAATATCCGGACCATCGGGCACGCTGACAACCCGGGGTCGCCCGTCACGCCAGAGCACCATGCGAAAAACGGTCTTGTTCTTCTGCACCGGATTGACCATGACATAGACAGGCGGCCCGATCTGCCAGCCCGCGTCCAACTCTTGCATCAGCTCTGCAAAGGACTGGTAGCCGACCGAATCGGTAGACGTCTTACCAAAGGGAAACGGCGCCATGAGTGTCCTCAAGATGCTTGCATGCATAGGCTCTTTTTCCTCTCTTCATCTTAGCATCTTGAGTATAGCATCTCTGCATTAAGGGGAGTTTGTGAGTATGTTAACAATACGTAAACGTTTGGCGGTGTTTGGGGCCAAGATGCCTTTTATCCGGCGCGAATCGGCAGGGTGAAACGGAAGGTTGCACCGTGCCCTTCGATGCTCTCGGCCCAGATCTGGCCGCCATGGGCCTGGACAATGTGCTTGGCAATGGCCAGGCCCAGCCCGGTTCCGCCACTGGAGCGGGCACGATCGGCCTTGTAGAAGCGCTCAAAGATGCGCGGTAAATCGGCGGCGGCAATACCCACCCCTGTATCCTGAACGGAGATCGTCACCATCGTCCCCGCCGTGGCCGAAACCGTGATCTGCCCGCCTGGCGGAGTGAATTTGATGGCATTGTGGAGCAGGTTGCTTAGCACCTGTTGCAGTCGCTCACCGTCGGCCAGAACCAGGGGCAGATTGTCGGGTAAATCAATACCGATTGTCAGGCCTGCCCGCTCGGCCTGAGGGCGCAGCCGCTCGACGGCGGGGTTGATAAGATCAGCGACGCCCGTTGGCACCAGCTTGAGCGGCACCTTCCCCGACTCGATGCGTGAGAGCTCCAGAAGCTCACGTACCATTTGGGTCATGGCGTCCACTTCGGCATCCATCTGCACGAGGAAGCGCTCGGCCATGGGCCGGTCGTCTATGGCTCCATCGCGCAGTGTATCAACCAGTGCCTTGAGGGCAGCCAGCGGATTGCGCAGCTCATGTGAGATGTTGCTGATGAAATCGCGCCGGATTGTCTCCAGGCGGCGCACTTGGGTCAGGTCTTGCAGGATGAGCAGCAAGCCGCCGCCCGGTGGCTCCTGCAGTGGGGTGGCGATCACGCGTAGGAACGGACCACGTATGCCGATCTCCACCAGGTCGCTTTGCTCCTTACCGGTCTGCCGACAACGCTGCCACACGGCCACGACCTGATGATCGCGGGCCACGGCCACCAGGCTCTCGCCGCTTGCCTGCTCTGCTGCCACACCCAAGAGATGCGCTGCAGCCGGATTCATTAACTGGACGCGCCCTTCGCCGTCGGTGATCACTGCGCCATCGGTCATGTGGGTCAGCACTGCCTCTAACTTGTTGCGCTGGTCAACGAGCGTTTCCATCTGATTCTGGAAGCGGCCGGCCATGTTGTTGAATGCCTCGGCCAATCGCCCCACCTCATCGCGGGTTGACGACATGACACGGATGCCCAGATCACCCTGGGCCATTTGCTCGACAATCGCCGTCAGTTGGCGCACCGGCAGCGCCGTTCTGTCGGCAATGAGGATGGCTAACACAATAACAAGAATGAGCCCCACCAGAGTAGCCACAGCCAGCGTTTGGTTCAAATGATGCACCTGCGCATTGATGGCCGTCAGGGGAACCGACAGGCGGACGATACCGATTGTGTTGCCTTCGTTAGAAACGGGCACGGCGGCATAGATCATCTCTTGACCCAGGGTTGTGCTGAAGCGAACACTGAAGCCGCGCCCTGTTGCCAAGGCTTGTTGCACCTCGGGCCGGTTGAGGTGGTTATCTACGATTGTAGTGATCGAGGAATCTGCCAACACACCCCCGTCGGTGGCCATGATCGTGACACGGGCAGCGAGCAGGCTCGAATAGTGAAGGGCAAGGGATGTCAACTGCCCGGCGCGGTCGGCAGAAGTGAATGCCGGTCGCGCCAGATCGGCGACCAGAATGGCCTCATCGAGCAACTGGTCGTGCAGGTTTTCGAGATAGGCCTGACGGCTCGACCGCGACAGATACGCCATCATGCCGAGCATGGCAACGAGAGCAAGCAAGATATATGGAACCGCAATACGCCAACGGATGCTGCCAAACATGGATGGCGACACCCCCTTATCCGTCGAACCGGTAGCCGGTGCCACGCACGGTGATGATGCGGCTTGGGTTGGCGGGGTCGGGCTCGATCTTCTCGCGCAGCCAGCGTACATGGACGTCTACTGTGCGCGTGCCGCCGTCGTAATCCCAGCCCCATACGTTCTCAAGAATCTGATCACGAGAGAGAGCCATGCCCCGGTTTTGCGCCAGGTAGATCATAAGCTCGTATTCTTTTGGCTTGAGGGCAACGGTTTCGCCGTTGATGAGCACTTCACGTCGCGACAGGTCAAGGGTTAGATTGCCAAAGATGAGACGCTCGCCTGCTGGCGGCGGAACGGTGGTGGCCGCCATTTGTTCCCTGATCAGGCGCACGCGTCGCAGCAGCGCCTTGACGCGGGCCAGCAGCTCGCGCATGCTGAACGGCTTGGTTAGGTAGTCGTCTGCACCAACCTCCAAGCCAACGACTTTGTCAATCTCTTCATCACGGGCTGTGAGCATGAGGATTGGCACGGTCATCTCGCGGCGCAGGATACGGCAGACCTCAAAACCATCCAGGCCAGGCAGCATGATGTCGAGGATGATAGCATCGGGCGTTTCACGGCGGGCCACTTCCAGCGCCGCCACGCCGTCTCTGGCCGTACACACCCGGTAGCCCTGCCGCATGAGGTTGTATTGCAGCGTTTCGACCAGTGAGGGCTCGTCTTCGACAACCAGGATCTTGTCTGTTGATTCATTCATCTTAGCCGATCACTTTCCCAATGCACGTCGCAGGTCCTCGTAGCCGGTCATGTTCTGCACGGTGAGCATGAAGTCGCGTAAGGTTGGACTGCGACGGCGTAACTCACGCAGATCGTCGCCGATGGTGTCAGGGCGAATGGCGCCGGGGCCTTCGGCGTACGAACCATAGAAGGCAAAGAAGGCTTGATTGAGCTTGCGGATATAGACGCCGTGGGCGGCCAGGTTCTGGCGACCTTCTTCCATAACCTGCTCAGCCCCGGCGATGTCGCCGGCTTTCAGCCGCTCCTCGGCTGCAAGATAAATGCGACGCAGCTCGCGATCTGGGTTGAAGGGCTGCGCTGCTTCAGGCCGTCTCTCACTCGCACTGCCATCGCTAGAGGACGCGCCAGGCGTTGACTCTGCTCCTGCCGGGGCGTCGCTGCCGGGGGGAACTGCAACCGTCGGTGTCGGTGGAGTTTGCCAGGAAAGCACCTTCCGGGCTTCGCCGTAATACGCTTCCAGCACAGCAGCCCCAACCTCATCGCCGAAAAGACTGCAAACGGTCTCATTCATGGCCGTTGCATCGCCGGTTTTGCCGTAGCTCATCCCCAGCGGATAAAAGGTCAAATAGACATGGCACCACTCATGGCTGACCGTCCCGATCATCCAGTCACGCGGCCCTGTGCTGGAGACCATTGTCGGATACGTGGAATAGCCACCAATGGGCACAACCAGCGAGCGTACATTGAGGGCCTGATCCACCGCCGACTCCAAGTCATCCGTTTCGCCGAGCGTCAGTGAGCGCCGGACGGCAACCTGATCGCGCATTTGAATTCGATCAACGTATGAAATGACCAACACATGCGGCAAGTCAATGAGCTTGAAGAAGACCGGTGGGAAGAAAACGTTGCCCATCTGGAAGACACTGATGTTTTCCTGCTTGAGTACATCTTGCACCTGGTGGGCAATGACCTGTTCGACCACCAGGCTCTCTTGGGCACGCTTCTGCCGGGCATCGTTCAGTTGCTGTTCCAGCGAAAGCAGGCGAGGATCCGATGCCGCAACTCCGCGGACGGCCAGATTGTTGATCTCTGTCTCCAGGCGATTGACGTCGGCGGCGCCGGCAAAGAAGCTTTGCAAGACAGCCTGCTGTTGCTCCGGCGTTGCCCCGGAGCCGAACGCAGACACCAAGGCATATCTGAGCTGGCCGACAACCGTCCTTACCGTCCACCACGAGAGGCCGAAGCTATCGGGCCCGGTTAAGAAGCCCAGCCGCGTCCGGTAATATCCATCTGGCGTCAGGTCTGACGCCGGGAACAGTCCCAAGAAGAGGGCAAGCAGGAGCAAGACGACGGCCAGAGCATAGCGGCGGCTGATGCGAAAAGAGGTCATCGCTTTCCTACTTCTGCACCAAGGCAAAATTTGCCCCATCCCAGGCATAGATGTCTACCTGATGATCATGGCGGGCAAGAATCTCAACCTGTCCATCACCGTTGACGTCTGCCAACTCGAATCCCGCCTCTCCAAAGGCCTTGCCATCGAAATAACCGCCCACCGGCGTTGCCAGGCGATAGCCAACCGGCCGACTGGTGAAGACATAGAGCATGCGCCCCGCGCCGGCAGGATTGGTTACTCCGACCAGGATCTCAGGCTCGGCCTGTCCGGTCAGATGCATCAGGTCAATGCCGAGTGGGGTTGTTCCGCTCAGTTCTTCGCTGTTCCAGATCAACCGATAGTCGCCTGGGCCGCCGGTGGGGCCGTAGTAGTGGAACAATGCCATGTGCAGACCGCGCTCGCCCGGAGCGCGATAGGCGGCGCTGATCTCCAACAGCCCATCATTATCAATGTCACCTGTCGCTCTCGCCAGGACGGTACTCCCCTGGGGCAGCAGGCGCAAGGGGGTTGCCGCCTCTGGGCGGAAGGAATCAACTGTCGGCGTGGACGTCGGTGTAGGCGTGGGGACGTTGGCCGGGCCCAAGGCGATAGCGCCGGTTGGAAATGTGAGCATCAGGCGTGGGCGATGGTGCAGGTCGCGCGAGTCTGCCGAAATAAGATCATATTGCACGGCGTTGACGGCCTCACCTGTGAGAATGACGCCCTGGTTGGCTTGCGGATTGGCGATCCACTGTTTGACCAGGTTGGTGACATCGAACGTCAACCAAATGCCGCGCTCATCGGCCATAACCTCGCCCACAGGCGGGGCTACCCTATCGCTTTCACCACCGGCGCCGGGGTTCTGCCAGAGAAGGCCTTGTTTCGCCTGCAGCCAGGTTGCCTCTTTAAGGAGCCACGGCTTGAGGACGGCATGCATCATGATTTTCATCGGCGTATCGTTGCTTCGCCCACCGACATAGAAGCTCATGTCGGCATGGTAAATGGGTGTGTTCGCCGGCAGATCACCCAGATGAAAGTAGACCAGTCCGGCCATGATGTCTCCCTGGCGAATGCTGATAACCGGGGCGTCGGCGTAATTGGCCGTGCGATTCCAGGCACTGATATAGGTATCTTCCGTACCCTCATAGGGAACGAAGCGCCCCCCGATGTACCAGGTTGCTCCCTGCTGTAGGGTCAGGCCGGCAACAGCCGGTGTTGCCGTTGGCGTAACCGTTACTGTTGCCGTGCGTGTGGGCAGCGGCGTCAGCGTGGGCAGGCGAGTCGGAGTGGGAGGCGGCGTGGGCGTATAGACCGGCTCGGTGGGCGCGGCGGTTGGGACGGTCTTCAGTTGAGGGGTGGGTGTGGCCTCCGGGCCGTAGAGTGATTCACGCCAGGCGCGCGGCAACGTTACGGCGCAGCCGGTCAGGATGATCAAACTGAGGAAGGTACATGTGTACCGTGCATGTCGTATGGCGAATCGCACCCATCCCTGCATAGTGGCTGTATTATAGCGCATTGGCGGGGAGGCGACAAGCCGCCTGCCTGACACTCAGACAATTCAAGATAACAATCATGGTCAGTCAACATACCTGTGACAGCGCTGTATGAGCCGAATTGACGTCCGAGAAGGTCAAACAGGCAGGGTAAAACTGCCGTTCAGAGCCGCAAAACCACCCAAGGGGCGACCATATAGCCGCTAACTGCTCCTGTAACCGCCAGAGGTAGCTTGCAGTGGTACTTCAGGCCGGTAGCGGTCTGTTATCTTGAAATGTCTGTGTACCCCAGCGGGCAAGCTTGTCTTCGTTCTCCCGGCATGGTATAATCCATGCTGCCAGTGTATGCTCTCCCTGCCCATGCACAAGGAGGGGGCGCATGGCGCTAGAAGCAGGCAGGGGTACACTGTGCCCCGCATTGGCGCCAGCCGCCCTGTCGCACGCAGGGATGGGGTCTGTATCGTAGAGGCTGCACCGGTGTTGTCTCCTGTGGAGAGGTCCTTCCTTTTCTCCTCTACAGCCAATCACACGATCAGGAGGATAGACGATGGCAAATACGACACTGTTGGAGGGATGGGCGATTGTCCTGGGAGCCTCATCGGGGTTCGGGGCAGCCTGCGCCCTGGAATTGGCCCGCAACGGACTGAACATCTTCGGCGTCCATCTCGACCTGAAGGCAACACTGCCTAACGCCCGCAAGGTCCAGGCCGACATCGAGGCGACCGGGCGCAAGGCCGTCTTCTTCAACCAGAACGCCGCCGATGTGGACAAGATGAATCGGGCGCTGGACAAAATGCAGGACATCATGAAGGCCGACGGCGGGCCGGGGCAGATACGCGTTCTGCTGCACTCGCTGGCCTTCGGCACACTCAAGCCCTACATTGCCGACAATCCGGACGATGCTATTTCGCCCGAAAACATGGATATGACCCTGAACGTCATGGCCCATTGTCTGGTCTATTGGACGCAAGCCCTGGTGCGGCGCAACCTGTTGGGCGAAGGCAGCCGCGTCTTTGCCATGACCAGCGCCGGCTCCCACCGTGCTCTGCCCTACTATGGCGCCGTGTCGGCAGCCAAAGCCGCCCTGGAGGCGCACTGCCGCCAACTGGCGCTGGAATTGGGGGCCAAGGGCATCTCGGTCAATGCCCTCATGGCCGGTCTGACCGTTACGCCTGCCCTGCTCAAGATCCCCGGCCACGAGCTATTGATGCAAGAAGCCCTCAAGCGCAATCCCACCGGTCGCTTGACAACGCCTGAAGACGTGGCTGGTGCCCTGGTCGCCCTTTGCCACCCCAAGGCCGGACGCATCAACGGCGCGACGATCGCCATTGACGGCGGCGAGGACATCGTCTGAGACGAAAAGATGGTCGGGCTGCCACGCCCGACGGCAGAAGGACACATCTGCGTGGGGCAACTAAAGTCGCGCCTGCGATGGCGCAATGCCGACCTTCGTCGGTCGGTGAATGATCCTCCCGCAGGGTTGGGGTTACCTGCGGGAGGGTATATCGGACACGGTTTCCCTGTGCCTATCCGGCACAGGACAGGCAACTACCTGCAAAGATGTGTCCAAATCCCCGGTTCCCTGAGATCAGGATAGCAACTGTGGAGGTGCTATTGCTGCATGGCACACAGGAAAGTGACGATCATTGGTGGCGCAACTATCTTGCTGACCCTGGCCGTGTCGCTTCTCTTCCTGAATGGTTGTGGCTCGTCGAGCACGCTTCCCCCCACCCCTACCCCCTGGCCTACACCCATCGTTGTCCAGCAGTCAACGTACACCGTCACTCGCGGCTCGGTCACCGATTACATTATCCTGGACGGCCGAGCCTCGCCGGTTTACTGGGATCCACTCTACTTCAAGGTAGACGGTAAGCTCAGCGTGCTCAATGTGTCCGAAGGTCAGTTCGTCCGCAAGGACGACATCCTGGCCGAACTCGACACCAAAGTGTTGAGCGACCAACTGGCCCAGGCCCGTCTGACCCTGGAGCAGGCGCAGAACCAGGCGCAACAACAGCAGGCGAGCAGCAAGTATGCCCTGGAACGAGCGCGCCTCACGCTGCGTATGCAGGAACTGACATTGGAGAAAATGCGCCGCGCCGCCGGTCAGGGGCCGACGCCTCAACTCACCCAAGCCCAGGCCGAGCTTGAGCGGGCGCGGGTGAACCTTCAGCGCGCTCAGGAGGCCTATGACGCCGTGGCCTCGCGCCCCAATGTTGCAGCCCTGCCGCAATCGGCTGCCCTGCAGACGGCCACCATTGACTACAAGCTGGCCGAGGCCAGGTATATGCAGGCGCTCAGTGACATGGACAGCCAACTGGCCATGCAGGAGCTTCAGGTCCAGCTTGCCCGTCTGACGGTGCAAGAATTGGAAGAAAAGGCCAACGCTGCCGGCGGCAGTGATGTCAACAAGGCACAGATCCAGGTTGATGCCCTTGAGCGACAGATCGAGGACCGTCGCCTGCGCGCCCCCTATGATGGGCAGGTCGTCGCCATCGGCATCAATCTGCAGGGACTGACCAAAGCCTTTGCCGCCCGCCCCAAAGTCGGCGACAACATCGCCGCCTATGCCGCCTTGGTGGTCATCGCTAAACCTGAGCCTTTGGAAATCACCGTCGACAGTAGCCAGAAGCGGGTGTCCGAGCTCTACGTCGGACAGCCGGTGACGATCACCCATTCCGCCTGGGCTCGCCCCTTCAGCGCCGAGATCACGGCGCTGCCGGTTGCCATGAGCGATTCTGGAAATCAGATGGCCGGCGGCCAGGCTGTGCACATTGCGCTGCCGCGATCGGCGCCACCCATGGCCAACGGCGACCCCGTCAAAGTCACCATCGAGGCAGAAACGCATCGCGACACCCTGTTTCTGCATCCGGCAGCCGTCAGACGGTTTGCCGGGCGTACCTTTGTCGTCGTCCAGGAAGGCGACAAACAGCGCCGCATAGACGTGAAGGCCGGACTGGAGAACTCGGAGCAGGTGGAGATTCTTTCCGGCCTCAACGAAGGCGATGTGGTGGTCGGCCCATGAGCGTGCCCCTCTTCGGCATCATCGGCCTGGCCATTCGACGCCTGCGTAGCCGCCCCTGGTTGACCGCGCTGTCGCTGCTGGGCATCGTCCTGGCCATCGGCCTGGTCATCAGCATCCCTGTCTTCGCCCAAGGCGTGAGTTACCTGGTCTTGCAAGATGAAATGGCCAGCCTGAGTCAGATCAAGAACCGGGCGCCGCTAACCATGCGCTTCTACTTTGCCGCCCGTCGCAAGCCGGTGACCATCGCCATGGTGCGCGATCTCCAGCAGCAATTCGCCCGGGTCATCGCCGACAAAACGGGCCTGCCCATACGTGAGCAAATCATGTATGTCGAAGGACCCACCATGTATCTCCGCTCACTTCCCGATGGCCCACAGTACGATCCCGAAGCCTACGACCTCATTGCGACGCCCTTGTCCTTTGTCGTCGTCGAGAACATAGAGTCGCACATTCAAATCGTGGATGGGCGCCCCTTCGACCAGGCCGTCCGCGGCGAGCGCATGCCCATCTGGATTCATGAGGAAACCGGAAACCTGATGGGTATGCAGGTGGGCGAGGTGTACAATCTCTATACCCAGGCATCAGACCAGCCGGTGCCCGTCTATATTGCCGGCATCTGGC
>Ga0123519_10009662_pt1 | contig 14482 bp, 15 predicted proteins | sample YelNatPaOPRAMG02_FD_87396 | JGI IMG/M metagenome (GOLD analysis project Ga0123519, IMG submission 87396) | Hot spring microbial communities from Yellowstone National Park - Yellowstone National Park OP-RAMG-02 (version 2) | ecosystem: Environmental > Aquatic > Thermal springs > Hot (42-90C) ...
AAATCGTTTGGACTTTTTCTCTATACTTATTCAAAATTAAATTTAACGCTTGCCAGTTTTCGGATTTTATAAGCAAACCATCAAGTAAATCATCTAAATCTGCATCCTCAGTAATTTTCTCAAGAAGTTTTTCTTTAAATTCTTCACTAAAATATTTTGTATCAATAGGAAGTTTTTTGTTTTTCAAATCATTTGCCTTTAATCCATTAAACTCAAATCCCATCTCTTTCCATTCTTTCTTTTGCTCTTTATTTTTCCATATCTCATCATAAAATTCTTCAGGTACTCTATCAGTGGTTATCACATACTCTGTCTTTAAGACAAACTTTTTTTTCTTCCATAACCTCTTTTGAAAATCCTCAATGCTGGATAGAAAATCCACAATATTCTCTCCAATCTCCCTTACAACTTTTGCTCTTGTTATGCGTTTGTCTAAAAATCTCTCCTTTTCCAGTGTTTCAATATCTAAAACCTCAGCTTTGATAAAATAATCTAGTTGTTCAGATAGGAATTTTTTCAAATCTTCGTGAATAAAATAATCCTTTGTATTTTTAGCAGTAAATCTATTTAGTTGATAAATAAGAAGTGCCTTTCCATTTTTGTATTCTTTGTTTAGAACTGCTTTTAATGTAGATTCTTTAGTTTTCTTTAATACCTCCTCATAAATTTTCTGGTTAATCTTCTCTTGTTTTGTAGTATTGCTACCACCTTCTACATCATAGTGTTTTATCTCTTTTTCAGTAAGTTCTCTATACTGAAAACAGATAATTAATGTTTTATCCTCTATTGTTAGTAGTTTTTCATCATCAAGGACAAAAAACCTTTCTTTTGTAGCTTTGTTGTAACCTAATTCTTCTTTTGCTGAAACAACCCGAAAGATGACTTTGTAATCACCGGCTTTAAATGTATAGTCCCGGAAGAGAAGACCTGTTTTTGTGTAATACTGCCCTGAATTCACCCAGTAGAGTTTTACCTCTTCACCATTATAGGGAATAGCATATTTATGTGCTTTTATAGAATATCGGTAATGTGGGATAAAATCACCTTCTTCATAGTATCGGGAGAAGAAATTATAAAGGTCGTTGAAAACCTGTGACTTAATCTCATCAATCACTTCTGCCTCATCTCTTTGTGCTTTTATTGATAAAAATTCTTTACCAAGCGGAGTTTCTTTAAACTCTTCTTTAAGTTCCCCTATAGGAGTGAAAGCCTCTTTTCCTAAAGATTGGATAACTTTATTTTTTGCCTCTTCAAATCTTTGATTTATGTCAGTTAGTCTTTCATCTTTATGCTTAGCGAAAGCATCCTCAACCTTATTTTTAAGGTCTTCTTGAATAAACTTCTCAATCCTGTCTCGTTTGTAATTTAGGATACGATAAATCCCAAAATCTAAATCGGAAGTTTCAAACTGAAAAAGCCTTTTAAGTAAATCCTGGAATTTCTGAATACCGTTCATATTTACCTCGCTTATTTAACATCAGAAGATTTCGTATTTTGTAAAACTTTCTGTGAAGATTTTTCACTCAGCCATTCATCAATCACATCTTTTTTAAATTGCCACTGACCAGCGACTTTTAGAGAAGAGATAAATCCTGTGCGAGTAAGTTTATAAATGGTATACTTAACCATTTGTAAATATTCTACCTCTTGCTTCATTATCTCTCTTCCCTCTATAAAGGCAAACCTTTCTTTAAAATATAATATACAAAATAACATAATTGTTATCAAGATAAATCTTAATAAGAATTGATAGATAAAATAAGCAAATTATAGAATAGCAAATGGTAAAGTTTTTAACTATTGTAATTAGCAAAATTAGAGAAACTGGTGAGTAGTGATTTATAGCTCCGGGGCCTGGAATCGAACCAGGAAGTACGGCTCCAAAGGCCGTTGTGTTACCGATTACACTACCCCGGAAAATAAACAAATCCTTTAATTCTTTAATTCTTCAATGTTATCTAAAGGAGTATACTCTAAATCAAATGTATCTGCAACTGCTTTGTAAGTAACTTTACCTCGATATATATTCAAACCTTTTGCAATTGATGGAAAAAGTTTAACTGCTTCTACTATACCATGGTTTGCTATCTTTAATACATACGGAAAAGTTGCATTAGTTAAAGCAAATGTTGAAGTTCTACCTACTGCTCCAGGCATATTTGTAACTCCATAATGAACTACTCCATTATATATAAAAGTAGGATTAGAATGTGTTGTAGGACGAGAAGTTTCAATACATCCTCCCTGGTCTATTGCAACATCAACTACAACTGAACCTGGTTTCATTGTCTTTATCATCTCCTTAGTAACCAAGACAGGTGCTTTTGCTCCTTTAACTAATACTGCTCCGATAAGTAAATCTGCTTTTCTAACCTGCTCTCTAATAGTATATCTATTTGACATAAGTAATGTTACATTTTTTGGCATTATATCATCTAAGTATCTCAATCTATTTAAATCAACATCAAGTATAGTTACTTTTGCTCCAAGTCCTGCTGCTACCTTTGCTGCATTTGTGCCAACTACTCCACCACCTATAACAACCACCTCGCAAGGAGCAACTCCTGGAACTCCACCAAGCAAAACTCCTCTTCCCATCATTGGTTTTTCTAAATACTTTGCACCTTCCTGAACAGACATTCTTCCTGCAATTTCGCTCATTGGAGTTAAAAGAGGAAGTAAACCATTTTCCTCCACTGTCTCATAAGCAACAGCTATTGCTTTTGTTTTTAAAAACCCCTTTGTAAGTTTTTCATCAGCAGCAAAATGAAAATATGTGAATACAATCTGACCTTCTCTTATTAAAGGTAACTCTTTTGGAAGTGGCTCTTTAACTTTTACTATTAAGTCTGCTATTTTATAAATTTCTTTATTTGAATCTTTTATAACTGCTCCTGCCTTTCTATATTCAGCATCTGTAATACCACTTCCTAAACCTGCATTTTTTTCAACAAACACTTTATGACCTGCTCGGGTAAGAGCATCTACACCAGAAGGAACCATTCCTACTCTAAATTCAGATTCTTTTATTTCTTTTGGAATTCCTATTATCATTGTTACCTCCTAATAAATTATAAATTTTCACTTAAAATATCATCTTTAATACTTCTCTTACATTTTTAATACCAATAATACTACTGTTATCTTTTAAACTTAAATTTTTCTTATTGCTTTCAGGAATGATACACTTATTAAATCCCAACCTTGTTGCTTCTTTAATCCTTTCATCTACATGAGAAACTGCTCTAACTTCTCCAGAAAGTCCTACTTCCCCAAAACATACTGCTTTTGGGTCTGTTGGAAAATCTTTTATATTTGAAATAATTGCAACTATTACGCCTAAATCAGCTGCTGGCTCTTCTACAGTTATTCCACCTGCAACATTAACAAATATATCTAAATTTGCTAAATTAAACCCTACCCTTTTTTCTAATACTGCTACAAGTAATGGAAACCTATTATAGTCCACTCCATTGCATCTCCTCTGTGGCATACCAAAATATGCTGGTGAAACTAATGCCTGAATCTCCACCAAAAACGGTCTTGTTCCTTCCATAGCAGGAACAACAACAGAGCCAGATGAATCTACTGACCTTTCACTTAAAAAAATCTCCGAAGGATTAGTTACCTCTCTTAACCCATTCTCTTGCATTTCAAATACTGCTATTTCATTTGTAGGACCAAATCTATTCTTGTAAGATCTTAAAATTCTAAAATTATGATTCTTATCTCCTTCAAAATATAAAACAGTATCAACTAAATGTTCTAAAACTCTTGGGCCTGCTATAGAACCTTCTTTTGTAACATGACCAATTAAAAAAATAGAAATCCCCTCTCCTTTACTTAAATACATTAGTTTGGTTGCATTTTCTCTAACCTGAGAGACACTTCCAGGAGCAGAAGGAATATCATCATTAAATACAGTTTGTATTGAATCAATAATTACTACTTTTGGTTTTATATCCTCAATATGCTTTTCTATAATTTTAATATTTGTTTCAGAAACAAGATATAAGTCCTTTGATAATACCTTTAATCTATTGGCTCTCATTTTAATCTGACTAACTGATTCTTCTCCTGAAACATATAAAACAAGACCGTATTTCTTACTAATTTCATTACTCATCTGTAAAACAAGTGTTGACTTTCCTATGCCAGGTTCTCCACCTATTAAAACTAATGAACCAACAACAACACCTCCTCCTAAAACTTTGTTAAGTTCATTAATACCCGTTGAATACCTTTCTTCTTTTTTACTTTCAACATCAAGTATTGAAAGTAATTGACTTTCCCTTGAAGTTTTAAAACTATATCTTTTTGTTTTTTCATTTATTACCTGCTCTTCTACAAAAGAGTTCCAGTTATTACATTCAGGACATTTACCAAGCCATTTTGCTGATTCATACCCGCAGTTTTGACATATATATTTAAATTTATTTTTTATTTTTTCCATAAAAGTTTCCATGGATTATCTTTAATATCTTTTATAAGAACTTTTAAATCTTCTGCCATTTTTTTATCATTTATAAGTATTCCTACTACTCCTTCACCTGAATCTATCTTCTTTGCAGCAGATTCTAAAGAACTTATTGTGCTATCTAGTTTTAAAGATACCTTATTGATATTATCCACTGTTTGAGGAAGATTACTTTTTGAAATATCCTTAACAAGTTTATTTAACTCTCCAACTAATTCTTTCAAATCAGCGGTTGCTTTTGCTATATCTTCCGATGACTTCTTAAAATTCTCCACGGACTTATTTATAGAGTTTTTATTTTCTTCAATCATAATTTTAACACTCTTTGATAAATCATTAACATTCTTAACAGACGATACTAATGAACTCTGCAAGTCCCCTTTAAACAATTTACTTAATGCCATAAGAACTTCTTTAAACTCTGCTGAAACATCATTTAAATTACTGAAAGCAGAATCTATGCCGCCAGAACCAATTCCTACTACTGATTCACCAGGCAATATAAATCCAGTTTTCTCTGTTCCACCTACTACATTTACAAACTTCTCTCCCATCATACCTGCTGTATAAATAGAAATTTTAGCATCTCTTCTTATCTTTACATCATTATTAATATTTAAAACTGTCATAATCTTACCTGATGGTGTTAGTTTTATATCTGAAACACTTCCTATAACAACCCCACCACCATATTTTACTTTTGCTCTTACTTTTAAATCATTTGCTGAATCAAAAATTACATTTATACTGTATCCCCTTTTTACAAATGTAATATTTGATATATAAATTGTTGAAAGTAAAAGCACTACAATTGCAATAGTGGTAAAAATACCTACTTTCACTTCATCAGATAATTTCATTCTATCCTCCATTATATTTCTTTATTTTTCTCTTTCTTTAATTTATTTACCCAATTACAGGTATAGGTCCTTTAGCATCTCCACTGATAAATTGCTTAACTATTGGATTTTTTGTTTTTTGTATTTCCTCTGGTGTCCCTTCTTCTATAATTTTACCATTAAACATCATTGCAATACGGTCTGCTATTTTATAAGCACTCTTCATATCATGCGTTACTGCTATTCCAGTTACATTTATCTTTTTCTTTAAATCTATTATTAAATCATTTATAACATCAGCCATAATAGGGTCCAACCCTGTTGTTGGCTCATCATACAAAATAATCTCTGGATTCATTGCTAATGCTCTTGCTAACCCTACTCTTTTTTTCATCCCTCCAGATAGTTCTGCTGGTTTTAAATTCTCAACATCTTTTAGTCCAACAAGTGCTAATTTCTCTTTCACTCTTGCTTTTATTTCATCCTTAGACAAATTAGTAAATCTACTTAATGCAAATGCAACATTCTCTTCTACTGTTAAAGAATCAAATAATGCTGCTCCTTGAAAAAGCATTCCAAATTTTTTTCTTAATTCATTTAATTTCTTCTCATCGTATTTCGTTATATCTTCTCCATTTATATAAATACTCCCTTTATCTGGTTTTAGTATACCTATTATATGCTTAAGTAAAACACTTTTACCACAACCACTTCTTCCAATTATAACAACAGTCTCTTTATCATAAATCTTTAAATTTAAATTATCAATTACTTTATGATTACCAAAACTTTTTGTTAAATTCTTTATTTCTATCACAAGTGACCTACCATAAAAATGCTGTTAGTATATAATCAGCAACAAGTATTAACATTGAAGAAATAACTACAGAGGATGTTGTAGATTTTCCAACTCCTTCTGCTCCACCAACTGTTTCAAACCCCTTATAACAACCTACAGTTGCAATAATTGCTCCAAAAAAAAGCGTTTTAAATAAACCTTTAAATATGTCGTCTACACTTAAATAAAAATTTATACCTTCTATAAAAGTATTAGCTGATACACCAAAAATATTCATACTTATAAAAAGTCCACCCAAAATTCCTATTAAATTTGAATAAATAGTTAAAACAGGTAACATTATTACACAAGATAAAAATCTTGGAACAGCAAGATACTTTATTGGACTTGTTGCCATAGTATAAAGTGCATCTATTTGTTCTGTAACATTCATAGTTCCAATCTCTGCTGCTATAGCAGAACCAATTCTTCCAGCAATAATTATTCCAGCCAAAACCGGAGCAAGTTCTCTCACTAAGGATAATGAAACAATACCTCCTAAAAATAATGCTGAACCACTTATCTTTCTTTCCAATGCAGAACCAGTTTGTAGTGCTAAAACCATTCCTGTTGAAAGTGAAGTTATTGTTATAACTACAAATGAGTTAACTCCTACTATTACCATCTGACGGATTATATTCTTCCACTCAGATGGTTTTTTAAACATCCAATAAAATATCTTAACAAAAAGAATAGATATCTTACCAGCTTCAGTAAAAAACTTTAATACACTATTACCTATTGTTTCAAATATTTTTACCATTGTTTATATCCTAAAAAGCATCTCTTATTAATTCAATCTCAGGTTCTTTATCCTCTTTATATCTTATTGAAATAACATCAAATCTACAAGTTAAATTTTGCTTTTTTTCTTTATTTAAGTAAAAAGAAGCAGTTTGTTGGATATGTTTACGTTTTCTTAAATCTATAGTATCAAAAGGTGTCTCTGTTTTATTTGTTGCAACAGTCTTTACTTCTACAAATGAGATTACATCTTTTTCTTTTGCTATAATATCTATTTCACCAAATTTACATCTGTAATTTCTTTTAAGAATTTTAAAGCCTTGTTTTTTTAAAAAATCAGAGGCTATATCCTCTCCAAATATTCCTAATAATTTTTTCCAAAACATTTTCTATGAATCTCACATCTTCCAAATTTTCTAATTGCAGAAATATGTTTTTTTGTGGGATATCCCTTGTGAATTGCAAATCCATATTCTGGAAACTTTTTATCGTAATCTTTCATTATTCTATCTCTTGTAACTTTTGCAATTATTGAAGCAGAAGCAATAGAAAAGCATTTTGAATCTCCACCTATAATTGGCCTTTGAGGAAAAGTTGTATTTATTTTAAAGGGACCATCTATTAAAAGATATTCTGGTAAAACTTTTAAATTTTTTACTGCTAATTCCATTGCTAGAAGTGCTGCATTATGTATATTTATCTCATCAATAATCTTTTCACTAACAATTCCTAAGGAGAAATCTTCTGCTTCCTGTGTTATTATTTCATAAAGTCTTTCTCTATTTTTTTCATTAACTTTTTTAGAATCATTAAGTCCTACAAATCTCTCTAGTTTAGTTAATTTCTCTTTTGTAAAAATAACAGCAGCTGCTACTACAGGTCCAGCAAGAGGACCTCTTCCTGCTTCATCTATTCCACAAATATAATTTAATCCTTTTTCCCATAAGGAGAGTTCAAATTTAATTAAATTAGATAATCTTTCAACTTCATTTGGTTTCATTACTTTCAGTAGATTTTTCAACTTGCGGTGTTTCACTTACTGCTAATTCTTCAATTTTTGCTCCTTTCCCAACCTTATGCCTTAAATAATAAAGTTTTGCTCTTCGAACAGACCCTCTTCTTTTCACCTTTATACCTGCAACAACGTGTGAATGCAATGGAAAAGTCCTCTCAACACCTATACCAAAAGATATTTTCCTAACTTTAAAAGTTTCGTTTAAACCAGAACCTCTTCTACTTATAACAACTCCTTCAAAAACTTGGATTCTCTCCTTATCCCCTTCTTTTACTCTAACACTTACTTTAACTTCATCTCCAACTTTAAAGTCAAAATTTTCTTTCTTTAAAAATTTTTCTTCCCATTTCATTTTATTAAACCTCCGTTTCTTCTAATAAATAAGGTTTTCTTAACTTTGTTCGTTTTAAGGCTTCCTTTTCCCTCCACTTTTTTATTTTTTCATGATTCCCAGATAATAACACTCCTGGAACCTTATATCCTCTAAAATCTGCTGGTCTTGTATAATGAGGAAAATCTAATTTACCATTCACAAATGACTCAAACTTAATAGAATTAGGATTCCCAAGAACCCCTGGTAATAACCTAACTACTGAATCAATAATAACCATTGCTGGTATCTCTCCACCAGTTAAAACATAATCTCCTATTGATATTTCCTCATCAATAAAATATTTTATCCTTTCATCAATCCCTTCATAATGACCACAGATAAAAACTATATTTTTTTCCTTTGATAACTCAAAAGCCTTATGTTGAGTAAATATCTTACCTGAAGGAGTAAGTAATATTTTTTTTACTCTTCTTCTTTTTTTAGAAATTTTTTCTAAGCATTTAACAATAGGTTCTATCTTTAAAACCATTCCACCTCCACCACCATATGGAGGTTCATCTACTGTCTTGTGTTTATCAGAAGTAAAATCTCTAGGATTATGTAGATTAATTTCAACAATCTTTTTATCTATTGCTCTTTTTAAAATGCTTGTATTCAAAAAAGACTCAAATATCTCAGGAAATATTGTTATTACATTTATTAACATTATAAATTAATCTTATGATTCTTTAAAAGTTTTTTTAAAGTATTAGATAGAATTGCTCCTTTCTTAACCCAATCAGATATCCTTTCTACCTTTACTTTTAATCCTTTCTCTTTATCAAATGGATTATAACTACCCAAAACTTCTAAACTTCTACCTCCTGTTGTAAATCTTGAATCACAAACAACAATACGATATCGAGGTTTATTTTTTGCACCCTGCCTTAAAAGTCTAATCGCAACTGCCATCTTAATTTACCTCCTTATTATACTCTTTAAAAAATTTTTGCTTTTCTTCTAAAAATCTATCTTCTAAAATAGATTTTTTTATCCTTTCTACTAATTTTATCATAAAATATAGATTATGTAAAGTATTTAGAAACATACCTGTTAACTCTCCTGCGTTAATTAAATGTCTTAAATATGCCCTTGTAAAATTCCTGCAGGTATAACAATCACATTCACTATCTAATGGAGAAAAATCATCACTATATGGAGCATTTCTAATTACAACTTTACCTTTACTCGTATAAATAGTTCCATTCCTTGCTATTCTCGTTGGCATTACACAGTCAAACATATCAATACCTCTTTCTATACATTCCCATAAATCTTCAGGAGTTCCAACACCCATTAAGTATCTTGGTTTACTAAAAGGTATTATTGGCTCAACTACTTCTATCATTTCATACATCATTGATTTAGTTTCTCCAACAGAAAGCCCTCCTATTGCTATTCCATCAAAATCAAGGCTAACAATCTCTTTAGCACTCATTTCTCTTAAATCTTTATACATACTTCCTTGAATTATTCCAAATAAAGATTGGGAAGAATTCTTGTGAGCATTTTTACATCTAACTGCCCATTGAGTAGTTCTTCTTAAAGCACTTAAAGCATAATCGTAATCACATGGATAAGGAACACATTCATCAAATGTCATTATAATATCAGCTCCTAATACTTCTTGTATCTCTATAACCTTTTCAGGAGAAAATAAATGTTCTGAACCATCTAAATATGACTGAAATTTAACACCATCCTCTGTTATTTTACGAAGTCCTGCTAAACTAAAAACTTGAAACCCACCACTATCTGTTAAAATTGCTTTAGGCCAGTTGATAAATCTGTGAAGTCCTCCTGCTTTCTTTATAACATCAATTCCTGGTCTTAAATAAAGATGATAAGTATTTGCTAATATTATATTCACTCCTATCTCTTCTAAATCTCTAACCGCCATTGCTTTTATAGTTCCTTGAGTTCCTACAGGCATAAAAACAGGTGTTTCAATTACTCCATGATTAGTAGTTATTTTTCCTAATCTTCCTTTTGTTTTAGCATCTTTCTTAATAACTTTAAATTCCATATTTTTGCTTGATTTTTAGGGTTGGATATTATTTTCCCTTATTAAAACTTCTAACAAGAGATTCGTATTCCTGCCATATTTCCTTAGGTAAGTGCTTATCAAATTTGCTATAAAATCCTTTAATATCTTCTATCTCTGCTCCCCATTCTTTTATATTAACTTCAAATAATTTTTTAAGGTCATTTTCCTTAACATTTAAATTTGTAGTGTCAAAATCTTTTAAATCAGGAACAAATCCTATAGGAGTTTCTTTTACCTTAATTTTATCTGGATTATTTACTCTTTCTATTATCCATTTTAGTACTCTTATATTTTCTCCAAATCCAGGCCATAAAAATTTTTCTGATTCATCTTTTCTAAACCAGTTTACAAAAAATATTTTCGGTGGATTACTGCATCTTTTGCCAATATTTAACCAGTGATTAAAATAATCTCCCATATTATATCCACAGAATGGTAGCATTGCCATAGGGTCTCTTCTTAACACCCCAGCCTTATGAATTGCTGCAGTAGTTGTTTCAGAACCCATTATTGAACCTAAAAACACTCCATGCTGCCAATTAAAACTCTCGTATACCAAAGGAATTAATTTACTTCTTCTTCCTCCAAAAATTATTGCTGATATTGGAACACCTTTAGGGTTATCAAATTCTTTTGATAATAAAGTAGGGCATTGATATATTGACACAGTAAATCTTGAATTAGGATGTGCTACAGTGGTTCCTAACGAAGAATCCCATTTATTACCCTGCCAATCTAAGACATTCTTTGGTAATTCATCTAAACCTTCCCACCATGGCTCGTTAGTATCAATATTTAAACCTGTATTTGTAAATAAAGTAGGATAAAATTTTCCTGCTTTTAAAGTCCTAATTATATTTGGATTAGTTTTCATGGAAGTTCCTGGAGCAACCCCAAAAAAACCAGTTTCAGGATTTATAGCATATAACCTTCCATCGTCTCCTATATTTAACCATGCTATATCATCTCCAATAGTCCATACTTTATAACCAGGAAGTTTTGATTCAAGCATAGCTAAATTGGTTTTACCACATGCAGAAGGTAGTGCTGCTGCAATATATGCAACATTTCCCTTTTTATCTTCAACTCCTATTATTATCATATGTTCAGCAAGCCATCCTTCTTTTAAACCAAGGAATGAAGCAATTCTCAAAGAAAAACATTTTTTTCCAAGTAATGCATTTCCTCCATATCCTGAGCCATAACTTAAAACTAAATGCTCCTCTGGGAAATGCATAATAAATCTTTTATTAGGATCAAGTTCGCCTATAGAATGAAGTCCTTTAACAAAATTCTCTGATTTACCAATTTTATCTAAAACAAACTTCCCCATTCTTGTCATAATTCTCATGCTTACTGCTACATAGGTAGTGTCAGTAATTTGAACACAACATTTAGAATAAGGTGATTCAGGATGTCCCATCATATAAGGAAGCACATACATAGTTCTACCACGCATACAACCTTTAAATAATTTATTGAGTTTTTCTTTTGCTTCAGAAGGTACCATCCAGTTATTATTAGGACCTGCAGTTTCTTTATCTGGATAACAAACAAATGTTAGATGTTCGGTCCTAGCAACATCGGTTGGATGGCTTCTATGTAAAAATCCTCCCGGAAAAGTCTTTTGATTAAGTTTGTGAAAAATAAAATGCTTTTCAATTTTCTCAGAAGACATTCCAACTTCTATTAATTTTTCTGCTTCTTTTTCAGAGCCATCACACCAGTGAACTTTATCAGGTTCTGTTATTCTTTCTTGTTCTTCAACCCATTTTTCTAAAGGTGTTGCCAAAATTACCTCCTTTCAAAAAAACACCAACATCCTGTACTCAGGATGTTGGTGTAAAATTTTCTGGTTGCGGGGGACCGATTCGAACGGTCGACCTCCGGGTTATGAGCCCGACGAGCTTCCAACTGCTCTACCCCGCGATATAATTATTATACAATATTTATTTATACTTTTCAATCATTTCTTTTAAATACTTTACACTTTTTTCATACAAACTCTAAATTATTATTTCCTTTATGTTTATTTTACTGAATAATATTTTCAAATCACTTTTTCTTTTTTACAGGAACTACTTCTTTAGTACCCATATATACTGGCTTAGTTTCTTTTTTATTCCCTTCTTTACCATCTACTTTAACTCTTTCATAATTAAAAACTATATTTACTGCATTATCTCCTATGTTTTCTATCTCTTTTATTACTTTTTTTAATTCAACATCTACTATAAGAATCCCACTTCCTCCTTCTCCTCTACCTCCTTTAGCAAAAGAAATCCATATTTTTTGCCTATCAGGAGTGAAAGTTACACTCCCAATGTCATTACCATACTTCTTTACATACTCTATTGGAATGTCTATCTTCTCTATCTTCTTATTAAAATTTACTATCTTTAAAACTGCATCTGAATATTCATAAGTTCGAGTGTTAAACTTTGGAAAAAAATGTAGTCCTACTTCCTTAAAAACATACAAACCATACATAAAAATTTTATCTTTCTCATTTAATATCTTAAATAAGTTGTTTCTATCAAATATATTTTTCCTTTCTTCTATCACTTCATCTGTTTCTGTATTTATTATTCTTAATACATTATTACTTTTGTCCGCTAAATAAAGTAATTTACCATTGTTACTAAACTGCGCTGCTTTTCTTCCCGTATCAAAATAACCTTTAATTTCCTTTATAACCTTATATCGTGATTCAGAGAATGGGTCTGTATCTATTACATATATCTTTTGTATTGAATCATCTTCTTTTTCATTTAGATATGAAACTGATACATATAACTTCTTACCATTAGGAGATGCTTTTATACCTCGGACACTAAACCCTTTATTTCTTGCCTCAGGTGGACATATATCAATCCTACCATCTTCAGGTACTGTAAAATTATCAATACCTGCAACTAATATCTCCTGTCTCCACTCATCCATTGGTCTTCCTGCAGGATTACTAACAACAAATAAATCTTCTCCATTTGAACTTAATTCTATTTCTGTTATCCATCTAAATTCCTTACATGGAATCTGAACAACCTTTTTCACTATCTCCATCTTTTCAGCATCTATCTTAACTATACCATTATGTAGTCCTACATAAGCCATCAATTTAGATTGCCATTCAGAATAAACATAACTATTAATTAAAAACATTATAAAAATTACCACTTTAAATATCCTCATCTTTTTCTCCTTATTTCAATCAGTACTTTGTATATTTTATATTCTCAACTTCTGCCGCATAATTCCAACCTATTTCATCAAGAACCGATGCAATTCTTGTTTCTTCATCAACCACATATAAATTTTTCTTTTCACCTCTATTATATCTACATAATGCATCTCTTTCTATATGGTCAGAAGTATCTATTCTACCATATTTATCTGTATTTTGATATATTGCATTTTTATTATCCCTATTAAAATCCGTAGCATTTTTTAAACATGTTTTTTCATAATATTTCTTTCCATAATCCACATTTTCATACCAATTCCATGCAACATCAGGAAAAGCACCAAAATGTGAAGGTTGATTTATCCGCATTATACCAAAATCATTACCTTCTTGCACAGGATAACCATTTGCAGCAAATTGTGCAAATGTACCATTACTTTCCCAGTGTGCTATAGCCTTAAATATTGGTGTACCAAGTTCAGCTTTTACAGATCCTACCTCAGGCTGTGGTACCTAATATATCAATATCTTTGTTATTTAATGCAATATCCTTTCCTATTGCAGCTGTTACTTTAATATGCAAAGTACCTCCTGTATCAAATTTATCTGTTGTGGAACTTCCAGAAAGTGTTTTAGGCTCCTTCGGAGTCAGATAAACTGCTAATCCTGCTATTTCCCATTCAACTTGCACTTTCCATGATATACTTGCTTGTGATGTTATATCTTTTCCATTTGAATCTATAACCTTTGCTTTAAAGTTAATTAAAGGTGTTTCAACTGGTGAAATAGCAGACAAATAAGGAGTAGTATCCGGTTTAATTATTTCAACTCTAAATGTTGGTTTTGGTATTACTGTAAGTACTTCTTGGGCACTACTATTTGTCCCATCAATACTTATTGTTACTTGAACAGTAACCTGTCCTAATCTTGTTCCTGTAAATTCTGTTGTTTTTGAATTGCTATTA
>Ga0123519_10009663_pt1 | contig 14481 bp, 11 predicted proteins | sample YelNatPaOPRAMG02_FD_87396 | JGI IMG/M metagenome (GOLD analysis project Ga0123519, IMG submission 87396) | Hot spring microbial communities from Yellowstone National Park - Yellowstone National Park OP-RAMG-02 (version 2) | ecosystem: Environmental > Aquatic > Thermal springs > Hot (42-90C) ...
CGTAGTCGCCAGATCAGAGAGATTTTCGAGCACTACCTTACCCGTTATCGTACCCTTACTCTGCAACTCCTTCGGAGTCTGGGGGTCGTATGGATTGACTGGATCTATCCCGGTCGAACAGGATATAAGAGAAAAGGCATATGCAAGGATAGAAATAAAGCAAAATCCAAATAATCCTCTAATACTCATAGCATTCTCCTTTCAATGCTGTGTCCTCCTAAAAAGCCTATGCTAATTATTATATTCCAAGGTATATGGATTTCAAGTGATAATCATCACAATCCCATATTATTTTCAGACCCTAATTCGATTCAAAACCAAATTGTCAATTAAACCTATAAACCTACAATATTATTCTGTAGGATCCCTTCCCAAAAGCACATCTTCTCCCAATATTGAAGTACGAGCCGAGCAAAAATGCAAATCTGAACGCTGCTATCGAACCTTTGAATTCAAATACATTCTCCTCTGTCTGCCTTTCTATTATATCTTCACTCTTCTCGGATAGACCCTTAATCTCCATTGGCAAATCCTCGTTCAAATAGATCTCGTACAATGCCCTGAGTCTGTCCCTAATCCTACGGTAGAATGTCTGGAATACCCTATCTCCCTTACTCTGTCTATTCGAACGAAACAAATCGAAATCAGAAAGCAGATTGATCTTCAAATTCAGAGAAGACATATTCTGCGAAAGTGCCTTGACCTCTGCTATATCGTATGAAGAGAGATTTTCTATATCAATATGCTTCAAGTCTATCGAAGAGGTAGAATCGAGACTGAGGTCGGCGCTACTCAAATCACTCACCTCATATCTGAATCTCTCTCGCCCAAGCCCCATATCACCGATCTCCGAAATGGTCTGTAAGATATCGGATGTAAAATTGATGCATCTTCCAAACAGACAAAGGCTGAAATCTGTCTCTCTATCCCCGAAATTCCATTTGAAGGCAAAGGGTATCTTGATATCGGGGAGTGAGACGACGAGCGACTTTTCACCCGAGAGGACAGGCTCGAAAATATAGGCATATGAACACTTCTCTTTCAACTCACACAGTCTGCAATCCAGACCCCTGTTCCTGCATACACCTCTCTTCATAACCTTTGGGAAGAAGCCACTCAATAGGTCTATGAATACCCCATCCTTCAATAATCTCTTCGAATATTTCAACTTTCCGTTCAGTATTGTAATGTGTTTCACTGTACTATCTCTCCATCAAAAGAATAAATGCCGTGATATAAATATTTACAAGTTTTACAATGTCGGTTTCACCCATTAAAAATCCATCTGCATTCGGATTCTTTACATATTCCGGGAGGGCGGGACCAAACCCAACAGCGTTTGGGAAAAACTTTGTGTAATAACCATCATATATAGCGGGTTTTTGCAAATTGCCTGTTGTCAGTTCGTATGCCCTCTTCAATTTTACTGCAACATCCGAATTCATATCTATTGTGATTGGGTTCAGAGCGCTCACATAGACCTCAAGATCTGTCGACTCTTTCTTGTTGAATGATGAGACATTACTCTTTATCCTCTCCACAAGGGTAGCTGAATCTATACCATACGGAAATCTGACATACAACTCTGCAGAAATGGACGAACCATTTACACTGATGCTCTTCAATATGACTTCTGTGTGGTTCAGGAGTGGGTGATTCTTATTGATCCCGAGACTCTTGCCGGATGGATTGAACACGATGTTTCGCCTCAGGTATTCGAAGAGCCTGATACTCTCGGGATAGAGGTCCCTGTTCTCAGTCAGGAAGAGGACCAGATAGTCCAACGCATTCGGTATACTGCCTTTCTTCCCCGAGAGGGATTTGAATCTTATGCTCGATTCCTTATCTTCCGAGAGATACAACTCCACATTATCATACTTCGTCGAAAACTTCGAAATCCTGTCTGCAAGAGTATTCCTATCCAGTTTCTCCGAATCGAAATAGAGTATTGCTGTATCGGGTATCAGAAAGTCACCGCCATTTGCCTCTATTCTTCTTACAGAGGACTTCTTCAGAATATCCTCCTTCACATTCTGATTCAACCTTACAGTAGCATACCCATATTCGGCAGCCGAAACAGGAAAGACCGAATCGAGAACGAGATTGACGGGGGGAATCTCATAGGAGTTGAAGAGTTCATCGAGACCTATTGCCTTATAGAGTGACAGATCCACCATTAGAATTATCCTGCTAACTGGTTTCAGATTCAATTCCTTCAAGATGCCCATTGCAAAAAGTGCAGTCTCGGTGGCAAGTTTCGATGAACACAGAAATCCGGCATTCTTTTCCGACGCAGAGTGTCTCTTCTGCTCGATATAATTACCCGATATCCTGATTCTCCCAACAAGCCCCAATGGTGGCTGTTCTCCATCCAGAGAGACTATCAGGAACTTGTTATTTATATTGGTAACATCGAGTCCCAGATTCTTTGAAACCTTCTCTATATGTTGTACATAACTCACTACTGCATCGGACTTATCCTCGTTTTGATACACCTCTGTGGTATCGATGCCCATTACCTCACCTACATTACCGATTATCTCCCTGTTATATTTTGACTCGATATAATCCCTGACAATCATCGAAAATTCAGATGGGCTCAATCCCGCTGCCCTGTATCCCTTATTTGGATTCGAGAGATAGTTCCATACCTTCTTGTGGATATTGCTATCCAGTCCCTTCTCCTGGAATCTATTCGATATATAATTATAGAACGCCTCTTTGGAATGGGTAGGAATCTCCTGAGAATATAGTAGATTGGAGAATCGAATAGAAATAAAAAAGAGCAAAATAACCCATACTATCTCTACGAATGCTTTGTAAATATTCCTTTTGGAAAGAGCAGAGGACATAAATCTATTAAAAAACCCCTTGAGAGATGAGTTCTATATTACATATTGCATTAGAAGGCAAGACAATTCAAGAACACTATGTAATCATTCAGTTACTGGTGGCAATTATTGTTTGTCTCTATGGATGATTTTCAACAATTACCCACCTATTGATTTATTTTAATTGCCAGCCCTCTATTAGAAGGGAATTCTACTTACCCATTTCCCACTTCTTACTTACCCATTTATAACTAAATCTTTACCACAACCTATACTATAATAACACGCTCCAATGACTAATTGCCCTGTCAGATATCATCTGAAGCAGGAGAATGACAAATTTTTACTTGTATTGCAAATTTTCTCTTGTAAATCACCGATGATATATAGTATAAGAAGATTTCTCTTTTCATCAGGAGGTTTGGTTAGATGAATAACAGAGAGTATCTATTCTCATCCGAATCGGTAACAGAGGGTCATCCGGACAAGGTGGCCGATCAGATATCTGACGGCATACTGGATGCCATTATCAAAGAGGATAAGAATTGCAGGGTTGCCTGTGAGACACTCGTAACCACAGGTATGGCAATGATTGCGGGAGAGATTACCACCTCAGCGTGGGTGGATATGCCTGCGATAGTAAGACAGACGATAAAGGAGATTGGTTATAATGACTCCTCGATGGGTTTCGACTGGGAAACCTGTGCAGTAATTACATCTATCGACAAGCAGTCTCCGGACATTGCGATGGGAGTCAATGGGAATGGGGCATATAATAAGAAGGATCTGGGCGCAGGGGATCAGGGTATTATGTTTGGTTATGCCTGCGATGAGACAGATGAACTTATGCCACTCCCGATAATGCTTGCACACGGACTTACCAAGCGACTCGCGCAGGCCAGGAAGAGCGGAAGGATTAAATGGCTCAGACCCGATGGAAAATCCCAGGTTACAGTGAGATATCAGGGGAGCAAGCCTGTCGCAGTAGATGCAGTGGTTCTTGCGGCACAGCACTCACCCGACATCAATCACAGGAGACTCGAAGAGGCATTGATAGAAGAGGTCATCAAGAAAGTTGTTCCAAAGAGATTGATTCATAAAAATACAAAGTATTACATCAACGCCACTGGCAGATTCGTAATAGGCGGTCCAATGGGAGATTGCGGAGTAACGGGGAGAAAAATCATAGTAGATACATACGGTGGTTGGGGACATCACGGCGGGGGCTGCTTCTCTGGAAAGGACCCAACAAAGGTGGATAGGTCCGCTTCCTATATGGCGAGATACATAGCAAAGAATATCGTAGCAGCAGGGCTGGCTACAAAGGTAGAGGTTCAGCTTGCATACTCTATAGGTATTGCACATCCGATATCTGTCTATATAGATGCATTTGGAACCGAGACTGTACCGATCGAAAACATCGAACAGGCGGTAAACAAGACATTCGATATGAGACCAAGGGCAATCATAGAGCATCTCGACTTATTGAGACCTATATACAGAAAGACTGCCTCCTATGGACACTTTGGCAGAGAAGAACCAGAGTTTACCTGGGAAAAGACTGATATGGTAGAGAAGTTGAAGAGAAATTGTAAGATGAAATAAAGGGGATAGGTATGAGATACGACATAAAGGATATAAAACTTGCCAATAAAGGTGAATCGAGGATTAGATGGGCAGAGATGGATATGCCAGTGTTGCGGAGTATCAGAGAGAGATTTGTAGATGAAAAGCCACTGAGAGGCAAGAGGATTGCTGCCTGTCTCCATGTGACCACAGAGACAGCAAATCTTATGAGGACACTGAAGGCCGGGGGAGCAGAGGTTGTACTATGTGCGAGTAATCCACTCTCCACTCAGGATGATGTAGCATCAGCGCTTGTAAAATATGATAAGATTCCCGTCTTTGCAATCAAGGGAGAGGATAACAAGACATACTATTCTCATATCCTGTCGGCTCTTTCTACGAATCCACACATTACTATGGACGACGGCGCCGACCTCGTCTCGACACTGCACAAAGACGAAAAGAAGAGACTCTCAAATGTAATTGGAGGTACAGAGGAAACGACGACGGGCGTAATAAGGCTCAAAAATATGGCGAAGGCAGGAGTACTCTCCTATCCCATTATCGCTGTAAATGATGCAATGACCAAGCACTTCTTCGATAACAGGTATGGTACGGGACAATCTACGATAGATGGGATATTGAGGGCGACCAATAGACTCCTGTCGGGATCCTATTTTGTCGTTGCAGGGTATGGATGGTGTGGCCGAGGTCTTGCAATGAGGGCGAGGGGTATGGGCGCAAAGGTAATAGTAACAGAGGTCGACCCAATCAAATCGCTCGAGGCAGTAATGGATGGCTTCGAGGTGATGCCTATGAGAAAAGCGGCAAAGATCGGAGATATATTCTGTACACTCACAGGAGACATCAATGTAATTACCGCTCAGCATATGTTACTTATGAAAGATGGCGCAATAATCTCCAACTCTGGTCATTTCAATGTAGAGATCGACATACCAGGTCTCGAGAAGATATCCAAACAGCACAGACCAATCAGGGATTTTGTAGAGGAATACACTCTGAAGAACAAGAAAAGGATATACCTTTTAGCAGAGGGAAGACTGATAAACCTATCCTCTGCCGAGGGGCACCCTGCATCAGTAATGGATATGAGTTTTGCAAATCAATCCCTCTCGGTAGAGTATATCATCAACAACAGGCAAAAACTGAAAAACGATGTGTACACGATACCGATCGAACTCGACAGAGAGGTAGCCTATCTCAAACTGAAGAGTCTGGGCGTTGATATCGACAGACTCACACCAGAGCAGAAGAGATACCTGTCGGCGTGGGAAGAAGGGACATAAGAGGGACATAAGAAAGAATGGATTATATAATCGCAATCCTGATGGGGATAGCTCAGGGTTTGACGGAGTTTATACCTGTCTCCAGCACGGCCCACCTGAGGATTCTTCCGGAGTTGTTCGAGAGGGCTGACTTTGGAGCGGCATTTACAGCGGTCATTCAGATAGGGACGCTACTATCCTTACTCGTATACTTTCGCAGAGATATCATTACTCTCACAAAGGGGTTTTTCATTTCGTTGCTAAAAAGGGACTTCAAGAACCCAGACTTTATGTTGTCTCTATATATAATAATCGGAACAATACCGATAGTCATACTTGGAATAACATTCAAGAAATTCATAGAAAATGAATTCAGGTCAATGTCTGTAATAGCTACATCTCTATTTGTCTTCGCTATCCTGTTGATAATCTCGGAGATAACCGGAAAGAAGGAAAAAGAGATGAACTCTCTATCTGTAAAGGACGCAATTCTTATCGGAATAGCACAGGCATTTGCCCTTATCCCCGGCGCATCCCGCTCGGGTGTTACTATATGTATGGCACTCTTTCTGGGCTACAAGAGAGAGACGGCTGCTCGATATTCATTTCTGTTATCTATACCCGCAGTCCTCGGTGCCGGGCTATTCGAGGTCAGAGATATAATCAGGGGTGGCAACAACTTCGATACCACAACAGTAATAATCTCGACTATCACCTCCTTCATCTTTGGATTGATCGCCATAGAATTTCTCTTGAGATTCCTCGTAAACCACAAAGTAAATATATTTGCCTATTACCGGATACTACTCGGGATACTAATCTTTGTATTCTTTGTATAGTCTTTTCGAAATGAGCAAAGAGATTGCACAGATAGACAATTTTTCGTTCAGGGTCATAAAGAAGGTCGGTCTCGCTATCAACCGATTCAAAATGATAAAGGAGAATGATAGAATAATTGTAGCAGTGAGTGGTGGCAAGGACTCATTGACACTCTTGAAGGCACTCGTAATTCGCAAGCTCTGGGTTCCACTAAAATACGACATCATTGCAATAAATGTCCAGTCGGATATGCACTGCTCCGGATGTGTTCATAAAGAGACACTAAAAAGTCTGTTCGAGGATTTGAAGATCGAGTATCACTTCGAAGAGATAGAAATCCTGAAGAAACTGAAGGAGAAAGGGGAGCAACTCAACTGCTTCTTCTGCTCGTGGAACAGGAGAAAGGCATTATTTCTCGCCACAAGGAAATACAATTGTAACAAGATCGCTATGGGTCATCATATGGACGATGTGATTCACACCATATTAATGAATATAATCCTGCACGGCAAGCAAGAGGGGATGGACCCTAAGGTATCTTTCTTTGGAGGAGAGTTCGATCTGATTAGACCATTGTTCTTTGTGAGAGAATCAGAGACAGCGAGATTCGTAGAACTAAACAATCTCCCTCGTCATTTCTGCAAATGCCCCGAGGCACAGCGAAACATCAGAGTGAAGATGAGAGAACTCACAAACTACATCAACACAATCAATCCAAAAGGCTACCTGAATATCTTTTCATCTCTATATGGCAATCCCTTCAGCAATAAAAATTCCGAAGACAACAAAGGCAATGACATATAATAATTAGAAAAGGGGGACATTCCAGTTGAATAATTACTGAAGCACTCGGGAGAAAATTAAAAGCGAATCGGACAATGTATAATAAAGGTAAAAACAACAAGACCGAAAAATCACAATTCAACATTCAAGAATTCCAAGAGGCTTTCTCCTAACAGATCATTGTATGAATCGCTCTTAACTTATTTATTGTAAAAAACCCAATTATTATGTATTCTCCGCCTCATCTCTATGAGAAGGTTTTTAGTACTTACAATACTGTTATTATATGTTCCTCTTCTCTATTCCGACGAGTTGGACTTTGAGATTGCCACTCACTATTTTCACGCCATTAGATTCGGTTCGAAGAATATCCCGGCTGTGTCTATCCTGATATCCAATCAGCACACCTCTTATTCAATTACATCCAATGACTATTTTGCAATCGAATATAAAGATGGGGGAAAGATCAGGTCATTGAAAACCAAATCTGCCATTGTAGAAAGGGAAAACTACCAGAGCGGTTCGAGAATCTATAAATTGATAGTAGATAGAGTAAATTTCAACGACACCGAGACAAAGGAGAAGGTAATCAAGCATTTCAAGGATCTGGGTTATGAGGTAGAGAGTGTATTGGTAGGTGCTGTATTTGGCTTAAAGGGGAAGGTATATGACAACAGACAGTATTATATCTCTATCGCAACCTTCAACAGAGCAGAAGAGGCGGAGCCATCGATAGCCGAGATATTCGATAAATATCGTATTCGTGCCTTTCTGTTCCCGGTCCTTAAGAAGTACCCATCCGGGAATATATCGCTCTATCTGACAGATAGAAAGCAGAAGATTTCTATCAAGAATATTCTCTGGATCAGGCAGATGGGAAAACCTATAACCATACAGGATGGACCGAGGACGACGAATTATGGCTCATTCAATGGTGATCTCTATTTTACCTTCGAATTGGATGGACAACTCGCTGCAATAAACAGGACTGACCTTGAGGAGCTTCTAAGAGGTATAGTCCCTTCAGAGATCTATGCATCATCCCCATCTGAGGCACTCAAGGCACAGGCAATCGCTGCCCGCACTGAGATACTCTCGGCAATCGGGCATCGACATCCAGCTACACCATATCTCCTCTGTGCTACACAACACTGTCAGGTATATAACGGAACGAACAGCTACACGAATGAGACAGATAGAGCAATCAGAGAGACCTCTGGTATGGTGCTCCTGTACGAAAAGAGATTTGTAAAGGCGGTCTATTCGAGCAATTGCGGAGGTATATCAGAAGACAACGAAACCGTCTGGGGCGAACACAAAGAGCCATATCTAAACTCTAATGTCGATTCAGAGGAGAATTCAGAGACATACAAGAAGTTCAAAGATGGACTCGATGAAGGCAATCTCGAGGAGTTTCTATATACCGTAGATGATACATACTGTGCCAAATCTTCGTACAACAACAAGAAGGCGTTCAGGTGGAAGATCGAGATATCGTATGACGAATTAATCAGACACATAAAAAAGCGGTACGATATCGATAATCTCGACGATATAATGATAGAGGGGAGAGGACATTCTGGCAGGATAAGAGGTATAACCATCGTCTCAGGCAAGAAGAAATACTATGTGGATAGGGAATACAACATTCGTCAACTCTTTGGTGGATTAAAGAGTGGATTGATGTATATTGAGAAGAAGAAGGATTCCGGTGGGAAGATTCTGGGATTGATCTTTACAGGTGGTGGCTGGGGACATGGAGTCGGGATGTGTCAGACAGGCGCGATAGGAATGGCGGAGAGAGGTAAAGGATTTATGGAGATCTTATTGCATTATTACAAAGGAACAAGAGTAGAAAAGGTATATTGATGCTCGCAAAATGCCCAAATTGTGGAGCCGAATTCGAACCCAGTACAGACAACATTTTTCTTGTCTGTAAATTCTGCAGTGCCTCGATCTACATCTTTCAGGGTCGGGGGGGTATCAGATATGTATCAAAGCCTCAGGTCCCGATAGAGAACACAGAGTTGATAATAAGAGATTTCTTCACAAAGAATGAATACACCGGCAAGATCAAAATTGACAAGAAAGAGGCTATACTCTTTCCCTTTTACAAAATAGACGATTCCGGCAAATTGATACCTGCCACTTTCAATCAACACAATGCATCCCTATCGAATTTCGTATGTAGAGGTGGTGAACTCTCGTTCTTCAAGGATGACGAGAATTACAAATATAGACTGTTAGAGCCAGATTTGGAACCCGACAACTCACAAACCAAAAGTATAAATATCGTCTATTATCCCCTCATATTCGTAGATTATGAATATTCGGACGAGAGATATAGTCTTATAATAGACGGACTGTCTCAGGATGTAATTGCAGAGATACTGCCTCTGAAGAGAAATACATTCATCGAAAAGGTCTATATGTATCTATTCATAATTACATCATTCTTGTTGTTCATCGAAATCTACTCCTTCGATTCTGTTGCAATTGGGTTGGGGCTGAATATCATCACTCTCATAATTATCTGGTTTGTATTTCCATTGCTCTTCAACCTCATAGAGGACATATATGTATCTGAAGACAAAGATAATAAAATGCCCTGAGTGTGGCTCCCCTATCAGATACGGGAACACCTCCGAAATAAGCGATTGCCCACACTGCAAAACCCCTGTCCTGATAAAGATAGAGGATGGGTATCCACAGTACATCTTGAAGTCAAATCTGGAGATAAAGGATACCACAGCCATACTACTATCCCGATTGAGACACTACCTCATAGCAGACGATGTAATCGCAAAATCCAAGATTATCTCACGCTCCATATACTACATCCCGTTTTATTACATTACAGGCTATAAGTGTGGAGAGCACATCCTCCAAGAGACTGACAGACTTACAAACGAGAAGAAGGAGGATACAAAGGTCATTCAGAGCGGTTTCAAGTACTCTACATTGGCAGCAAGACCTCCCGGCTGGGGAAAGTTGAACATAAATCTGACCAACAAGATATTGGACAGAAAGGCACTCCTCCCTCTTACCTCATTCTCCGATAAGGACGCCGTCCTGATAAAACCCGATAGTTCTATAAAACCCTTATCAGAAATCTCAAAACAGATCACTACACACAACGAGAACATAAAATCTGAGGTAATAGTAGATAACTGCATAATCATATATTACCCCATTTTACGAGTTGTTTTGAAATATCGTACAAATATCTACCACTACTCTATAGATGGGCTGACAGGGGAGATCATCTACGGGATTGCCCCCGAATCATTGAACAACAGATTCATCCCTATGGCACTCGCAGCCTTCTTCACATCCTTCTTCTCGGGAGGGATTTTCAGTATTATGATAAAGTCCATATTCTCTGGAACACTTGCACTATGGATATTTGTCCTGCCTGTACTTCTCTTGTTCATACTAACTGTCTTCTTCTTTGTCTATATTGCATATCTATTCTACCGAAACTATGGGGAGGTTGTGATAGAGGGTGATAATATAGAAATCAACAAATTGAACATCCCCGAAGAGACAAAGATAGAGAGAATCCTGAAACCAGTCTTCGAGTTTGTCGATGAGATCATCAAGAATAACCGGAACAGATTGAAATAGGAGAATCGAGGTTTGATTATTTCACTCAAATGCAAGAATTGTAAAGGTAACCTGCTTGGCGAGGCGGATGAATTCCTCTTTCTGTGCAAAGAATGCAATAGCACATATCTCCTGACCGATAATGGTATGAAACCCATAAGCACATTCCAGATAGTCGACGATGAGAAGTATCAGATACTCTTGCCGATGTACCTCTTTGACATATCCATAGACTACAAACTTTTCTCTACGAAGAGACAGGAAGTAGTAGCTCAGGCCATTGGCAATTCCATAAGAATGGTCGTAAGGGGCTTTTCTATGATAGACCCTGTATATTTCGGAGACATCGAACTCGAAACCATCTCCCGTGTGAACAACAGAGAAATAAATCTCGACAGACTCACACCAAAAGAGAAGAATTTCAAACTAAACATAAGACCCGATGTTGCAAACAGGCTCCTCGATTACAACTTTATGAGGTATTTCGATAGAAGGGCAGATATAACCGGCCTCAAATACAACTACGAAATTGCAGACACAAATATTCTCTTCCTGAAGGCAATGCTCAACAATGGTACTATCCTTCTCTCCGACTTGAAAAAGGAACTGCCTTCCTGCGCATTTCTTTCTATTTAGCCTGTGACTTTACAACGGCTATAACTGAGTGCGACGGGTTGATATATTTGTTCAGCACATCTCTAATATCATCTACAGTTACCGCATTGATCAATCCAATATATTTGCTGTGAAAATCATAACCCAGCCCATACAACTCATCCAGAGAGTAGAGATACGCCCTATTGGAGTACTCCTGCATCTCGATAGAATGAATACCTGTCAGATAATTCTTTGCCCTATCGAGCTCTTCCTTGGTAATTCCGTTCTTTATCACCTGATTGAGCACCTCGAATACCGCATTCTCTGCCACACCTGTCTTGGTCTGTGAACAGGAGAGGTAGATTGCAAAATAACCATTCTCGAGACCATCTACCTGAAAACTCGATACAGTATATGCTAAAGACCGCTTATCCCTGAGCTCCAAGAACAACCTTCCACTCTGTCCACCAAGAATTACAGAGAGCAATTCGAGTGCATATCTGTCCTTGTCATAGATCGTGGTACCCATAAAACCTACTACTATATGTGCCTGCTCCTTCTCCTTATAGACTACCGCCCTCTTCACCTCTTTAGGACCGCTCTCTGCATCCAGTTTCAACGGCACAAAACCCGTCTTCTTCATACCCGGGGTGCCCTCCTCTATCATCTGCTCGACTATTTGCGGTTCCACATCTCCAACCACGGATATGACCACATTCTCGGGGACTATCAGTCTCTTGTAGAAAGATATGAGTTCCTCTTTCGTAATCTTTGTTATACTCGCCTCACTCCCGAGTATGTCATATCTGTATGGGTGTTTAGCATACATTGTATTCAAGAAGAGCTGCATTGCCTGAAAGGTCAGGTCATCCTCTCTATTCTTTATCTCCTCGAGAATCAGTCTCCTCTCCTTCTCTATCTCCTCCTCCGAGAATGTCGAATTGAAGAGACAATCGAGCAATATCTTCATACCCATATCCTGATACTTACTCAGGAATTCAGCGCGTATCCCGAGCGAATTCTTACCCGCATAGCCACTTATAGAACCACCGATATTGTCCATACCCCTCATTATCTGAAAAGTATTCATAGAGGAGTTCCCACGGGTCAACATTCTGGATATAAAATAACTCATTCCGGAGTTCTTCTCGTTCTCATATCTCACTCCCCCGAGACTTACAGCCCTCACAGAGACTATCGGCAGCCTCGAATTGTGCTCTACTATTAGGGTTATTCCATTCTTGAGAACCTTCTTATAGATTTCCCTGCCCACACCATCCCCCTTTTCCCTCTTACTATAAAATTCTTCTGCATCCTTGAATGTCTTCAATACCTGCTCTTCGGTAATTATCTTTTCCTGTACAGAGTCCGGAAGCAGTATAACAACCGACATATTTTCATAAGTAAGATACTTCTTTGCAACCCTAATCAAATCATCCGGTGTAATAGAACGAATCCTGTCGAGATATCTCTTTCCAAAATTGATATCACCGGTCATCATCTGATAGAATCCCAACTTTCGGGCTCTCCCCTGCATTGTAGTAAGTGAGAATATATCGTCGCTCTCGACCTGCACGATGGCTTTATTTACCTCAGAGGATGAGAATTTCTCATACCTGTATCTCAAGATCACATCGAATATCTCCTTGAGTGTAGCCGGTATGTTCACAAATGGCAATCCTGCACCTACGATAAAGAGCCCTCTATCCCGAGGTGTATACGAATACGCAAAAATGTCCGTTGCCAGAGTCTTATCCACCACTATCGATTCTCTCAGCTTCGAGGACTGAGAACTCCCGAGTAGTACAGAGAGGAGATCGATGGCTGGTGTATCCTCGTCCTTTATATCCGATATGTGCCAGGCTATCCCTATCTGAGCCTCTACAAATTTATCCTTTATTATCTTTACACGAGGAGAGGTCTGTTCTGGCTCAGGATTTCTTGAGACATCCGGGGCGATTCCTCCAAATCCATTCATTAGGGCCTGCACCTTATTGAAGACCTCATCACCTCTGACATCACCGGCAACGACCATAACTATATTTGATGGTACATAGAATTTCTTGTAGAAGTCGAGTATCTTCTGTCTGTTGATCTTCTTCACTGATTCGATATACCCGATAACAGGTCTCTTGTATGGGTGTACCTCATAACTCAGTGTGAATATCTCATCAATAATCCTCCTCTGAGGTATATCCTTGTTCTGTCTCAACTCCTCCAGTACAACCTCCTTCTCCTTTGCAAGTTCCTTTGCATCAAAGGAGGAGTTCATAATCACATCTGTAATTATATCGAGCCCCATATCCATCTTTGCAGATGGCATAACGATATGATAGACCGTGTCATCGAAAGATGTCCAGGCATTGATATCTCCCCCATTCTCCTCGATAATCTTTGCAATCTCACCAACACCCCTCTTTGCCGTCCCCTTGAATAGCATATGTTCGTGAAGGTGTGCTACACCTGCGATTTCATCGGATTCATCGGCAGAACCCACACGCACCCATGACTGAATCGCAACAACTGGTGCACTATGGTCCTCCTCGACAATCAATCTCATACCATTATCGAGCAAGTAACTCTTTATATTTCCATTGACCATATCCATACTCCTATTCTCTTTCTTTACAATGACCTCTTTTGGGGACGTATTATCTTTCAAATCCCTATTTGCAGGCCTCTCCTCTTTTATTAGACCCGCACAGGAGAAGAGAAAGAGCAAGACAAGAATATATCTCATAAAAAAATACCTCACAGAGAGGAATAAATACTATATCATAGAAGCCTAATGTCAAGAGGGAATATCAATCTAATAAATGGGTAAACTTTCATGGGCTTTCGCCCACCCCCGCAATATGAAAACTTCTTTCTAAAAAATTGAAATTCCGCAAATATTACGCTATGTTATCATTACATCGGGAGAAAGGTCGATTCTCACTTTGAGGCATTTATCCTCGTTGGGTAAACTGATCCTGACTCTGAGGCACGAACCC
>Ga0123519_10009664_pt1 | contig 14481 bp, 11 predicted proteins | sample YelNatPaOPRAMG02_FD_87396 | JGI IMG/M metagenome (GOLD analysis project Ga0123519, IMG submission 87396) | Hot spring microbial communities from Yellowstone National Park - Yellowstone National Park OP-RAMG-02 (version 2) | ecosystem: Environmental > Aquatic > Thermal springs > Hot (42-90C) ...
GATGCTTTATCTACTGAATGGTTTTGTGAGACAGTTGAAATGATGGATGATTTAATAGATGTTTATGATTCACATCATTATGAGGGTTACGATGCTATGGAGTCGTTATTATGGATAAATGAAAGAATGAAAATACTAATAGAGAAGGGAATAAAAAAACCTTTCTTTATTACAGAATATGGAAATTGGTCAAGAAATGATGAATTTTATAATGGATTATTTTATGCAGAATTTGTAATTAATGCATTAAATAAAGGGATTTCAGGATTATCAAAATGGACATTACAATCAAATCCATATCCTGGTGAAAGTGGTTTAAATAATTGGGGGTTATGGGAATATAAGAATGATAATTGGAGAATAAGAACAGAATATTACGCATACATTTTACTGACAAATAGTTTAAGACCAGGAATGAAAATTATAGAAACAAAAACTAACTCAAAAAAAATATTAACTATTGCAGCGAAGAATATTAATGAAAAGATAACAGTTATTATTGCTAATAGAGATAATTATGCCAATATAGAGATATTGGGAGATTTTAGAGAAGATACTATATTTAAAAAATATATTTATAGTAAAGATACAGTTAAAAATCTAAATAAAAAAAATATTATAGAACCGGTTATATTAAGAATAGATAAAGGGAATAAACTGATTGATACTATTGAAGAGAATAGTTTTTGTGTTTATATTCAAGAATAAAATTATAAATAATTTAGTGGAGGTATAAATTATGGTTATATTTAATAAAAAGATTTTTATTGTATTAACAGTAATTGTTGTTATAACAGAGTATTTATATTCAGATGGAAAAAATCTTGAAAAGGTAGTTATAAATATAGATAAAGAAAAAATTATCAATGATCAGTTTAAAGGGATAGGGGTGCAAGGGGATTTATTTTTATGGTTAGGTGATGAATATAAAGTATCCAAAGAAGAGGAGGAGATGATTATAGAACGGGTGAGGAAGGTTAATCCGTCGATAGTGAGATTATTTTTGATGACGAGATGGTGGAATCCTGAGAAGGGTGTATATGAGTGGGAAAGTATAGGGATGAAGAATCTGTATAAGGTATTAGAGTTATATAAATCGATAGGGGCGGAGGTGATATTAACAGTATGGAGATTTAGTAGATGGATAAATCCTGGAGTAGATATGAATAATGCAGTGGAGTTATCTACTTCTGTAGCGAAATTAGTTAAACATTTAATAAGAGATAAAGGGTTTGAGAACATAAAGTATTTAATAATTTATAATGAGCCTGATTTAGAGTTTCGTGATGTTCGTGGGAAGAGTAGTGGATATAGGGATGATATTAGAGATTACAGGAAGATATATGAGTTATTAGATAGTGCACTTAGGGGAGAAGGGGTGCGTAATGATATTAAGTTGATGGGTCCTGATGATGCTTTATCTACTGAATGGTTTTGTGAGACAGTTGAAATGATGGATGATTTAATAGATGTTTATGATTCACATCATTATGAAACTTATGATGCAAGAGCATATTTGTCTTGGTTGAAGCCAAGAGTAGATAAATTAAGAGAGAAAAATATAAATAAATTATGGTATGTAACAGAATTCGGTATGTTAGGTGATGGTAGAGAAACATTTGATTACGGATTATATGTAGGAGAAGTAGCGGCTATAGTATTTAATAATGGTGCATCATCATTATTAATATGGACATTACAATCAAATCCATATCCAGGCGAAGGTGGAATGAATGACTGGGGATTATGGAGATATTTAGATACTGAATGGCAAATTAGACCCGTTTATTACTCGTATAGTATTTTAACAAGAAATTTTAGACCAGGAATGAAGGTAATTAAAAGTAGTTCAAATTCTGATGAAATATTAACATTAAGTATGATATCTTCTGATAATAAAGTTAGTATTATGGTTGTTAATAGAGGTAGACAGGTTGAATTAGAGATAAACTGCAAATTGGAAAAAAATAGTTCTTTTTTTAAATATTTATATAATAAAAAAATTGCCAGCAATATGTTTGAAGGAAATCTTATTGAGCCCAAAAAAATTAATATAAATCAGGAAAATAAATTAGTGGATAAACTTGATAAACTTAGTTTAGTACTTTATGTTCAGGAGTAGTTTTATATGTATGTTACAACTTCAGGATTGGTTTTGACAAGAGAATTCTATTTAGAAAATAACAAACTATTAAAAATATATACAAAAGAAATGGGAAAAATTTCTGCTATTGCTGTAGGAGCATGTAAAATAAATGCTAAACTTTTGTCCATAACAGAGCCATTAACAGAAACAGAGTTTACATTTGCTGTCTCATCATTAAATTTAAAAATGAATAGAGTAAAGATTATTGGAGGTAAACTTATAGAGTCATTTACTAAACTTAAAAATGATATTAATCGTTATTTGATTGCATGTAAAATAATAGAGACAGTGGACTTGTTGACTTTTGATTATGTTAAAAATGAGCCAAAGTATAACCTCATTTTAAAATCTTTACAACTTGTTGAGAAATCTATTCATATAGAAAGAATATATGTCGCTTTTTTACTGAGATTCTTGAAATTAAGCGGATATGGACTTGAATTAAATAGATGTATTAAATGTTCATCTAAATCTGAAGTTCCATTTAAATTCAGTTTATTGAATAGAGGGATTCTATGCAGAAAATGTTCTGAAATAGACAGAAATTCAAAAGAAATTGATAATAAAACATTGACTTTTTTTAATAGTTTAAGTAAACTATCTGGATCTGATATTGATAGACTTGATATACCTGAAAATATTGAGAAATTTATAAAAAAGGAATGTGAATTATATTTATTGGAATATACAAATAAATACCTTAATACTATACAAGTAACAACAAGAATAAATGACTTTGCAACAAATTATAACCGTATTAAATAAATTTTGGGAAAAAAAAGGATGTTTGTTGTGGCAACCATATGATATAGAAAAAGGTGCCGGAACATTCAATCCAGCTACTTTTCTTAGATGTTTGGATAAGAAACCATGGAAAGTAGCATATGTTGAACCTTCAAGAAGACCTACTGATGGGAGATACGGTGTAAATCCTAATCGACTTCAGCATTATTATCAATATCAAGTTATACTAAAACCAGCTCCTAAAAATATCCAAAATATTTATCTTTCGTCTTTAAAATCAATAGGTATAAATATAAAACAACATGATATAAGATTTGTTGAGGATGATTGGGAGTCCCCTACACTTGGAGCATATGGTATTGGTTGGGAAGTTTGGCTTGATGGAATGGAAATAACGCAGTTTACATATTTTCAACAGATGGGTGGAATAGAACTTGACCCTATTTCAGTTGAAATAACATATGGTATTGAACGACTAACAATGTATTCTCAAAAAGTTGATTGTATATTTGATATTTTATGGGACAATAATATAACATATGGAGAGATACACAAAGAAATAGAAAGACAATTCTCTATCTATAATTTTGAAGAATCTAATCCAGAGTTAATAAAAAATCATTTCAATGATTGGGAAAACGAAGCGATTTTGTTAACAGAGAAGGGGTTGGTTTATCCTGCTTATGATAATGTAATGAAATGTTCTCATCTTTTTAACTTATTAGATGCAAGACGAGTTTTGTCTGTTTCTGAACGTATTTCATATATTGCAAGAATAAGAGAACTATCTAAAAAAGTTGCAAGTAAATATGTTGAGTTGGAATCAGTTTTAAATAAATAAAATAAAAATTAATAGTGGAAAATAAGAAATGGTAAAAGACTGTTTATTAGAAATTTACTGTGAAGAATTACCAGTAAAATATATTGTTTCTGCAATTGACCAGATTAATCAGTTAACAGTGAAATATTTAAATGAATATAAACTTAATTATAAAGATATCAAAGTATATGCTACACCAAGAAGATTAGTTTTGTATATAAATGGAATAAAAGAAGAAACAGAACAACAAAAAGAAGAAATAATTGGTCCTTCAATAAAAAATGCTTTTAATGAAAACAATGAGCCAACAAAATCTGCTTTAGGATTTGCTAGAACGCATGGAGTTGATATTAAAGATTTAACAATTAAAGAAACTTCTAAAGGTAAATATGTTTCTATTGTAAAAATATATCCTGGAATTAAAACAGAAAAAATATTACATGAAATATTTATTAAAATCATAACAAATATTATTTTTCCTAAAACAATGGTCTGGGAAAAATCTAAATTCCGTTTTGCTAGACCTATACGAAATATTTTAGCGATTTATGGTGATAAAATTGTAAAGTTCAGTATTGCTGATATAAAATCTTGTAATTATACTTATGGAATAAATACATTGTCTTTAAAAAAAATAAAAATAAATTCACCAGAAAAGTATATTTCAACTTTAAGAAATAATTATGTTCTAGTTGACCATCAATTTCGTTTAGAGACAATTAATAAGATAATCTCTGAATCAACAAGAAAAATAAGTAAATTAACATCAAAAGAATGCAGGTGTATCTGTAATCAGGAATTGATAACAGAAATAAATTTTCTCGTAGAACATCCCGTTGCGATTATATGTAAATTACCCGAAAAATTATCACTACCTAAAGAAATAATAATACACTGTATGCAAAAAAAACATAAATTTTTACCTGTAGTTGATTCTGAAAATGAAATTACAGAATATTTTATTGGGATAAGAAACGGTATTTCTGAGAACCAAGATATTGTAAAAAAGGGGTATGAGAAAGTGATTACCGCTACACTTGAAGATGCTCAATTTTTTTATAATCAAGATACAAAAACAACACTCGAATCTAAAATAGATAAACTCAAGAAAATAGTTTTTCATGATAAATTAGGGTCAATGTATGATAAAGTTCAACGAATTAAAAAAATATCTGAATATATAGCATCAACAATCACTACAAATGAAAATCTAGATATAATGATGTATTTATCACGAATAGTAAATTTATGTAAAGCGGACTTGGTGACAGATATTGTCTATGAATATCCTGAATTAGAAGGTATCGCAGGACGTATTTATGCTGAACATGATAATGAGCCAGAAAAGATATCTAAAGTTATAGAAGAGCATTATTATCCTTTAACATCAGATAGTCAACTTCCTTCAACTGAACTAGGAACGATTATTTCGATAGCGGATAAAATTGATACAATTGTAAGTGATTTCACTATTGGACTCATCCCAACGGGTTCAGCAGACCCTTATGGATTACGTAGAAAAGCAATCGGTATATTGAGGATGATACGTGAGAATAAATTAGATATTTCATTAAGAAAATTAATTGAAATATCAATTGAATTATTGCCACAAGAATTAATTAATAATAAATCTATGATGATTAATGAAATAATTGATTTTATGTCTCAAAGGTTGGAAATTATTCTTGAATCAGAGGGATATAAAACAGATGAAATTAAAACAATATTAGCAAATGGATTAGATAATATTGTAGATATAGATGAGAAAATAAAAGCGTTAAAAAATATTCGTAATAATCCTGAATTTACATCACTAATAACAGGATTTAAGCGTGCAGCAAATATTATCAAACAGGCAGAAAAAAATAAATTAGTTGTAGTCCTTAATGATATTGATGAAAAAAAATTTGTCCAAAACGAAGAAAAAATATTATACACAAACTATTCCAATTTAAAAACAGAAATACAAGTTTTAATTGAGAGTAGAAAATATTCTGATATACTCATCAAACTTACAACACTTCATACTTCAATAGATAATTTTTTTAATAAAGTTATGGTTATGACCCCTGATGAATCCGTCTGTAAAAACCGTTTAACATTGTTAAAAAATATTGTTAATTTATTTACTGCATTTGGTGACTTCTCTTTGCTTCAAACTTGATTTTTTTTTCCTTTTATGTCACAACAAAATAATAAATTATATCCATTGGTACAATTTATTGATAAATACAACAACAAATTAATTTATATTAGTATTATTATTAGTTTTTCTGTATTATTGTTATTTGCGATAAAAAGACATCTATCATATCATTCAACATCTTGTGATTTATTACTTTTTGATCAGGTTACACGTAATACTTTAAAAGGTAATATAGGATATTCATATATAAAACACTCAAATTTTTTTAGTGAACATATAGCATTTATTTTTATTCCAATATCATTATTTTATTTAGTGTTCAATAGACCTGAAATGTTATTAATAATTCAAAGTTTCTTTCTTTCGTTAACTATTTTACCACTTTATTGGATATCAAAAGAAATTTTAGAAAATAGTTTAGTTTCTTTATTCGTTCCAGTTTTATATATCTTATCACCTTATTTATGGGATGCAAATATTTTTGATTTTCATCAGGAGACATTAGTGCCCTGTTTCTTTTTATTCAGTTATTATTATTTATTGAAAAAACAGTTTATTAGATATCTGGTATTTATAAGTTTAGCATTAATTTGTAAAGAAGATATGAGTATTTATAGTTTCGGGTTAGGTTTATATATCTTATTATTCAATAGAGAGCCAAAGAGTAGAATCATAGGTGTAATAACAATTTTATTAAGTATAATTTGGTTTTACCTTTGTATGTTTATATTTATACCATATTTTTCTAATAAATCAGTTTATTACACTATTTTTGATAAATATGGATATCTTGGTAAAAATCTTTTAGAAATAATTAGAACAGTTATATTTAATCCGTATCTAATTTTAACTAAAATTATAAATCATATATTCAATAGAGAAATTATATTAAGTGTAACAAAACTATTCTATTCTGTTCTATTTTTGCCGTTAATAAGTTTTCATCATATATTGATTACACTGTTTCCTATATTAATAAATATTTTAAGTTGCAATTTATCACAGTATAATTTCAGATTTCATTATTCAATGAGTGTATTACCATTTCTGTTTATTAGTTCGATTTATGGTCTAAAAAATATTATGAATTTTGTTAATTTAAGAACAAGTTCATATGTAAAATATTTTATTCCTTCTATTATAATTTCAGTTTTTTCATTACATAATTGGTATTTAAATACTTTCCCTGTTTTAAAAAGTGAGATCTTTATTAAAAAAGAATATCATAAGTTAATTGATAACATTATAAAAAATTTACCTACAAATTCTGTTATATCTGCCCAAACAACAATTGCACCACATTTATTTAGAAATAGAAAGGTTTACTGTTTTCCTGATATATTAGATGCAGAATATATATTTCTTGATTATAATGGGTTTAAATTTCCTTTAGATGAAAAAGAATATTTTAAAAAAGTTAATGAACTTTTATCAGATGATAAATATAAGGTAATTTATCAGAATAATGGAATTATACTTTTGAAGAAAAAATACCAGAAATGAATGTGATATCTAATTTAGTTCTTCTTTTCCAATATGAAAATATTTCTTTTATTAAATGGACAAGTGTTTTTATTACCAACAGTTGTAGATAGAATTACTGAATATGAATTCAAATTAATAATATTTTCTAAATCATTTAATTTTTTATTTTCGGGCATAATCACTGCAATTTTGTCTAACCTACTAACATATTCTGTGTATTCAGGATAATAATTATTTCCATCGTATGGACTCAGTATTATTTCTTCGTTTGTTAAAAATACAATTGCATAATTTATCCAGTAATCAGCATAACCACCTTTAATACCATAATATTTTAGAAAATTTATTATAGGATAAAATGTTCTATGTCTATAAAAATAAGAATTTATAAATAAATCAATATTATAACGGACATAAAAAAATATAATAAAAATTAAAATAGAGATAGAAATAAATTTTGATTTTTTATAAACTTCGTATAAAAATAATCCTATAGATAGTGTTATGATAGGATATATTGGAAAAAGATAACGCGAATATTCAACACTAAGTGTTCTTGAACTAAGTATAAAAATTGATACTGACGATATTAAAATGAAGACAAATATTGTATTTTTATATAATTTTTCTTTACCAGAAAATGTTTTATATATGTTCTTAAGAAAAAGATATATAGTATATCCTAAACCTATTAATATATTAAAGATAATAAAAATATTAAAAAATTTTTGTCCACAATGGTCAAATAAGAATATTTTTTTAAATGATTTAGGTAAAAATTTTATATGCTCAATTATATCTTTTAATGTAGCTATAATATTTTCTGTATCATTATGCAAATATTTATATTTCATTAATTTTGAAATTATTTCTGGCAGATAACCTATTATAAATCCTGAAACAAATAAAAATATACAGAAAAGGTATTTGATAACAATTTTTCTAGGTGAGATATTAATACTATGTAATATAAATGCAGACATATATATAAAAATAGTTAGATAGATACTATTAAAAATTGTTTCACCAGGATAAATTTTTGTATTTATTTTAAATAAACCAATACTAATATTGTATTCACCAATAAAAATGAATAATAACGATAATAAATTAAATAAATTAAGAATATTTAATATAACTAACGAATAATAAAGATATTTATTTAAAGAATATCCACGTAATAAGAACAAATTTAAGATATTTGTAACAAAAGATTTGTTTTGAGAAATTTGCAAAGTTTTAAAAAAAAGATACAAAAATATTCCTACTATATAAAAAATAATTAATTTGTTTTCCCAGTAACCTAATCCAACAAAAAAGCCCAGTAGTGGATAATATATAATTTTTTTAAAATTATTTTGTTCAATTTTCGAAAAAACAATTATTAAGATAGTTCCTATGACAAGAGTTTCTATATATGTTCCTAAGGAACGTAAAGTATGCATAATAAAACTGTGCGATGAAAAGATAAGTAATAATGATATTATTATTGCTATGACTTTATTAAAATATAAACTTATAAGATAATAATTTAAGATGATGAGTATTATAGATAATATAAATGGAATTATATTTATTGTGAATTGTGATGAGCCCAAGATTCTAAAAACAATTGAGGTTAAAAATGGTTCTATTGTCGCCAGATAACTTACTCCCCAAAAGTGAGAATAATATTCGCCTTTAGAGAAATGGTTTGCCATAAGTCCTATCAATGCATAATCTGAATCAAATCCAATATCCCAGAATAGCAAATAAGGAATATGTGTTATTATATATAATAAGACAAGTATAGTTAAAACTAACAGATTTTTTTTTCTCGGATTATTCATTTTGATAGTAACTCATGATATATTTTTAATGTTTGTTCTGTAGTTTTAGACCATGAGAATTGTTTTAATCTGTTTTTACCTCTTCTAATATATTCTTGTCGTAGATTTTCATTAGTTGCAAGATTATACATTGACTTGGCTATTTGTTCTGGGTCGCTTGGATTAACCAATATTGCTGAATCACCAACTATTTCTGGTAACGAAGATATATTTGAGGTTATTATAGGGGTTGAATACATCATTGCTTCAATCAAAGGGTGTCCAAAACCTTCATATAAAGAGGGGAACACAAAAACCTGTGCTAGGTTATAAATTACTGGTAATTCATTTTCATTTACATAGCCACAAAAGATTACATCTTGTTGAATATTCAATTCATTGATAGTTTTTATTGTTTCTTCTATTTTCCATCCTTTATTACCAACAAGAACAAGTTTATATTTTATACCCATTTTTTTTACAAGATAGAATGACTTCAATAACCCAATAATATTTTTTCTTGGTTCCAATCTACCTGTGAAAAGAAAATATTTATCTGGTAGAGAATATTTCTGTTTAATTTTTGTTTTTAATTCTTCTGAAAAGTTTATATCAATATCTATTCCTGCTGATTGATATATAACATTAATTTTTTCCGGTTGTATCCCATAAATATTTATTATATCTTTTTTTGTTGACTCTGATACAGCAATAATTTTATCAGATTCAACTGCTGATTTATAAACATATTCTTTCCATTTTATTACTTCAGGAGGATACCATTCAGGATTAATTTCAAAAGATAAGTCATGAATAGTTATGACTTTTTTTGCATTTTTTATTTTTGGTAAAACGAAGTTTGTTCCATGAAATAAATCTATTTGTCCAATAAAGAATTCTATTGGGATTAAGTTGTGATAAGGTAATAATTTACTTGGGATAGGATTTATGAATAACCGGAAATTTTTATTTTCTGGATAAGAGTAATTATTTTTACCTCTAAAGTTTTTCCAAGAATGTCCTCCAAATAAGTAATATATATTTTCTGTATCAAGTTTTGCTAAATTATGGATAAGATGATGAATATAATATCTTATTCCTGTTAATTTTTGATATAAACTTGTAATATCTATACAAATATTCAATTTTTTATTCATATTTTAGCCTATTTTATAAAATAATCCTTGTATATTTCAAATAGAAAATAAAAAGTTGACATAGATATAAAAAAATGTTATAATCTTTTTAAACTTAAAGTTATTTTTAAAGGAGGGACAGAAATATGTTCAAATTTGTTTCTATCAGGATTATTTTCGTTAGTTTATTAATTTCGTTATTAGCACTAAATAATGTATATTGTCAAGCAAAATCTGAAGTTGATACTTTGATAAAATATGCTGATGGCTTAGTTACCGTATATAATTATGGTAAAGCACGTGAAATATATTCAGAAGTACTTTTTAAATATCCGGGAAATAATAAAGAGGAATATTTGCAGTTTATGATTTGTAAATGTTTTGCACTTGAAGGAGGGTGGGGTTATTGGTATGCTGCTGTAGAGTTCGAGAAATTCTTAAATAAATATCCAAATAGTACATATGCCGAAGAAGCAAAAAAATTATTAAGTAATTGTAAAAAAGTGGTCCAGTGGGGTGAGGATGGTGATGGTCAGATTCCACTATTTTCAGTTGAGGAAAAGTTGGCACAGAAATACATTAATTTTGGAATAGATTTTATATATCGTATAGTAGAAACAGGAGAAGGTGGATATCCTGTTTATAAACAAGAGGAGTTGGAACAAGCAATATATTGGTTTAATAAAGTAATAACTGAATTTCCTAATATCTGGTATGCTGCGAAAGCACAATATTATATAGGGGAAGCATATTCTACAATGGGTAGACCGTCTGATTATGAGAAAGCAGTAACAGAATATCAAAAAGTGCTTGATAATTATCCGGATACACTTTTTTTTAAAGGATATAGACGAGGAGCATTACGTAAAATAGGTGATATATATCAGAAAAAAATATTTGATAAAAAATTAGCAATTGCTGCATATCAGAAATTACTGGAATTAGAAAAAGATAATCCGGATAGTTTTTATGCATCATATGCAAGAGCGCAATTGAAATATTTGAAATAATAATAAAAAAAATAATTGAAAGGAGGTGATTAGTTTTTAGAGTTAGTTTTATAAACATATAAAAATCTGAACGAAGGGAGGAAATTTTTTAATGATAAAAAAATATATAATATTTTTGTTAATAATTGTTACTGTTCCAATGATAACATTTTCAGCTGTAGGTAGATGGGAAAAGAGTATGAAAATAAGTGGTTATTATGGGTTTGAATCAAGAATTGATTCTCAGGAGTGGCGTGGCTCTTTAACAGCAAATTTTATCAGATATAAACCTTCTTCACAATTAGGTTTTATTAATAGTTTGACTTACGGTGAGGCACGAAGTATTTCAGCTGGAACTATTCAACCAACGAGTAATGATATTACTGTAAATATTTATAATTTATGGAATATTAGTTCATTCAATTACTGGAGAATATTTCATATAACTATACGTGGACCGATAATAGTAACTAAAAGAATAAAAACAACGGACCCGTCAACAGGTGAAGAGATAGAAGTAGAATCTCCTGGTAAAGAAAGAGAGTTATCAACATATAAAGATTTATCATTTATCTTAATATCAACTTATGGTAAGAATTTCAGCAGATATTTAAATGGAGAAGCAGGATTAGAAATTATTGATGGAAATGGGTTCATGCGACTATCAAGTAGTTATAATAAGCCATTAGGATATAGGACGAATATGTATCTTTCAGTTGCTTTTAGAACTAATGGTAGAAATAGTGTTATCATGCCTGGTTTTACTTTAAATTATAAATTTAGCAGAAGAATTTCATTAGTTTTTATGTTATATGAACCTTATGATTTTTCTGCTAATAATTTTGTTGATGAAAAACGAACACTTGATTTAACTTACGAATTTTTCTATTGATAAAAAATAAAAAATTTTTATAGATATTATTTAAAATTTAAAATGTTATGTCTTTGAAAACAAGGCATAACATTTTATTTTAGGTATTTTAATATGAAAATGAGATACGCTGTTGGAATTGATATTGGTGGAACAAAGATTTCAGTTGGTATTGTTTCATCAAAAGGTGAAATAGTTGGTAATATTATTAAATTTCCGACATTAGCATATAGACCTAGAGAACTGATTATAAAAGATATTATTGATAATATAAGAAATGTGGTTCATTATTCGGGTATAAGTTTAAATATGATAGATGGTATAGGAATAGGTTCTCCGGGACCCCTTGATTCAGAAAAAGGGATTATACTTAATCCAAGAAATTTAAAGACATTACATAATTTCAATATTAGAAAAGCAATTATGTCAAGATTAAAAAAAAATGTTTTAGTAAATAACGATGCAAATGTGTTTGTATTAGGAGAATCATGTTTCGGAGCCGGTAGAGAATATAAAATTGTATTTGGAGTTACTTTAGGAACAGGGCTAGGTAGTGGTTTAGTGATAGACAAAAAAATTTATATGGGTGCAACAGGAACTGCTTGTGAGATATGGTTCAGTTGTTTTAAAGATGGTGTAATAGAAGATTATGTTTCAGGGGAAGGTATAAGAAAAATTTATTCAGAGATAGCGAGGAAACCGGCTCCTGAACCGAAAGAGATAGCCGATTTAGCAAAAAAGGGTGATGTTTATGCTTTGGATGCGTGGAATGAATTTGGTAAATATTTAGGTATAATATTATCATATGTAGTTAATATAATTGATCCTGAATTGATAGTTATTGGAGGTTCATTGAGTAAAGTATATAATTTTTTCTATAAAGAGATGAATAATAATTTGAGAAAACATATAACACCTGTCCCAAGAAAAAGATTAAAAATAAGATTAGCAAAATTGGGTGAAAAAGCACCTATAATAGGAGCTGCAAGTTTAATCCTTTTTGACAAAAACTAATGATTAAAGTTATTAGAGAATTAATTGAATATAGAGATTTAATTTGGAGTTTGACTGTAAGAGATTTGAAAATAAAATATAAAGGGGCTGCATTAGGGTTCTTATGGTCAATTCTTCATCCGATTATGACAATGATTATAATGACAGTAGTATTTTCGATGATTGTTAAAATAGATGTTGATAAATATCCACTATTTGTACTCTGTGGTCTTTTAGCATGGAATTTTACTTCAATTTCATTAACCCAAGCAACGACTTCAATTATTAATAATTCGTTATTAATAAAAAAAGTATATCTTCCGAGAGAAATATTTCCTATTTCTATAGTTGTATCTAATTTTATCCATTTTTTAATTGGGTTATGCGTATATTTTGTTTTAATGTTTATATTTGGAATAAAATTCAGTTATAAATTTTTTCTTATATTTTTAGTTATTCCAGTCCAATTTATTTTTGTGACCGGGATATGTTTACTTTTTTCATGTTTGGATGTTTTCTTTCGCGATATAACACATATTTTAAGCGTTTTAATAATGTTATGGTTCTATTTAACCCCTGTTTTTTATCCTATTGAAATGGTACCAGCAAAATATCTAAGTTTTTATATTATTAATCCGATGGCTGTATTTATACATAATTATCGTGAAATACTTTTACAGAATAAATTAATGAATTTTGATTACTACTTATTAGCAACACTTATCTCAATAATATTTTTTATTATAAGTTATTACATATTTATTCGTTTAGAACGGCTTTTTGGTGAAGTTATATGACTGAAACTGTTATAGAAATAGCAGATTTATGGAAAAAATATACTTTAAGTCCAGAACATGATTTAACTTTAAAGAATACTATTAAAAACATTTTTACAAAATCGAAATATGATTTTTATGCATTAAAAGGAATAAATTATAAAGTTAATAAAGGTGAAATGATAGGAGTCATAGGTTCAAATGGTGCTGGGAAAACAACCTTGTTAAAGTTGCTTGGGAAAATAATAGAGCCGACAAGAGGTAATATTAAGATAAACGGCAAAGTATCAACATTACTTGAACTTGGAGCCGGATTTCATCCTGAATTGACTGGTGCAGAGAATATATTTTTAAATGGTGCGATTTTACGATTAAAAAAGGATAAGATTAAATCAATGTTTGATGAAATTGTTGATTTTGCAGAGTTAAGTCAATTCATAAATATACCCGTTAAATATTATTCATCTGGTATGCAGATGAGGTTAGGATTTGCTATAGCAGTAACTGTTGAGCATGATATACTTTTAGTCGACGAAGTATTAGCTGTTGGAGATGAAGCATTTATGA
>Ga0123519_10009666_pt1 | contig 14479 bp, 13 predicted proteins | sample YelNatPaOPRAMG02_FD_87396 | JGI IMG/M metagenome (GOLD analysis project Ga0123519, IMG submission 87396) | Hot spring microbial communities from Yellowstone National Park - Yellowstone National Park OP-RAMG-02 (version 2) | ecosystem: Environmental > Aquatic > Thermal springs > Hot (42-90C) ...
CTATGTGTCCGGGGGCTCCTGTACGGAGACGTCTGGCTGGATAATCACCTCGGGCTTGATGGACTCGGCAATCAGGCTGTACTTCCTTGCCATCCGCAGCGCCTTTTCCACCACGCCGTAGCTGGCCCCTCTGACAACCACCTTTGGTCGCAGCACAACGCTTTCGAACTCGCTTGTCTTGTCAAGCCTGTCTCGAGCCACGCCCTCCGCTTCGCACTCGTAAGAGACCATGTCTAGGTGCAGCCGCTCCGCCGCCCACACCAGCATCATGTGGTAGCAGGTGTTGACGGCCGCAAGAAATGCGTCCTCCGGCGTGAGCACTCCCTCCTCACCGTAAAGCTTCGGCGGCGCAGAGAAGTCCATCTCCGCGCCGTTCCCGCACTTGAGGTGGCCTCGATGCCCGCCCATCCAGCGGACGTGTGTTGTGTAAGTGTAGGTAGCCATGCTACTGATCGGCCTCCTTGTGGCGGGTGGTGTTGGCAAGCACTCGATCGACCCTCCGCGCGATCTCCTCCGCCAGCCGGCGCGCCAGCTCAAGCGCCTCGCCGTGGGGCTCTCGTCGGCTGAGGGTTGGGGGCACCTGCGTTAGCTCCTCAACCACCATGGAATCAGCCACCGGTCCGCTGTGCTTTTCAGTGGCGATCAGCGCACACCGCTTGGCGCACCCATCTATGGTGATGGTGGGGAACTCGCGTGCGAACGAGCGCTCATCCTCATCGCCCGCCAGGAACAGCGGAAGGCACAGGGTGGCGGTGCAATCCGCTCGATACTCGTCGCGTACCAGCCGGGTAGCAACCCTGGATAGTGTGCCGGAGGCCCTGCATTCTCCGCTGCAGGCCAGCATTCCCACTCTAGCTGCGTCCGACAACTGAGTCCTCCTTATGCACTAAGCCGTCGATCGCGTGGGCCAGCATAGCTGCCAAGCGATCTGCAAGCTCCTCGCCTTGAGGGCCGATCTCCAGAACGGCGGCCGGGGTGAGGCCCGGATGCTCGCGCAGCAGGTCTGGCACCCTCAGCGCCAGGCACACCTGCCCGCCTGCTAGCTCCACGTTCTTCCTGGCGCACAGCCTTGGGCAGCCGTCCACCGTGATACACGGGGTGCTTGCCACAGCGGCGGCGGTTTGGGCATCGCCCATGGTCAGTAGAGATAGGCATAGCGTGTCTGCCACCCCCGGCCTCAGATCTTCTATCGCGCGATAGGTGGCTTCCCGTGCCACGGAGGCTGTTGGCTTTCCTATCCCGCTGCAGGGAATGACGTACACTTGGGGTCCATTGGCTTCGGACTTCATCTCGCCTCCTCCTCCGCCTTTCGTCGGACCTCTTTGGCGTACTCATCCGGGGTCAACAGGCCGGTGAGATGAGGATCCGCCAGCTCCACCTTGACAATCCAGCCATCGCCATAAGGCGATAGGTTGATGGACTCCGGGGTTGACGCAAGGTCCTCGTTGGTGGCCACTATGGTGCCCTCAACCGGCGACGGCACGTCGAACACCGTCTTCATTGTCTCGATGGTGGCTATGCTCTCGCCCGGCAACACCCGATCGCCGGAGCGGCGTGGGGTGGCAAACGTCAGGTCGCCCGCGCTCTGCTGGCGGAAATCCGTGATGCCGATTGTGGCCACGGAGCGCTCCAGGCGGACCCACACGTCATCGGGTGAGTACAAGAGGTCACTGGGGATGCGAAAGACGAACTTGTCGTATCGCACTTCCAGCACGGTTGGCTGTGCCCCAGCCGATGATTCTTGCATTGCTTGTCACTCCTTACTTAGTTAGCCAGGATGGCCAGCACGTTATTGGGTGGCGCTTTGGCGCCGGGATGGAGGGCTGGTAAGCACTCGTATCAGCGCCAGACACACGCCGCAAAGCGCCAGAACCAGCCCGGCATCGAACCCGGTGTACGCGTATCGGGTGAGAGTTGCAAGGGCGCTGAGGTCCAGCAGCATAAGAAGCCCGCACCCCGCCGAGATGGTGAGAGACACATACAGCAAGCCGTTGCTGATGTAGTGACTCAGCTCGCTCCGGCGCCGCGGCCAGGATGTGCGGCCTTCGAACAGCAGAGCCGCAACCGCCACTGCGAAGATCAGCAGCGCGAGGGGAAAGTGCAGCGAATCCAGCACTTGACGCTCTGGCAGTGCGTAGCCCCGCAGGTCCGGCCGACGGAGCAACAGCAGCGCCAGCACCAGAGCCCAGGCGGTGGTCAGGCCACCGGCAAGACGCGCCCAAGGCAAGGGCTTCACGGCCCAACGGGCCAGCGCTCCTGCCGCAAGGCAGAGGGTAAGCAGTGCGAGGCCGTAGAGGATGGGCTTCAGCGTTTCCTCGCGGAATGCCCCAAGGCGCGCCAGCGAGCCACTGGTTTGGAGGAGATAGTACTGTGGCTCGGTTACTGGGCGAGCGTCTGTGCCAAACGGGTACTTCACGATGGATGCAAAAAAGACCCTTGAGCTCCGGCTGTGGCAGTCGGTGCAACCACGAACTCCCAGAGCAGAGCGGGCGGGGGCGATATCGTGGCTGTACTTGTAGACGGAGGCGTAGGGGCTTGCCTCGAAGTCATGCTTCGGGAGAGCTATCCATTGGCGCCCGGTGAGGTAAACGCGATCGTTACAGACCCAGACCACCTGCTTGCCGCCAAGGTCAAAGTGTGTATCGGCGAGATAGGCGCGCACGGATCGGATAAGCGCGTCGATCTCCTCTGGCCGGTTCACTTCGGGAATACCGTCTCCGTTGTCATCGCGGATCCTGCTCAGTTCGGGGTAGCGTGTGGCGTCTCGCCGGTGCGCCTGCCAGAGAGCGTAGATATCCTTCATGAAGGGCTGGTCCACCCGATGCGTTCTTGGGTCCCAAAGCCCCGGCCAGGCGCTATGAACCCGGTTGACGGGGTAGATCCGGTCCTTGTACCAAGCCAGGACTGGCGGGTACGGGTCGGTGGGTTCGTCCTGGGTGGTGTACATGGCAAGCTCGCCGTAATGGTTCCAGTAGTTCATCCTGGCGTCGTAGAAGGTCCAAATGTGTTTGGCAGGCGGCTCGATTTTGGGCCCAGGGTTGAACACATCGCTAACCTGAACCTGGGCGGCTTTTACCAATCGTTCCGGGATGTGGCAAGTTTGGCAAGACAGCTTCCTAAGGTGAAGAGGCGGCAGGCCGCGGTGGGTGGCGATTGGGGCGCCCAGGGTGCCGTTGGAGTGGCAGTCGGAGCAGGAGCGGACGGTGTTGTCCAGGTCGTCACGCACGTGTCCCGATGGGTCATCGCCCTTGCCGAACTGGTGGACTTCGCGCCCACGGATCCTTGGGTCCGAGGCCTGGCTGCCCGCTGTGTGGCAATCCACGCACTTGAGGCCGGCCCGGATGTGCACGTCGGTCCGTGCTGTGAAGGCGGTGCCTCGCTTCTTCCAGTCTGGCTTGGCATGGCAGGTTAGGCAGGTGGCGTTACCAGGCTCACGCACGAGGTGAAGTGAGACCTTGCCTTCGTCGTCAAACAGCTTCGGGTCGTACGTAACGCTCACCGGCACGCCCTGCTTTACGGAGCCCGCCACCTTGCCCAGGTGGGCGCCGGCGGTGGCGGCCCATCGAAAGTTCAGCTCGGCTAACTGCTGGTTGCGCTCTTTGGCGTCGTACTCCGGCAGGTGGCAGAGCAGGCAGTCTGCCTCAACCACGCCCGTCTGAGACCAGCGAGCTCTGAAGTAGTCGCCGTCCAGATGGTTGCTACCGCCAGGCACAAGGCCAGAACGCGGGTTACGCATCCACTCGTCGTAGCGATGGCCGTCACGGTCGTACTCCAGGGGCCCGCCGCCAGGATGGCAGTTGCCACACGTTGCCGTGACGAAATCGAACGAAGTCATGTCGATCTGGCGTGCCTTGGCATTGTGCTTGGGAGCCAGGGCACGGTAGAGGGGCGCGGGAGAACACCAGTTGCCCCCGTAGTTTCCCGGAGAGGAGATCCACGGGTAGCGCTGAGCCATCTCCGCCGAAGGCTTTTCCCCCCGCCCTTGCTGAAAGTGGTAGCCTTGGGTGATCTTGCTGTAGTCGTGGCAGGCGCCGCAAGTTTGCTTGGGGCTGTACGGCGCGTTGGCGTTGATGCCGTGCCGGGGGTCGATGATTTGCCCTCGCTCATCCCGAAGGTTGAAGGGCGGGCACACGTCGCCGCCTGTGGTGACACGTGTGGATCGGCCTCCCTGCGCGGCGGATACCATGGGGAGCAAGCTGGCTACGATGAGACCGGTTAGCAGGCACTGCACTGTCCATCTGGATGCGATGGCCCACCAGCACCATCGGACCTCGAGAGGGCCATCTGGCGCGTTGTTCATCGTGTATGGCTTCCTTTCCGTCACGGCACAAGTACAGGCCGGCACGCTGGGGGACGGCCGGCCTGGCGGTTGGTGCGAACCTTGGTAGCAGGTGCGCACAGCAGGTCGCAACGTGCGAACGACCTGGCGCAAAGGTAGGCATCCATACGGGCGGAGCCGCACTCGCTTCCGGAGGGGCTAGGCTGCTGGGCTTACGGGACGGCTGCCTCGGTTTGCGGCTCACCCAAGCCGGTCACTGCCACGATGCGGCGATACTTCTCCAGGTCTTGGCGCAGTACAGCTTCCACGCAGCCGAAGAAGCTCATCACGCAGGGAACCCGGAGGCGGTAGAAGACCCTGTTGCCCTCGCGTCTGTCTTCAAGCAGGCCGGCGGACTTCATAAGCGCCAAGTGGCGAGAAACGGTGGACATATCAGCCTCGACGATGGCTTGGAGGTCGCACACGCACTTCTCGCCGGAGGCCAGCGCATCGAGGATCATGAGGCGGCTGGGATGGGCCATGGCTTTGAGTACCTGGGCTTTGGCTTCGTAGAGATTGCGGTCCATTTCACACCACCGAATGTCTTCTTTGGTAGTTTAGCCAAATGCACAATGTATGTCAAGCCGAGTAGGCGCTGTTGGCAGGCACGCCATCCTCCGCGCCTTGGTGGGAAGAGTGGTCGTCTCCGACGGCCGGTTGCAACGTCAGGGGGGGCGGATTCGCTGGCGGGCTTGTTCGCGGTTGCGAGCCATTGCTTGGCGACGCCCGGCCGCCAAGTCTGGCGGGCCGATGCCGCGGGCGCGTACTACTCAGGCAACCTACCGGTTGATTGAGTTTGCGTACGTAGATAGGGCTGTGCTATAATGTGCAGGCTCCAGGCTTGGAGTCTACTCACAGACGCACGGTTCCGGCGACGCCGGCCGTTGCCGAACGGCTTTGCTATTTGCTAGGAGGGGAACCCAACCATGGCTACCATTGAGGACGTTGTAGCTCGAGAGATCCTTGATTCGCGTGGCACTCCCACGGTTGAGGTGGACGTATACCTCGATAGCGGAGTCATGGGGAGGGCGGCGGTCCCCTCCGGTGCGTCCACCGGCGCCCACGAGGCCGTTGAGCTCCGCGACGGCGACGCCAAGCGGTATCTGGGCAAGGGCGTTCTCCAGGCGGTCCGCAACGTCAATGAAGTCATCGCCGACGAGCTTCAGGGGATGGACCCCACCAACCAGGTGGAGATCGATGAGCTCCTCTGCGAGCTGGACGGCACCCCCAACAAGTCGAAGCTGGGTGCCAACGCCGTATTGGGCGTCTCGCTAGCGGTGGCCAAGGCCGCTGCCGAAGAGGCGGGCCTTCCGCTGTTCCGCTACATCGGCGGCGTATCCGCCCGGGAACTGCCCGTCCCGATGATGAACATCCTCAACGGCGGTAAGCACGCCGACAACAACGTGGACATCCAGGAGTTCATGTGTCTGCCGGTATCCGCCCCTACCTTCGCCGAGGCGCTTCGCATGGGCGCGGAGGTGTTCCAAAGCCTCAAGTCGGTGCTGAAAGGCAAAGGGCTCTCCACCTCCGTCGGCGACGAGGGAGGGTTCGCCCCAAACCTGGCCTCAAACGAAGACGCCATCGCCGCCATTGTGGAGGCCATCGACAAGGCCGGCTACTCCCCGGGCAAAGACGTCGTCATCGGCATCGACTGCGCCGCCACCGAGCTGTACGAGAACGGGAACTACGTGTTCAAGGGCGAGGGGGTTACCCGCAGCCGTGAAGAGATGGTGAGCTACCTAACCTCGCTGGTGGACAAGTACCCGGTGCTCACCATTGAGGACGGCATGGCCGAGGACGATTGGGAAGGCTGGGCCGCGCTGACCAATGCGCTGGGCGGTCGCGTGCAGATAGTTGGCGACGACCTGTTCGTCACCAACACCGAGAGGCTCTCCCGCGGCATCCAGGAAGGCTCCGCCAACTCCATCCTCATCAAGGTCAACCAGATCGGCACCCTCACGGAGACGCTGGCCGCCATAGAGATGGCCAAGCGCGCTGGCTGGACGGCCGTGGTTTCGCACCGCTCCGGCGAGACCGAAGACGCCACCATCGCAGACATCGTGGTTGCCGCCAACGCCGGCCAGATAAAGACGGGTGCGCCCAGCCGCACGGATCGCGTGGCCAAGTACAACCAGCTCCTTCGCATTGAGGAACAGCTGGGCGACGCGGCTCGCTTCCCCGGCTTGGATGCCTTCTACAACCTCAAACGCGCCTAGCTCCGCTTGCAACGGGGCGGCCATTAGCGGGGGGCTGCAAGCGCAGCACCGAGATTGGTGGCAGCGTGAGGCGGTTTCGGCGAGGGCATGGGCGTTGGGTCCGTGCCCTCGCCAGCGTTCCGGCTTTCTGGTCCTGTGCACCACGATCCTTGCGTTGCCCATTGTTGGTAGTATGACATGTGAGGGCGTCAAGTGATCCGCAAGACCAAGATCGTTTGCACCATCGGGCCGGCCAGCGAATCGACCGCCATGCTGCGCAAGATGATCGCCGCCGGCATGGACGTGGCGCGCCTCAACTTCTCCCACGGCACCTTTGAGGAGCACGCCAAGCGGATTGCCACGCTGCGCCGCCTCTCCGCAGAAGCGGGCAGGCCGATCGCCATCCTCCAAGACCTGCCAGGACCCAAGATCCGCATCGGAGACTTCCGCGACGGCCACGTAACCCTCAGGCGCGGCGACACGTTTGTGCTCACCCTCGAGGATGTGGCTGGCGATCAGAGCCGCGTGCAGCTAGCGTCGCCGGAGGTCCACCAGGCCGCCATGCCCGGATGCAGGCTGTTTCTGGCAGATGGCCTTCTGGAGCTCCGCGTGGTCTCCAAGACGCCATCCGAGCTCATTACCCGCGTGGTCAGTGGCGGCGATCTGGCGTCGCGGCAGGGCGTCACGGTCCCTGGTATCACCATCCCGGTGGCCGCCATCACCAACCGAGACGTGGAAGCCGTGCGGTTTGGCATCGCGCAGGGCGTGGATTGGGTGGCAGCTTCGTTTGTGCGCGGCCCGGACGATGTACGCCACCTCAGGAGCATCATCCAAGAGGCGGGCTCGGACCTTCCCATCATCGCCAAGATCGAGAAGCACGAAGCCGTGCGCCACCTGGACGAGATCATCCGCGAGGCAGACGGCGTGATGGTGGCCAGGGGCGACCTGGGTGTTGAGCTCCCCATAGATGAGGTGCCCACCATCCAGAAGAGCATAATCGCGAAGTGCAACAGGGTGGGCAAGCCAGTCATCACCGCCACCCAGATGCTGGATTCCATGATCCGCAACCCTCGCCCCACCCGCGCCGAGGTTACGGACGTGGCCAACGCCTGCCTCGATGGCACCGATGCCGTGATGCTCTCCGGCGAAACCGCCGCCGGCCAGTACCCGCTGGAAGCGGTCCGCATGATGGCGCGCATCGTTACGCGCATAGAGCGCAGCCCCGCCTACGCCGCGCTGTTCGGCCGCTTCCTCAACGGGAAGGCGACCACCGTCACGGACGCCATCGGTGAGGCCACCGTCACCATCGCCCACGACCTGAACGCCGCCGCCATCATGGCCTCGACCTACTCTGGCTACACCGCGCGGATGGTATCTAGATACCGACCGTCAGCACCGATAATAGGAGTGACCGGTGCCCTGTCGTCCTACCAAAGGCTTGCCCTGTCATGGGGAGTTAGGCCGCTGTTGGTTGCTCAGGCAAGCAGCACCGACGAGACGCTGGCGTTCGCCGTTGATGGCGCGCTCCGTCAGGGCCTGGTTAGGAAGGGAGACCTGGTCGTCATAACGGCTGGCGTTCCCGCGGGGATTCCGGGCAACACCAACCTGATCAAAGTGCAGACGGTGTAGCGTTGCATTACGGCCAAGAGCGCATCCATCCACTGCTGGTGCCCAGTGTACGCGCCAGGCGTGTCGCACGGCGCAAGCAACGCCGGTGGCTGCTAGGCATCACCTTCATAGCAACCGCGGCGATGTTTGTGTCGGCGTGTTGGCTTTGGAAGCCGTACTGTCAGGTGAAAGACCACTTGAGGAACGTGAGGGAGTTGGACGCCAAGCTGGCGATGGCGAAGATGCGCCGCGACGAGCTGAAACGGCAGATCGCCCTAATGCGCACCCCTGCGGGCCTCGAGATAGAGGCCAGAAACCTCGGCTACATCCGCGACGGCGAGAGGCCCATCCAACCGGTGTTCGTGAAGCCCCGCCGCTAGCTTCCGCCCAACCGCAGGCCCAGCGCCTCCAGACCTCTTCGGCCGACAGCCCTGCCAGCGCGCCGATGCACCAACACCGGGCTGGCATCATACTGCTGCGCGATTGCCTCAACCCCCGCACGCTTGGAAGGCCGCTTCCCCCAGCCAACGGATCCCGCGCCATCTGTCCTGAAGGGCAGCGTGTGGTGGCATGGCGTGTGACATCGGTCGCTCGCTCTTGTGGGCGCCGGCATAGCGTTTGTGGGCCATTGTCAGGTGGTTGCCCCCGCCCCCGCTTTCAGCGCCCAGGCATGCTAGGCATGCGCCACAGGGCCAGCGCACTCTAGAGCGAGCAGGTTCAGCAGGTGCTCTGCATCCCAGCCGGCCCGCTTGCGCTTCGTCTTCATGCTGGCCGTGGTGCTTTCATCCCAGCTGATGGTGTTGATGGCTGTCTTCCCAACGGTGGCTAGGTTCTTGGGGACATGGTCTGTGGTGCCCGGCAGCCGTCCTTGCGGAAGAGCACGTCCAGCACCTGGTGCGGGCGGACCGCGTGGGCTATACGCTCCGCCGCCCCCGTCTCGCGGGCCTCTGCGCTTCGGTCTTCGCCCATGCGCCTTGTGCGTTGGGAGAGGCCGGGGAGCTGGGAGGAGAGTGCGGGGCGCAGTTGAGTCGCATAAGCCCGTGGGGCGTGAGATGCACCCCCCTCTCCAAGCTTGCTGGCTGGAAGAGGGGGGGACGCGGACGGGCACGCTTGCCTCACCCTTACGTCTGTGTCATCCGCTCTTCCACCGCCTGCCTGCTAGCAAGCGACCAGCAAAGCATGACGCTGAGCGCGGCGTCTCCTCCCCCGTGACTTGGTTCGGGGGCACTGGGTGACGAGGCTCGTAGGTTAGGGGCCTGTGCCAAGGGCGCCACGGGCTTGCCTTGGCCGGTGCGGCCGCTGGGTGCCCAAGACTGCGAGGGGGCATCGATTAGCAGGACGCGCAGGCGAGCAACCCCGCTGTCAGTGGCCTGCTGCGGGCAAGGACCCCCGTTCGCCCGGCAGAAACCCAGGTTCGGCCGGCCACTACGGACTCCGGCTACCGCGAGGCGAATCATGAAGGCCCTGGCCATAGGCGACCTGCACGGTAACGTTGCGCTTGCTCTTGATCTTGCCCAGCGCGAGCGCCCAAGCATCCTGCTCTCCACCGGCGACTGGGGCGACCCCGGCCAGGTGGCGGCCGCCAACATGGAGCGGCTCACCGGAGTCTGCTACGTGCTGACCGTCTACGGCAACCACGACGACCTCCCGCTGCTGGCGTCGTTGCGCAATGCCGATGGCTCTCCGGTGCTGCTGGCCGGGCGCAGGGAGGTGAGCGGCCTGTCGGTAGCGGGCATAAGTGGGATCTGGGCCAAGTCGCACCGCCAGCCCCACTACGTCACAGACGAGGACGTTGATGCGGCGGCCGCGGAGGTCGCCGGTGGCGGGCCGGTGGACGTGCTGCTCACCCACGGTTGTCCGATCGGGGTGTGCGACCAAACGTCATCCGGCCGCCACGGCGGACAACGGTGCTTCCTGGACGCCGCCGAACGGATCCGGCCGCGGCTTCACCTGTGCGGGCACCTCCACCTGGCGCAGCACAGAAGCCTGCGCGACGGCCGCCAGGTGGCCAACACCGGCTTTGGGCTTCGCGGCGACTACTGCATCATCGAGTGGGCCGATGGGGCGCCGCGCGTGGCCTTCTTCAACGCCGCCCAGTAGCGCCCGCACCATCCCTCGTCAGGCGGTCGAACCGGCCAACCTGGGCGTCTTGCCCCGGGGTTGCCGCTACAGCTTGCGACCCACGGCTTCCGCCACCGGCGCAACCTCCCGCATCAGCCTGCTGAAGTCGCTTATGGTGAGCGATTGCGGACCGTCCTTCAGGGCGCGCCATGGTTCGGGGTGCACCTCCACCATGAGGCCGTCGGCGCCCGCCGCCACCGCTCCTTTCGCCACCGCGGGCACGTACTGCCACCGCCCGGTGCCATGCGCTGGGTCGGCGATTATGGGCAGGTGGCTCAGGTTCTGCACGGCCGGTATGGCGTTGATGTCGAACGTGTTGCGGGTTTCGGTCTCGAAGGTGCGTATGCCCCGCTCGCAGAGGATGATGTTGAGGTTGCCCTTGGACGCGATGTACTCCGCCGCCTGGAGCCACTCTTCTATGGTGGAGGCGCTGCCGCGCTTCAGCATCACTGGCATGCGGCTTTGGCCCACCTCGCGCAGCAGGGCGAAGTTGCTCATGTTGCGCATGCCTATCTGAAGGATGTCGCAGTGGGAGCCCACGAGCTCAACGTCGCGGGTGTCCATAACCTCCGTGATGGTGGGTAGGCCGACCTCCTCGCTGGCGGCTTTGAGCAGGCGCAACCCTTCCTCCGCCATGCCGTGGAAGCTGTAAGGAGACGTGCTGGGCTTGTAGGCGCCGCCCCGAAGTATGTGCGCGCCGGCCTCCTTCACGGCCACGGCGGTTTTCATCAGCTGATCCTCGCTCTCTATGGTGCAAGGGCCAGCCATCACCACAAGGGTTGAGCCGCCTATCTCCAGGTTGCGCACCCTGACGATGCTGCGTTCCGGCTTGGCCTGCCTGCTGACCAGCTTGTACGGTTTGAGGATGGCAACGACGCGCTCGACGAACGGCAGCGACTCCAGCTGCTGCGCAACCAACGCCTTGTCGTGCTCCGGCGCTCCGATGGCACCGATGATGGTTTTCTCCACGCCCCTAACGACGTGGACGCCGTAGTTCCGCTGCTGCAGCTGGGCAGTTACCTCGTTGATGTCGGCTTCGGAGCAGCCGGGCTTCATTATGATGACCATGTTCGCTCCAACCTTCGCCCAGGCCAATGCAGTTCCGTCCGCTGGGCGTGCTTCCTGCAACTGGAGGCTGACGGTGTTCCGCGCATTGGGCCAATATGGGTCATGTGGTGAAGGCCGGTGGAGGCGTTACCCTCCAACCGGCCTGGGTATCGAGACGCCGCTGAGACGGGGGAGCCGCTCAGTCGGCCTTTGTAAACGAATCGAGCAGCTCCTCCAGCGCTTCAACGAATCGCTGGTTCTGCTCCTGCACGCCGATGGTGACACGAATGAAAGTTGGCATACCGAAGACATCGCCCGTGCGCACTATCACGCCGCGGCGGATCAGCCCCTCGAACACGGCCCTGCTGTCAACTCGGGTATCGACCCAGATGAAGTTGGCTTCGGTTGGGACGTACTGGAGGCCCATTCGCTCGAAGGCGGCGTACAGGAAGCGCTTGCCCTCCGAGTTCACGCGCCTGCTGCGGGCCACCTGATCTGGGTCCGACAGGCTTGCGCGGGCGGCTACCTGCGCCATGGTGTTCACGTTGAACGGCGGCCTCACCTGCTGCAGGTAGCGCACAATGTGTGGCGGAGCGATTCCATAACCCACGCGCAGGCCGGCCAAAGCATATATCTTGGAGAAGGTGCGGGCCACCACGCAGTTGCGGCCCTGGCGCACGTATTCGAGGGTGTCCGGGAAGCTGGGCGACTCCACGTACTCCACGTACGCCTCATCGAACACCACGATGGCCTTGGGTGGCACCTTTTCCATGAAGGCGGACAGCTCGTCTTTGGTGACGATGGAGCCGGTTGGGTTGTTCGGGTTGCAGATGAACACCACCTTGGTGCGATCGGACAAACGGCTGGCCATCGCATCCAGGTCGAAACGATGGTTCTTGAGTGGGACTACCACCGGCGTTGCGCCATTAAGGTGGGTGTTTGTCTCGTACATGACGAAGCTAGGGTCCGCCTGAAGCACCTCGTCGCCGGGGGAGAGAAACGCGAGGCCGACGCAATGGAGCACCTCGTCGGAGCCGTTGCCCAGCATTAGCCAATCCTCCGGGACTCCGAGGTGGGCCGCCAGGTCGCGCTTGAGGTAGAAGCAGGTATCCTCCGGGTAGAGGGCCATCTTGGGCGCGGCCTCCTGCATGGCTGCCACCGCCTTGGGCGATGGACCCAGTGGATTCTCGTTGGAGGCCAGCTTGATGGCGTTGCTGATGCCGTACTCTCGCTCCACCTCCTCGATCGGCTTCCCTGGCCGATATGGGCGTATGCGGAGTACGCACTCCTTCACGATGCCGCCGTCATCCACTAACGAAGCTCCTTGTAGTTATCTGCACGAACAGTCTACCACAAAGCAACTAACGGAACAACCCAGCCGGAGGCCCATCCCTGGCCCTCGTACGCGCTTACACAAGGTGTGTGAACGGCTGCTGGGTGGTTGTCCTCATCTTCTGCCCCGCCTCACGCTGCGCAGGCTTGGATAGAGCGGTGGGCCGCGATGAGGGAGACCGCGGCGAGCGTGGCCTATCCTCAGGATATGGAGCTAATGGGGTGGTGGCCTCCGTAAAGGGCGCGCGTGGCCCGACATGGCGTTTGCAGGGCGGTGGCAACCGTTCCACGCCAGCCGCCTTCTCATCTGTGAGCTCTCGCATCAACGCGGCTTGTCGCCAACGAGGGGGACGCCCCCTGAGCGTGGCGCAGGCGGCGGCGCGCGCTTCTGTGCCCCTTTTGCGGCAAACGCCACGTGCACCAGGAGACCCGGCATCCCAACGGCGAACTGCTACACGGTCCTGGCATACCGCTCATCGCGGCCTGCCCTGACGCCAGCCAATGGAGATCTGGAGCTATTATGAGGTATGCACTCGTGGTGGGTTCATTGGTTGCCCTGGTGGGAGTCACAACGCCAACCGCTGGCGCCACCGTTACATTGAAGGCCGAGAACCGGCAGCCCAAAGGGTGGGCCGCCGGCGGCTGGGGGAGCTACCGGTTCACCCTCAGAAACGACGGCCCCGAAGACGCCACGATCGTGAAGTGGACCGCCCACTGGGAGGCGAACGGCAAGCAGATCGGCGACCCATGGGGCGGCGACATCAACCAGCCGCTGCCGTCCGGCAAGGAGGTCACAAGAGACGAGGTGGGCGAGCTGCCGGTGGAGGTGGCCAATGCCGCCAAGCCTGGCCTTGCCGCCATGGTTGGCTCCTTCACCGTGCGGCAGGGCAGCTCCAACGCGGACCTCGCGTTCCGCATCGAGGTGCCGGAAGCGGTGCTGCCGGAGCCGCTTAGGCGCATTGCCGGCAAAACGGTGGAGCTTGAACTGATGGAGTCGCGTTTCCGCGATTTCCAACACCTTCAGCGCACCTTGGATTGGGTGGATCAGTGCTACTCCGCAATGATGGACCTGACCGGCGAGAAGCCGTTTGGCGGGAAACGGATGGTGTTCGAGGAGGCCCCCCCGCACCCCTGGTGGGCATACGCCGGGGAGCACATGATCCTCAACACCGACTTCGTGGGGCAGACCCTCAAGGATTTCGACGACGGGCTGATCTCGTTTGGCTGGATCCACGAGGTGGGCCACAACTTCGATGTGCTGGGCAGGTGGTACATCTGGAACGGCCCATCTGCCGAGTGGCAGGCCAACTTCAAGCTCTGCTACGCCTTCGAGACCATACCCGACCAGTCGTTCCGCATCAAGTGGACCTTCCAGGCGCCTGGGTATCCGGCACCGGACCCCAATACGCGCCTAACGGGCCACGACCTTGTTGAGCGCTTCTTCCTCATGTTTGGCGACCAGTACATGGTCGATCCATCCCGAACGTGGGACACCCTGTCCTCAGACGAGATGCACAGCTTCTTTCAGCGCCTGCAGCGTGTCTACGGCTGGGACGTGTTCAAACGTTGGTACCGCACCTACAGGCGGCTTGAGGACGCTGGCATGACCCCGCCCGAGAAGCCGGAGGAGAAGGTCAGCCTCATCGCCGCGATCCTCTCGAAGGAGACCGGCGTTGACCTCGTGCCCACGTTCCAGCGCTGGCGGTTTCCCGTGACGCCAGAGAGCGTGAAGGCGATGCGGGAGCGCTACAAGCTGGACGAGGGTCGCCCCGGGTAGCTGGCGTACACACGGCGTGGTGCTCGACGAGGTGCAGACTCTGAAGTTCGAGAAGCCGGAGGAGATCATCGGCGGCCTAAA
>Ga0123519_10009670_pt1 | contig 14474 bp, 16 predicted proteins | sample YelNatPaOPRAMG02_FD_87396 | JGI IMG/M metagenome (GOLD analysis project Ga0123519, IMG submission 87396) | Hot spring microbial communities from Yellowstone National Park - Yellowstone National Park OP-RAMG-02 (version 2) | ecosystem: Environmental > Aquatic > Thermal springs > Hot (42-90C) ...
AAGGACGTCCAATCCGAGTTCGGTGTGGGCAAGTTCCCGGCCGCGGAATCGGACCGTAACCTTGACCTTGTTGCCTTCCGCAAGGAATTCACGAACATGTTTCGATTTGAAATCTAGATCATGATCGTCGATCTTAGGTTGCATCCGGATTTCCTTGATTTTTAGCAGTTTCTGCTTTTTCTTGGAGTCCCGAACCTTCTTTTCATTTTCGAACTTGAACTTACCGTAGTCAAGAATTTTACAAACCGGAGGAACCGCCTGGGGGGCAACTTCAACCAAGTCTAAATTCTGTTCTTTGGCCATTCGAAGCGCTTCCAACGTGGGTATTACACCCTGCTGTTCCCCATCATCGCTGATTAGTCGAACTTCTCGCACTCGAATCTGTTCATTGATCCGTAAATCCTTGTCCGCCAACTGACCTCCTCGTGAGCTATCGCAGCAACGGGGCGAGCAACGACAAATTTCGGAAAACTATACCAAATAAAGAGCTTCTCTGTCCAGTCCTAGGAGCCTGTCGGACCGGTGGTTTTAAATCCCCAAAGTTTTGAGAATTTTCAAGTTCCCCGGTATTAGCAGGGCAAAATCCTCTTGACAGTCGGTGTTTCCATGGTTTTCCGTTCCCCGACGTCCCGAACCCTTGCGGGAAAAGGTAGGCCCGTGGTACGGTATGGTCATGATCTTATTCTGTATTTTTTGGATCCCCATGGTGTATTTTTTCAGGAGATCCTTGAAAAATTCCGGACCCTTCAGGGGGGAACACCTTTTTAGCGTAGCCCTGGCTCTGGTCGTGGCCCTCCTCTTAGAAGCCCTGGGTCCCCTGGTTGAAAGCCGTGGTTTTGGTCTTTCCGCTTGGTTCCACGGGGCGGTAGATTACTTTATCCTGCCCGTATTTTTGCCCCTGGGGATTTGGACCCTGGTAAAGAAAGAACGGGGGCGTCGGTTATCCATCGACGCGGTGGACTTTACGCTCCTTTGGCTGGTCCCCGTATCGATCATTGGTTGTATCCGGTGGAGCGTTCAAGTGGAAAGCCTGCATTTGGTTTTGATTCCCCTTTTATGGTCCGCCTTAGCGGTGGCCTTACCCTTCTTGGTCACCCTCGCGCGGGAAAGTCTGGGGAGCAGGGCCTTTTTTAGCATTCTTTCCGTCATTTTGCTTCCCCTCGTCGCGATTACCGCCTATTGGGCCTTTTTTGGTCAGCGAATCCTGATAGGACTCCTCTGTACCCTTTTGTCCCTTGCTCCCCTGGTTGTTCAGTTCGTTTTGGATTATAGGAAGGTTCCCCATCGCTGGGGTTTAGACCGGGGGACTAAAGAAAAGGGTGTTTCGGAAGGAAGTACCCTCTGAAACACCCAAAGACGTCCTCTTTGAAACAACGAAGGGGGATTAGGCTTTTCCCGCGGACCCGAGAACGTTAATATTTTTGTGCATATAGAGTTTCTTTAGTTCGTCCCGGGCGGGTCCCAGGTACTTGCGGGGGTCGAATTCCTCTGGTTTTTCGGCAAAAACCTTGCGGATCATGGCGGTCATGGCCAAACGGCCGTCCGAATCGATGTTAATTTTGCAAACCGCGCTCTTAGCCGCCCGCCGAAGTTGTTCTTCCGGAATACCCACCGAATCTTTCAGGGAACCGCCGTATTTTTCTATCATCTTTACGTACTCGATGGGAACCGACGAGGAACCGTGCAGAACGATGGGGAAACCGGGGATGCGTTTTTCAATTTCTTCCAAAATGTCAAAGCGCAGGGGGGGAGGAATAAGGATGCCGTTGGCGTCCCGGGTGCACTGTTCGGGTTTAAACTTGGTCCGGCCATGGCTTGTTCCAATAGAAATGGCCAGGGAATCGACTCCGGTTTTTTTTACGAAATCCTCGACCTCGTGGGGTTGGGTGTAGTGGCTGTGTTCCGCCGATACGTCGTCCTCAACCCCCGCCAGGACCCCCAGTTCTCCCTCCACGGTCACATAATCCTTCCGGGAGTGGGCAAATTCGCAGACCTTTTTGGTCAGCGCCACGTTTTCGTCGTAGGGTAGGTGGGATCCGTCGATCATGACCGAGGAAAATCCCGATTCAATACAATCCTTGCAGAGCTCAAAACTGTCGCCGTGGTCCAGGTGCAGGACGATGGGCACGTCAAAGCCCAATTCGTGGGCGTATTCCACCGCCCCGGCGGCCATGTGCCGAAGAAGGGTTTGGTTAGCGTACTTCCGTGCCCCGGAGGATACCTGGAGGATTACCGGTGATTTGGTTTCCACGCAGGCCTGAATGATAGCTTGCATTTGCTCCATATTGTTGAAGTTGTACGCGGGAATCGCGTATCCGCCCGTCACCGCCTTTTTAAACAGTTCGACGGTGTTGACAAGGCCAAGCTCTTTATAACTGGTCATAAAACACTCCTTAGCTCTCTAGAGTTATTTTAATTGTAAGGATTGTACAAACCTTGGTCAAGCAAGCTCAGCTTGACCGGTCCATGCGGGGACGGTATGGTACAATCTATGGTAAGAAAGGGAAAAAAGAGATTAAAAAAGCGTTTTTTTATCCCCCTGCTCTTTTTTTTACCCCCCATTGTTCTGTTTTTCCGGGCCCCCGTGGTGGTGGTCACCGATAGGGGCTTTAACGCCCTCTACGGCCCCCAGCGGCCGTTGCAGGAACGATTTCTGGCCACCCTTCGATTGTTTAGACCCGTCTATTCGGTCACCCTTTCGGAAACCATCCCCGAATCTTTGGTCCCCTCGGCCATTCAACGGGCCCTTTTCTCCCCCCTCCTTCCTTACTACGTGGTGTTTTCTCCCGTATTAAGGGAAACCGCGGAGGTCTATGGGCGCCAATTTCCCCGGGTCCCTGTTTTGATCGGGGAAGTGAAAAATAGGAAGGAGGATTTTTACCGTGCCGGTCGCTTGGCGGCCCAGGTCCCCCATAGACCCGGTGAATCGGTGGTGGTGTTAGCCGATTCGGGCCTTTGGGAGGCCTACAAGGGAGAATTGGTTCGGGGGCTCCAGGAAAAGCAAGATTTCCGGAGCCCGGTTTTTATAGGTTCGTTTAAAAGCCCCCCGGCGGACCTCCAGCCTAGTTGTATAATTATGGCGACGCCGGGGGGGAACTATCCTAATTTTGGAGACAAAATCCCCACCATTCTTTTTTCGTGGATCGACCCCCAATTGGTTCCCCGAAACGTGGTGGCCATTTTCGACGATTCTCCCTGGGCATTATTGGTTCCCCTGGTCCAAGGTCTTGTCCAAAAGGGGTCCATTTCACCATCTTCCGCATTAATTCTTCTTCATAATGGTTTTTAGATTATCCAAGTATGCCGACAATCGAAAAGAGTGACAAATCTTTGTAAAGGTTTGACAAAGCTTTCGCAAGGAAATATAATCTTAACCGACTAAGAATCCGCGATGATCGGCAAAAGGAGTAAGGGATGAAACACGGCGGTTTCAAAGCTGTCTGCCTGGCTCTCTGGGCTAGTGTTACGTTGTTCTCTGTTTCGGCGGACGAACAAACCGTAAATCTTGAATCAAAGGTGCTTGAGAGCTTTGATGGTGATTCCGGGTACGTATGGAAGGTATCCGCAAGCAAATTCGCGACCAAGACCGATAAGGACACCTTTCCTAAGGTTGCTTATATCGCGGCTTGGCCGGCGGCGTTACAAGGATCGAACACCGATAACAAGACCTTTAAGAGCCTTGGTATCTGGGGGCGTTTTGACCGGATGGGGTATAACTGGATTGACGTGTATCCCGTAGCCAAGGATGGGGGCGATAACGCTCCTCCTGCGGAAATTCCTATTCCCGGTCGGGTTCGGTTGCTGGACATGTGGGTATGGAGTGGGGGCTTTAATTATTATCTTGAAGCGTATCTTCGGGATTATAAGGGGGTTGTCCACATTATCACCATGGGGGATCTGAATTTTGAGGGATGGAAAAATCTTCGAATCAACGTTCCCGAGAGTGTGCCCCAATCCAAGCCCACGCTTCCAAAAAAAGAACCCCTTTCTTTGGTCAAGTTCCGAATTTGGACGCGGCCGATGGAAAAGGTGGACGATTTCCAAATTTATTTTGATCAGATTAAAGTTCTGACCGATACCTACGAAAGTCTTTTTGACGGCGATAATTTGGCCGATCCTACCAAGGTCCAACAACTTTGGAACTCCGGATCATCCAACACCGCTACTACGAGTAAATAAGGAGGCCGACATGAAAGGAATAACCGTTGCCGCCGCCCTGATGATGTCTGTCTCTGGTTTGCTGTTCGCCCAGGCCGCCGCTGTGGGCACCCAGAACACGGGCGCGGCCCCTCAAACCACCGCGACCCAAACTACCGCGAACCAAACTGGAAACGCCCAAACTGTGGCCGATGTGGGGGCCCCAAACCCGGAAAAAATCGGAGTCGACGCGGCCCAACAGAAATTGAAAGAAGTTTCGGTGGATAAATTTGAAAGCGCCGGTTTTTGGCTTTCTTCAATGTCCACGGACGAAGGGTTTACTACCACCCGCCTTTTTGAGGGTTCTCCCGCGGGAAAACAACCGATCCCCGATGAAAAGGGTTTGAATATCCAGGATAAATACGTCCTGGGAACCCGGGTGGATTTTCTCCGCCGGGGAGCTACCAGCTTCTTCATTTACCCTGTTAGGCCTATTCCCATCGAGGGTATCACGAAAACCATCTCCGTCTGGGCGGTGGGCCGGAACTACAACCACCAATTGTACGTGGTAATCCAGGATTTCTTTGGCCGGGAATACTCGCTCTTTATGGGGCGGCTTAATTTTCAGGGCTGGAAAAAGCTGACCGTGGCGGTTCCTCCTCAGGCTCCGGATGGACAAAATGGTATCGTCCAGCGGAACTACCACTATAATAATCACATGGGAATTAAAATTGTGGGATTTAGGGTGGTCTGCGACCCCATGGAAGCCTACGGAAGTTACTATTTCTATCTGGACGACCTACGGGCCGTAACGGATCTTTTCGCGGAAGACAACCGGGACCCCGACGATATGGTGGATTCTTGGTAAAAACCGCTTATAAAGCACCCTCCATCGACCTTCGATGAAGCTTTGACGCCGCTCCAATCCAGGGCGGCGTTTTTTTATCCCCCTTTGACCGAAGGTTCTCTGTTCCTCCTATAAACCCAGGCATTACCCCGTTTCCCTTGGCGGTCGATGGTTCCCAGAATCGAAAGAACGTATACCGTTTTTCCCGCAATGGCGGGGGATATACGGGCTTTTTGGGCTAAATCTTTTACCGTAAACGGTTCATCGTATTCAAAAGGCGCAAAGCAACCGTAATCCTGGGGGGATCGGAGCAAAAGTTCCCCCTGGCGTTCCACAATTTTTTTGTCCCCCAGGCTAATCCCCCGGCGTCGCCAGGACCCCTTTCCATCCTGAACCCTCTTTTCCAAGATTTCCAGAAGCACTAACTCTACCGAAAGATTGGGAAGGAGGGGGAGCCGGGGGGCGTAGACCAGGGAGGAAAAGAGATCCCAAATCGTACCCCTGCGGGGGCTTTTTCGGCGGTATAACAAAACCCCCGCAGGATCGTACAGTTCAATCCGCCGGAGTGTGTGGATTGGATGGACGATTTTAAGGGGGCCCCGGTCGATGAGGTAGGCCACCTTATCTTTGAGGGGCCCAAAACTACCGGTTTGTATTTCGATAATTTCCCCGTATTCATTATGGACGTCGCAGACGTAGGGACCCAGGGGGACCTCTACCTTTCCGTGGGCCCCCGCGTAGAGATATTTTAATTCCGCGTGGAGACTGCTTTCCCGTTCGGTACCTATGGAGCGGGGAGCTTTAACCCACATAGGATAGGAGTTCCGCAGCGCTCAGGAGCTCTAGGTAGTGGAAAATTTGCTCTCCCCCCCGGTTTTCCTTTTGAATTCGACGGGAAACCCGGAAGGCAATACAACGATTCGTTGCTAGTGGAAGGGCCAGGGGATTTCCATTGATATCCACCAATTCATTTATATGTAAAGTATGCTCGATCTCTTGGGTATCCCCTTCGGGGAATACGATAAAGGATTCGGTGGTGTACATGGGTCTATGATAGCCCCTCTTTTAGCAAAAACGCAATCCGTTGGGGGACTACTATACTCCAGTGTAGGTCATTTTGAAAAAAAATACTATTTATAACTTTTTCTTGTAAAACCATTATTGACGGGAAAAATTTATGTGTAAATAATAGAGACTAGTGGGAGAAAGTGGGAAATAATAGGAAAAAGTGGAATGGAATTGTTAACTGGGGAGTTTAAAAATACCTTGGATGAAAAGGGGCGTATCAGCCTGCCGGCCCGATTGCGGTCGGAACTCCCGGGGAACGTCCTTATCCTTACCCAGGGGGTCGATCGATGCCTCTGGTTATTTGCCCCCGAACAATGGAAACAGCTTTCTCACAAATTGATGGAAGCCACCTCTCCCTTCCAAGCCCGTTCCCGGTTGGTCCAGCGACGAATTATCGCCCCCGCCCAGGAAGTGGAGATTGATAAGGCGGGAAGGGTAGCGGTTCCCCAGAGCCTACGGGAATTTGCAGGATTATCCCGGGATTGTGTGATTTTGGGGATCGATAAGTATATAGAGGTATGGGACGCGGACCAGTACAGGGAGTATTGGTCCCAGAATGAGGCGGAGTTCCAAGCCGCGGCCGAAGAGCTGGGCTCGGTGTTTTTGTAGGGAGATGCTTGATGGATATCGTTCATACACCGGTCCTTTTGCAAGAAACCCTCGAATACCTGGCCCCTCGGTCTGACGGTGAATTGATGGTGGACGCGACTCTGGGAGAAGGGGGGCATAGCTACGCGTTCCTCTCCCGCTTCCCCAGTCTAAAAATAATTGGGGTGGACGCGGACCCCCAGATCCAGGAGATCGCCCGTCAGCGGCTCGCGGAATTTGGGGATCGGATCCACTTTTATTCCGGTTGGTCCCAGGAGTTTTTCGCGGATCTTCCTCGGGGCCTTAAACGGCCCGACACGATCCTTATGGATTTAGGGGTGAGCGTTTTCCATTACGAAAAAAGCGGCCGGGGCTTTAGTTTTAGGAAGGATGAGGTTTTGGATATGCGGATCGATCCTTCCCGAGGGGTTAGCGCCGAAGAATTAATCGCCAATTTGCAAGAACAGGACCTGGCGGATCTGTTGTACCAAAACGCGGAAGAACGATTCTCCCGGCGCATCGCCCGGGCTATAGTGGAAAATCGCAAACGTTCCCGCATTACCACCGCTTCGGCCTTGGCGGCGATTGTGGAACGGGCGGTCCCTCCGTTTTATCGACATGGGCCGACCCATCCGGCTACCAAGACCTTCCAAGCCCTACGGATCGCCGTAAACGGGGAATTGTCCCAGTTGGAAGGGGTGTTGGAATCGGCCCTGGATTGTTTGGAGCCCGGGGGGCGCTTGGGGGTTATTACGTTCCATTCCCTGGAAGATAGGATCGTAAAAAAATTTTTTCAAGAGAAAAACAAGGACTGCACTTGTCCTCCAACCGCGCCGATATGTACATGTAAGGGCCGTCGAATCGTTACGATAATAACACGAAAAGCGATAGGTCCTTCGGAAGAGGAAATTCGAAATAACCCACCTTCCCGAAGCGCGAAATTACGGGTGGTAGAAAAGGTATTAGAAGAGGACGGGCAATCGTGAAACGCCGTATCATTTTTTATTTTTTGATATTGTCCATTCCCCTGCTGTTGGCCCTTTCCGCCGCCCAGGCTTCCCGATACCGGGCCGTCGCGGAGGACCTAAAGAACCTGGAGGCGGCTCAACAGCAATGGCTGGAAAGCAATAAAAAACTTATTGCTGGGATCGCGGTGCTTTCCTCCCCCCAACGGATCGAACAAATTGCCCGTACGGACTTGGGTTTAAAGAAAAAGCCCCCCGAACAGGTATTGCAAATTCATATAGAAAACGGGAAACGAAACGATGGGTGAACCGATTTTGATGAATTTAGAAAATTTAGTCCCCGCGGTCGGCGGGTCTCTCTTTCCCGTTACCGCGGATAAAAAGCGGGGCTTTACCTCCGTTAGTATCGATTCCCGAACCGTTTCGCCGCTCTCCCTGTTCGTGGCCCTGGTGGGAAACACCCTGGACGGGCATCGATTTGTGGAAAACGCCTTTGCCTCCGGAGCCATCGTGGCGATGGTCGCCCAATCTCGGATGGACTCCATGGGTGCGGCCCTTCGGGCGGTAGCGGAGCGGTACAACGGGGTCCTGGTGGTTGTTCCCGATACTCTACGGGCTCTGCAAGACGCCGCGGGGGCCTATCTTCGAGGCTTTCCTCAGCTTTTACGGGTTGGTATTACTGGCTCGGCGGGGAAAACCACCACGAAGGAACTGGCGGCCGCCATGGTTGCCCTTGAAAAGCCGGTGGTCATGAACGCGGGGAACCTTAATTCCGAAACAGGACTGCCTTTATCGGTATTTGCCCTTCGAGCGGAACATCAGGTTGGGATTTTTGAGATGGGTATGAACCGCTTTGGAGAAATTGCGGAATTGGCCCGGGTCCTCCGTCCTCAAATCGCGCTGATTACCAATATCGGTACCGCCCATATCGGTATTCTCGGAAGCCGAGAGGCCATAGCTAAAGAAAAAAAAGCGATATTTTCTCAATTTTCCGGCGCCGAGGTGGCGCTTATCCCGGAACGGGATTCCTTCGCGGCTTTTTTGGCCCATGGGGTTCGGGGCCGAATCCGTTCCTACGGTACGGATTGTATGGCCAGTTTTGGAGGCTATAAAAGTTTGGGTTTGGAAGGGACGGAGCTACTGTGGGCGGGGAAAAAAGTTCGTTTTGCCCTTCCGGGGCTCCACAACGTATTCAACGCCCTGGCCGCCGCGGCGATCGCTGAAGAGGTGGGAATCAGCGCCGATTCCATTCGGCAGGCTCTGGCCAACGCTAAACCCTTGTTTGGTCGGGGCGAAATTTTGCGAGGTCCGGTGACGGTGGTTCAGGATTGCTACAATGCCAACCCCGAAGCGGCGGCCTCGGCCGTTGAATTTTGCGATTCCGTGGATTGGCCGGGCCGAAGGGTGTACGTGATTGGATCTATGCTGGAATTGGGTTCTTCTTCCGTGGAGGAACATAGAAAGTTGGGCCGCCTCTTGGCCGCTTCCAAAGTCCAAATCCTTGGTTTGTTTGGCCCAGAGACCGAGGAAATTAAAAATGCCCTGGAGGAGGTCTATTCGACCGTGCCCTCGGGGACAAAACTTGCGTACCCAAAACCGCTGATTCTCCGGGCTGACGATATGGAAATTTTAAAACAAAAAATCGTCCCCCTCATTAGGGAGGGGGATTTGGTTTTGTTAAAGGGTTCGCGGGGAACCGCTTTAGAACGGTTAACCGAGGTTATTTTGCCTTCCGTTGACAAAAACCTGAAAATCCAGGAAGGAGCCTAGGCCGATGTTTTTAGAATTTATTTATCCCTTGGTTAAATATTTTACTCCCCTGAACGTATTTAGATACCTGACCTTTCGGGGCGCCTACGCCGCCTTGACAGCCCTGTTAATTTCGTATCTTTTGGGACCCCGAATTATTGAGGGACTGCAAAAACTAAAAATAGGCCAATCCATCCGGGACGATGGACCCCAAACGCATTTGAAAAAGGGTGGAACCCCAACCATGGGAGGAATTTTAATCATCCTCTCGGTAGTGGTGGCGGTACTTCTTTGGCAAGATTTTGATAATGTTAATATGTGGGTTCTCTTGGCTTCCTTTGTGGGCTTCGGTACCGTGGGGTTTATCGACGACTATCTAAAGGTCAGCCGACATAATTCCGCGGGCCTACCCGCATGGGCGAAATTGGCGGGCCAATTTGGGGTAGCCATCCTTATCTCCTTGACCCTCTATTTTTCCGGGGGTGATAAAATTACGTATCTCTATATTCCTTTTTTTAAAAATCCTATCATAAATCTGGGATGGCTCTGGATCCCCTTCGCGGTCCTGCTTTTGGTGGGTGAGTCCAACGCGGTGAATCTTACCGACGGCTTGGATGGCCTGGCTACGGGATTGGTAATTATGGTGTTTATTACGTTATCCATTCTTACGTACCTTTCAGGACGGTCCGACTATTCATCCTATTTAGGAATTCCTTACATCAAAGGGGCCGGGGAGTTGACCATCTTTTCCCTGGCTATGGTCGGTTCCTGTGTGGGCTTTTTATGGTTTAATTCCCATCCCGCGGAAGTATTTATGGGCGATGTGGGGAGTCTTTCCATGGGGGGCGTAATCGCTACCCTATCCTTGATTTTAAAAAAGGAGATTCTGGTACTCGTGATCGGGGGCGTTTTTGTACTGGAAGCCGCTTCGGTTATTTTACAGGTGGCTTCGTACAAACTGCGGAAAAAGCGGATTTTTAAAATGGCTCCGCTGCATCATCATTTTGAATTATCCGGTTGGGCGGAAACCAAGGTGGTTATTCGCTTTTGGATATTAGGGGGGCTTTTCGCCATTATTGCCCTTTCTACCTTAAAAATTCAATGACCAAATACCAATTCGACGTGGATAGGGACAGTTTAAAAGCCTCCGCCGATCCCATTCTTGTGGGTGCCGTATTTCTCTTGGTGGGGCTTGGTTTGGTAACCCTCTACTCGGCGTCCTTTGCTTTTTCGGATCGTTTTTTTCACGATGGATTGTATTTTTTAAAACGACAGCTGGCCTACGCGGCCCTGGGTCTTTTTCTTTTTCTTTTAGCCTCCCGCGTTAACCTGGAACTTATTCGGCGTTTTATTGGTCCCCTCGTCCTGGGTGTGTTGTTCCTCTGTCTGCTGACTTTTCTGCCCGGTATTGGGGTTTCTAAAAATGGCGCCTCCCGGTGGATCCGTATAGGCAGTTCTACCTACCAGCCCTCGGAATTGGTAAAGGTGGTACTTCCTATTTATCTGGCCCATATTTTTGATAAAAAAAAGGATCGGATGGACAATTTCTTCACCGGGGTTCTGCCTCCAACCCTTGTTACGGCGATGTTTTTCCTCATCATCTATTTTCAAAACAATTTTTCTACCGCCTCGTTCATACTGGTAAACGCTCTGGTAATTTTTTTCTTAGCGGGGCTTAAACTACGGTATTTTTTCGCCGCGGCTTTGCTCACGACCCCCCTTTCATTGTTATTAGTGCTGACCAAGGAACATCGTCTCCGGCGGCTTATGACCTTTATCAGCCCCGATTGGGATCCCTTGGGTGCGGGATATCAGGTCCGATCTTCCATCCTTACCATCGTTTCTGGGGGATGGTGGGGAAAGGGGATAGGGCAGGGGACGAGAAAAATCGCCAGCGTTCCGGAAATTCATTCGGATTTTATCTTTTCCGCCTTTGCCGAAGAGGCGGGACTTATTGGGGTGGTCCTGTTTTTTGCCCTTTTTGGTATTTTTGCCGTCCGTTCTTTTAGGGCCGCCCTATGGTCGGATAGAATTTTCCATCGTTTGCTAGCCTGTGCCATGGGGACGATTATCGCGTCCCAGGGCCTTTTGAATGTGGCGGTGGTATCGGGTGCCCTACCCGCAACGGGGGTACCGCTTCCATTTTTTTCCGCCGGGGGATCGTCCCTGGCGACCATGCTCTTTTCAGCTGGGTTAATTGTTAATATTTCCCGGCAATCACAAAAACCGGAGGTTTTCCATGTCTGAGGGCTATTTGTTTTTTGAGGATGTTTTACCGGCGGAAAAACGTACGAAGCCCAGGATGGATCTGGTTCTAAAAAGGGTACTTTTGGTTTTCGCGGTTCTGCTGGGGGTGGAATTGATCTGGTTCTTTGGAATAACCCCCTGTATGCCCCTTAAAACGTTGACCATAAACGAATTGCCCGGCTTAGACCGGACTACCCTGTTGCGGGCCGCGGGGATAGATAGGGAATCCACGTTTATAAGCGTATGGCCCCGTTCGGTGGAAAAGGCGTTGACCCAGTTACCCCTGGTGGAATCGGCTCGGGTGGTAAAACATTACCCCGATTCGGTTTCCATCACGGTTAGGCGCAGAACCGCCGTCGCTATGGCCTTCGCGCAGGTTCAGGGCCGGTCTACGGCGGTCTATTTTGACCATCAAGGCCTGGTCTTTGCCCTGGGTAACGATTTACCGGAAGCCCGGACCCTGGGCCAAACCTTACCCATTATTTCGGGAATCCAATTCGATCAAATCCGTGTGGGGTTGCGTTTACCCCCAAACCTGGTTCCGTTATTTGAGGAATTGGATCGGATTAGCAAAAACGCGCCCCAACTACTTGCCCTGATTTCGGAAATTAAAGTACAAAAGAAGGCCTACGACGGTTTTGAATTGGTTTTGTACCCGGCGCGTCAAAAAATACGGGTGAGAACCGGTCCCGAGTTGAACGAACAATCCCTTCGGTATATGATGCTCGTACTCGACGTGCTCGCTTCCAAGGGAATCGACGCTGACGAAATTGATTTCCGAACCGGTACGGTCGCGTATCGGACGAAGGAGGCCTCCTCTGGCTAGCGACGGATTGGTGGTCGGCCTGGATATCGGTACCACAAAGGTGTGTGCCGTTATAGGCGAACGAAATGAAAAGGGTAATCTCGAAATTACGGGGGTAGGGGTAAGTCCGTCCACCGGGTTACGCAAGGGGGTCGTGGTAAATATCGAAGCCACCCTCCGTTCCGTTACGGCGGCCATAGAAGCCGCCGAAATGATGAGCGGCCGGGAAGTCCATTCCTGCTGGACCGGTATCGGCGGCGCCCATATCGAGGGGCTCAATTCTCGGGGGGTCGTCGCGGTGACGGGGAAAAACAGAGAAACCCGGGAAATCGATAACGCGGATATTGAGCGGGTTATCGAGGCGGCCCGGGCCGTGGTAATCCCCATGGACCGGCAGGTTCTGCACGTTATTCCCCAAACGTACATCGTGGACGATCAAAAGGGCATTCGCAATCCCTTGGATATGATCGGTGTTCGTTTGGAAGCGGAAGTTCATATCATCACTGGTTCCGTTACCAGCGCCCAAAATTTGATCAAATGCGTCAACCGGGCGGGGTTCCGGGTGAACGATCTCATCCTCCAGTCCTTGGCCGCCGGTCGGTCCACATTGACGGAGGAGGAGAAGGAGCTGGGGGTCGCCCTTATCGATTTAGGGGGCGGCACCACGGACATTTTAGTCTACTCCGAGGGGGCGCCCTATTCGACCTCCACGATTCCGGTGGGAGGATCCCAGGTAACCAGCGATTTATCGATCATTAAAAATCTTTCCTTCGAGACGGCGGAAAAAATTAAGCTAGAGGCGGGATGCTGTTGGGAAGGGGTGCTCGAGGGAGATGAGGATATCATCGTTCCGGGGGTCGGCGGTCGTCCCCCCATGCCGATACCCCGTTCGCAAATTTTACGGATTATTCAACCGAGGATGGAAGAGATTTTTAATTTGGCCAAGGAAAAGTTGGACAAACTTTCCCTTTCCCGGCCCCTGGGCGGCGGTATCGTGCTTACCGGCGGGGGGTCTCAGCTCCCCGGGGTTATGGAATTGGCGAGCCATATTTTTAACCTCTCGGTACGGATTGGGGTACCCCTCTCGGTGGGAGGTCTGGTGGAGGAGTATCGGAGTCCCGTATATTCTACCGCGGTGGGCTTGGTTTTAGAGGGCGCCGACCGGGAGGCTCCCAAAAATCAGGACCGGGGCGGGGATGGGCGTTCTCGGGAAAAGGGGCAGAAACCTCTGTTTGGAAAATTGACCGAATGGCTTAAGAAGGAGTTCTTTTAGGATAAAGAAAGCCGATCCGGAGGGGACCGGATTGGGAAAAAAAGTACCATGGGGGGGGAACATGAATATTGAAGTACTCGAAGAACGAACAAACGGTCCGCGGACCACGGTGATAAAGGTAATCGGTACCGGTGGCGGAGGATCCAACGCGGTAAACCGCATGATAGAATGCGGTTTACAGAATGTGCAGTTTATCGCCGCCAACACGGATCAGCAGGTGTTGGGCCTATCCTTAGCTCCGGTAAAACTTCCCCTGGGTTCTAAACTGACCAGCGGATTGGGCGCGGGCGGAAAACCCGAGGTGGGCGAAAAAGCCGCCCTGGAAGATAAAGAAATGATTGCCAACGCCCTTAAGGGGGCGGATATGGTCTTTGTAACCGCCGGTATGGGGGGCGGGACGGGAACCGGCGCCGCGCCCATTGTCGCCAAAATTGCCCGGGAATTGGGGGCCCTTACGGTGGGCGTGGTCACCAAACCCTTTGATTTTGAGGGGCGCTATAAAATGAAGCTCGCCGAGGAGGGGATCGCCAAGATGCGCGAAGCGGTGGATACCCTCATCGTTATTCCCAACCAGCATCTTTTAAAAATTGTGGAACGAAAAACCCCCATTAAGGAAGCTTTTCTAATAGCCGATGACGTACTCCGTCAGGGGGTTCAGGGAATTTCCGACCTCATTACCGTGCCGGGGATCATCAACATAGACTTTGCCGACGTCAGGACCACCATGCAAGCCCAAGGGGACGCCCTGATGGGTATTGGGATCGGCTCGGGGGATAATAGGGCCGTCGACGCGGC
>Ga0123519_10009675_pt1 | contig 14470 bp, 14 predicted proteins | sample YelNatPaOPRAMG02_FD_87396 | JGI IMG/M metagenome (GOLD analysis project Ga0123519, IMG submission 87396) | Hot spring microbial communities from Yellowstone National Park - Yellowstone National Park OP-RAMG-02 (version 2) | ecosystem: Environmental > Aquatic > Thermal springs > Hot (42-90C) ...
CGAGGGTTAATCTTGCCACGCAGATGATCCCCTTTTGGAGGAACGCCTCAAGAATTCCATGATCCCGTTGGGCATGAACATAATGACAACAATGAAAAGGCCTCCATATATGATCCTCGCAACATCTGCTTCGATGAATGCCGCTCATCCTACCCATATCATATCCAACAACGTTGTCTTGCCCGAACCGTCGGGACCGATTAGGTTGAGGCCTTCATTCTGACGCAGGCTGCAATACACGCCGTTTAATCATCAATTCCGCAATACTTTTTCTTGAGGTAGGTTCCGACGACCATACCTAAAGAGATCTGAAGAAATGGATATTGCGGTTTTCCAAGAAAGCTGCCAATTCGACACTCGTATCTCGCGTGGATCGGCGTGAGCTGAGGCTGCTTCGGCGCCGTCGACTCCCACATTGATGAGGAGGCGATTGATGCGTTATTGGGAGTGCAGCCAAGCAATCCGGCGATAAATGTTGAGAAAGAATGTGATGAGGGTCAGCCTTCTTCGACGATCGCTACCGGACGAACCCAGGCTGCGCTTGCTCCTTTTATCTTCACGGGGAAGCAGACCACGGTAAAACCCGTGTTACGGCCGATGCTGGACAGATTTGCCATTTTCTCCATATGGCAATAGCCGATTTCGATTCCCGCGAAATGAGCTTCCCATATAACTCGAGGGTCTCTCGTTTCTTGAAATTCCTTGGCAAGGAACGGCAACGGCCTATCCCAACTCCAGGCGTCTATACCCACGACTTTCACGCCTTTTTCCAAGAGAAAGAGGGTGCTTTCTCGAGTCATCCCCGCGCCTTTCACCAAATACTGAGGCGTGCCCCATGCCTCGTCAGCGCCCGTCTGAATCAGCACAATATCGAGGGGTTGCAAGCGGCGCCCAACGCGGTCCAATTCAGCTTCGAGATCGCGCGCCGTGATCGCCTCTCCATCAGCCTTATGGCGAAAATCCAAGAGGACTCCCCGATTGAAGCACCACTCAAGCGGTATTTGGTCGATGGTCAGCGCAGGCGCGCCTTTGTCCATGGTAGGATGATAGTGATAGGGAGCATCCAGATGAGTACCGCTATGAGTCGTCAGAGTCAAAACCTCCAGGGCCCAACCGAGGCCGGAAGGCAATTGTTCCCTTTTGATGCCTGGGAAAAATTCCAGCATCTGGGCAGCGCCCTGTTCATGAGTTATGTACTGCACAGACGGTATCATAGCCGGGGGATCGCTTGGGAGGCCTCCTTCAATGCTGATGCTTAAATCAACAAAACGTCTTCCAGCCATGGGGACTCCTGTATTCTCGAAGAGTGATAGGAGCTATATACGTAGCATAAACCACATCTGAATTCAAAAATCGCGGTCGCCGCAGTCTGGAATGTTGAAAACATCCCAGACCGGTTTCGTTGATCTTGTCATGTTGGCAGCAGGGACCACTGTATTACGCGTCCCCCAATTTTGTCGACCCCCGCCTCTCAAGGGCGTCTAGAGACGTCATTGATCGCCCAAAAAGTCCTTCAAAGACTCATATATGGGGGCTTCCTTCAACAGGGTGGGAACGAGCATGGCCGTGAAGCACGCTGCGAGCATGGGAAGAAACAACGTAAAACTTCCCGTCAACTCTATGGCGAGTACGATGCCCGTGACAGGGGCGCGCACCACACCGGTAAAAAAAGCAGCCATCCCCACAACAGCGTCGGCCACGGGGTCTGCGCCAAAATGCGGATGCAGGAAACAGCAAACGACGCCAAACATGTAGCCGAGCTGAGCGCCAAGGACCAGCATCGGCGCGAAAAGGCCTCCTGGCGTCTCCGCAGCATAAGAGAGAGGTCCCAAGACAAAGCGGATCAAAAAACAGACAAGGATCCCAGCGAGCATATCGCGACCGGACAGAACTCCTTGGGTGATGGAGTCTCCACCCCCGACAATGCTATGGTCAACCCATGCCAGTACGGCTATCAACGCGCCGATTGAGCCTGCACGAACTTCGACAGGCACTCGATTCAGTTTTCTGCCGAAACCAAGGCCGGCAACAATACACCGGTTGTATGCGACGCCCAAGAGTCCAGCCAACACGCCTAACACGAGATGTATCGGCACAGTTCCCAGTCCGAGGTATGGAAGCTCAGGCACGGTAAAGTCTGGCGACTCCCCAAGAAACACTCGCGATACCCCGATGGCGCCGGCCGAAGCTCCAAGCGTCGCGATGGTTATTCGCAGATCAAAACGGCGAACCAGTTCCTCCAAGACAAACACAGCGCCGGCGATGGGGGCGTTGAACGCGGTTGCCAGGCCAGCGCCCGCTCCTGCCGCCAAAAGCGCGGAACAATCTTCTGAGGCGCGACGAAAGACGCTCCCCAGCAAATGAGACACAATCGCACCCATCTGCACGCTAGGCCCCTCCCGCCCAAGGGCAAAGCCCGCTCCTATGGCCAAAAATCCACCGATGTACTTTACAAGAATAAGGCGAACGGGCGCCGAGGGGATTTCTCCGCGCAATACGGCCTCCACATGAGGGATGCCGCTCCCAGTAGCCCTGGGAGAAAAGCGTCGGACCAGCCATGCCGCAACCCCTCCGGCAATCGTGACAATGGCAAAGACGACCAAGAAACCAAGGACGCTTTCCTTATGTGCCCAACCCACCATTGCATCCCTGGCGTGGTCTGCCCACTGCAACACAATCCTAAAGGTGGCAACGATCAGACCCGTCATCGCGCCCCCTATAAGGGACAAGAGCGCAAGCGCCGTAAGCGCCTTCTCTTCCGGAACCGCGCCAGAAACGCGTTGCGCCTCATTATCCATGTGAAGCTCCTTTCTGACGATGGTACGCCTGAGGCAACGCAAATGAACTGCGAGAGACAGTCATAATAGGAAGCAGAGGAGGATTTCACGCATTACAGCACGTCGTGTTCCCGTGGACTCCGCGAATTTACGTTAGAAATCAACGCTAAGACTCTCTCCTGAAAGACTCGCTCATACTTAAATGTTATCAGGTAGTTTTTCACGCCGAATGCGGCGCTCGCGACGCCGAGAGCTACGAGAGCGCAATCAAGGATTGTCCAATACCCCACGCCAAAATACCTCATCAGACCAACCCCGAGGGCTACGAACGCCAGGCCAGTTCGGATAAAAGCCAGCTCTGTCCTGCCTTTTGCAAGGACTGAACGATACGTTGATAATAAAGTCCTATCCGATGCCAAATGATTGCGCTCTGCCGCCAGCGTTGTGCGAGACTGGGATAGGTTTGTGCGTTCTGCTGCCAACGAGGTCCTGTCGTTTGCCAAGTTGGTTCTGACTTCTGACAGTATCGTTCTTTTTTCGGCAAGTTCTGTACTCTTGGCGCTGAATTTTGTTTGTTCCCTCGCCAGCTCTGTACGTTCTTCCGACAGTTCGGTTCTTTTGTCCGCGCTTGTTGTTCTTTTTTCGGCGAGGTCTGCTGTCTTAGAAATGAAATCGGTCTGCTGTCTGGCAAGGTTCGTACGTTCTTCCGCCAAGCGAGTGCGTGTATCAGCGCTCTCCGTCCGTCGGACCGCTAATTCATTCGTCTTGGCCATCATATCGACCATGTTTTCAGTAAGCTTATTCTCTTCCTGGGCCAATTGTATTAAAACCTTCATGATCTGTTGTTCTTCGGATTTTTTTCCCATGAGATCTTCCTCGCTCCTTCAGGTCTCTTTGCAAGACGGCTTGAGACAATGTCTTCTTGCATAATAGTCGAGTTGAGGCGATCCCGCCAAGACCAATGACGCCAGTGAGAAAAAGGCGACTTCTATCACGCGTTCAGCTCCTCGGCATTTGGCATGAAAACCCGAAAAGCCCGCCGTTCTTGCGAAAACCAAGAAGGCGTCTTAAGGTGTGCCAGGCGGTAAGTTGTGGATTTTGGAGAACGCAGATGAGAATCCTCCTCATTTCAGCGAACCGAGAAGAGATCAACATGCGTGCGTGGCCCTTGGGCCTGGCTTGTGTAGCTCAAGCTCTTCAGGATGCTGGCCACGATGTTTGCGCAATCGACATGATGCAACTATCAGATTTCGCTCCTGCGCTTGCCCGCCTTATGGAAGATTTCAGGCCTGCCCTTGTCGGGATATCTGTCAGAAACATCGACAACCAGCAGATGAACGACACAAAGACTTTCCTTGAGGAGGCCAAGGCTGTGGCGACCTTGTGTCGCGAACTAACACGCGTTCCCATTGTGTTAGGGGGCGCCGGTTACAGCATTTGCCCTCGCAGCATCCTGGAATTTTTAGGGGCGGACATGGGCATATCAGGTGAAGGCGAGGCCGCAATGGTTCAATTGGCGTACAACATCGAGCGCGGTCTTGACGTCGAGTCAGTCCCTGGTCTGCATCGTCGAGCTGCGAACGCGGCCGCACCCAAAATGTTTCAGAAAGATCTCGACCGGTTCGCACTACCCGGGAAAAATCTCTTGCCTCTTTCCCTGGCGGGGGATCAAACTTTTTGGCTTCCGGTGCAGACGCGTCGAGGCTGCCCTATGCGGTGCAGCTACTGCTCTACCGAGACTATAGAGGGGGCGAGGCTGCGATTCCGATCCCCAGAGGTAGTCGCGCAGTGGTTGAGCACAGCCGCCGACCAAGGCTTCACTCAATTTTATTTCGTGGACAACACCTTTAACTTGCCTTCTTCGTACGCGAAGCGTTTGTGCAGAGAAATAATCGCAGCTCGTCTCGAAATCGCGTGGCGCTGCATCATCTATCCTATACGGCTCGACGCCGAACTCGTCGAACTTATGGCCGCGGCTGGCTGTAAAGAAGTCTCTTTGGGCTTTGAGAGTGGTTCAGAACTCGTGCTTCGTTCAATGAACAAGCGGTTCAGTCCCGAAGCCGTCCGACATACTTCACGCCTCTTTGCCGCACACGGCATCAAGCGCATCGGCTTCTTGCTTCTTGGCGGGCCCGAAGAATCCAAAGAGACTGCCTTGGAAAGTCTGCGATTCGCTGATTCTCTCGAGCTCGAAAGCCTGAGGTTGTCAGTCGGAATTCGGATTTACCCGCATACGAGGCTGGCGATGGTCGCCGAACAGCAGGGCATCATCGCGGCCGGCCAAGATCTCATGGAACCGTCATTCTATGTAGTGCCGACTCTGAGAGATTGGTTGAGAGCGACGGCACAAGAATGGCTCTCGCAGCGGCCGCACTGGTTTTGGTGAGACATGGGCGGTCAGATCATCGGCGCCATCCTCTCCATTTTTCACCGGAATGAGGTCCACGTTATCGAGTTCGTGAATACGTTTGAAAACCGCCTAGCCAGCCAGGCCAGACCCGCTCTTGTCATTTCGAATGAGCCAGGCTCGAACGCGAAGGGAGAAACGGCGACCGAGGAGTCTTGATTTGCGGGTCAAGGTTTCTCGCTTCGCTCGAAACAACACCCGGGAGAGTCCTCCAAGTAACAGGGAGACAAATGTTTGAAATGACGGCGAGGGATGCTCCAAATGACGCGTCATCGAATTCGTGAGTAATTTTGGGAAATACTATACTGGTCGGTCAGTCCGCGCCGTATACCTCGAGAGACTCAATGGTCGCCTCAGGGGCTACGATCTTCACGTTCCGCGCCACGCCTTCCAGATGCTGCCTCACATTTTGCTTTCCAACACCCGGCATCCCGTACACGGTAAACAATACGCTGTGTGTCGAGGAGGTGATGCGCGTTCTGAGGTCCGGGCCGTAGATGACGGTGGAAATGATGCCTGCGGCGTCTCTGAGGATCATATCCCCTGGCTTTGCCTCCTGATCTTTGCCGTTGATGCGCGTATAGCGATCCCCTTCTTTGGCGATATCCAGGGTGAGAGGCATTTCAATCGCAGCGAGATCGTGCCCAGCAGTAAGCAGCATGTTCCTGAGCTCCTCGATAAACATACATTCCACGAGCGCTGATACCGAGGCAATGGACTTCCCCTTAAACAAGACTGATTCTAGCTGCTGCAGCACATGATAGGTATTGCCGAATTTCTTGTAATAGGCTTGATACGCCTTGATAGGCTCCAAAGCTCGCAAATCCGACCGATCCTTGAACAGAGCCTTCAAATCGGTTTGCAGCTCTTCTTTTACTCTGGCCAGGCCTGCATGATGGGGTGGGTTCGAAACCCGACTCATCGCCAGGACTCCAAACTGGCTTCCCGGATAGGATTCCTTCCATTCAGGCGAGATGCGCAACATCGATTTCTCCCGAGAGCCTGCGCCGACGCATGTCGCGGCTCTGCAATTACTTGAGTGGAACAGCTTATACCTGCGGCGTTCCCTTTTTCATAGCGCTTAATGAGATTTTCGACAAGGAATAGGAGCTCGGCAAGAAAACCCCGCACGCGACAATGGCCTTTGCGCCCAATCAATGCGCTTTCTGTCTGGATTCCATCCACCGATGGAATGACTGCGACTGGAGCGTGAAAGCAATCCTCGAAGCGAGTCGCGCACCGAACAGAGCCTTTTTGCTCGACTGATGTGAACTGAAATTGCTGCGTCGCGTGCGGCGCCCCGTATACTGGTTCCCGAAAATAAACGCGAATTCCATAGTGGTTAGACTCATTGATTTCGACGAGCTCAGATTGCCACGTCGCCTTCGCTCCTCGCAATGACAATGTTTTCTTGCGTGTCATTGCGAGCCAAGCGAAGCAATCTCGTGATAACTTGTGAGAACGACTATAATGACAAGTCAGCCATAGGAGCGTCATAGCGAGCGAAGCGAAGCAGTCTCGTGATAAATTTTCAGAAAACCTTCAGGGGCTGTGAAGACGCTATTCATTCGACGCGGATTTATGGCTCGCTGGACCTATTGCCTCCGGGGCGTCGGAATTTGACCCCCACGAAGCCGCCAACGCCAAGAGGCCCACAAGACCGTAAAGGAGAGAGCCTGTGGTCCAGAGAAAGCGAAATCCAAGACTCATGGCCGCGACAATTGCCAAGGGAGATGATATCACGGACGCAAAACAATTTACCGCCCACGCAAGTGGGGCTGCCGCAGGAGTGTTTTTGTTGACTCTCGCCATTGCCCAAGGGAATGGAATCCCCATGAGGAATCCAATGGGCCCTATGACGGCAATTGAAAGCGCCATTGCATAGGGCAGAGCGAGTCCCGACACAACTGATTGCGCGACGCTGAGGCCAGCGTGAGCCAGGAACAACATCACGCCCGCAAGCGCCCCTGCTGCAAACATCCTCGCACGGCGTTGCCTTGTGAGCCGAGGCTCCAGCATGCTCCCCAGCCCTGAGAAAAGGAGCAGCTCCCCTAACACCACCCCTGCGGCTATCACGGGATCGCCCAGAAGCCTCGTGAACGCCTGAATGAGGAGCATCTCCACAAACATGAACGCGGTTCCAATCATGCCGAAGAATGAGATGACCCACAAAAGCCCCCGACCGAAAGGTTGCGCGGCGCTCCGTAACGCGCCGAAGAGGGCCGTTACAAGGAACAGTGTTGCAGCGATCACGGTCGCGGCCAGACATGTGAGGAGCACGAGGAACCCCATCTCTGAGCGAGCGGCCCACAGAGGACCGAACTGGCGTTTCAGGTGCGAGATGGAATCGATGCGAAAGAAATCAAAAAAATAGGGGATATCATCCGTGGCGGGACGGACGTGCGCAATCCAGTTTCGATAAAACTGTTCGTCCTGGCCCCGTTGGAACTTTGTTATGGCCTCGTGGTACCATGAAACTGATGAGCCAGTCGGCCCGGGGAGCATGTGCACGCGATTCGCCCCTATCCCGTGCACGTGCGGCGCCCATTCCAGCTCCCAGCAATTGTCATGGCATTTTTGGGCGATTTGGGCGCCCACTTCGGGCGTGACGGGCGATTTCCAGCAGAGAATGGCGCATGCCAATTCATCACGCGCCATGATGAGATGACTGGCAGGGTCGAGACTCTTGTCGGCTCTCAAGGCTTCAAACCAGGTTCCGAGGATTTTGATGTTGTCCCGCGGGGGGTCCTGAATACCCCGCACTGTGCATGCCACTCCCCCAGGGGTAAGACGCTCGAGACATTTTCGGAACCCTTGTACTGTGGCAAGGTAATTTTCTCGTAATCCCCCTATACCGCTGGTACCAGGAGCGAATCCCTCCAATTCAGCTAACTGAATAACATCGAACGTTTCATGCGTCTTTTCCAGAAATGTTCTGGCATCGCTGATGATGACATGAATCGTCGGATCATCAAGAGGGCGACTGGGATGCCCTGCCAAGACCCGCGCCACATTCTCGTCTGGTTGAACGAATAGGATGAGATCAGGGTGATGGAGTCGGGCATTCCAAAGGTGAATAGCGCCTGCTTCGCCAAGGATAAGAACCCGCCGAGGTCGGACCAGATGGTAGGGGATCGCAAAGAGGGTTTCATCCAGGAACTTCACTTCACCGAGATTTTTTACTACCGGGATAGTCCCGATTTGGACGCCGTCCTTTATAAGGATGTCCATGGGCGGAAGACGCTTCGGCGATGCAAGAGATAGAAGGGTGTGAAAGTGCGGGCTGGCGTAGAGTTCGACCCGGCCGCGTAGACCATCAAAAACCTGGAGTCGTCGTGCGGCGTTTTGAGCCGCCAGCCGTTGCACGTGAGCGAGGCTCTTGTATTGATCTATCCGCAAGGGAAACACCTTGTCAGCGTCAACGAGCAGACAGATTGCCAGACCAACCAATGAGAAGAAGACGCAGACCCCGTACGCAAAGGCCGCTCTGGAAGGCAGAGCCGGTATGAGTCCAATGCAGGAGGCCGAGACGACAATGCCGAGGAGGACAGCGAGAGAATTGGGCGCATAATATGAAAGGAACAGCATCCCAGCCATAACGCCCAATGAAGCGCCGATGAGGCTGCACGCATAGATCACATTGACGCGACCCGCTTTTCCACCCAGAGCCCATCCTGTGAGAGCGCCCACTAGCACAAAAGGGCAGCTCTGAATCACCCAGTAAAGCGCCCACCAAAAAATACTGGAAAGGAGGTCCTCCGGCGGGAAAAAGACCTGCAGAGGCAGCCGTTCGGCAGTGTAAAAACATATCGGGATCGAAACCCCAAGCCCCAAGCATCCCCACCGAAAAAAGGCCTCCCCGTGATGGGCAAACCATTGCTGAAAGCTTGACAGGACAGCGCCCCCAATCCCGTAACCAAGCAATGCACAACTGATAATGAGAAACGAAAAGTGGTGGTAGCGTGTGATCAGGAGGCAGCGCATCAGGCCCAATTGCCAGGCCAGAACCGCGGCAGAGATTATCAGCACGGAAGGCAGGTAATACGTTTTGGAATTGCGATTCACAGTACGCGCCGCGGCAGTTCGTTGGTTGCTGCCGGTCTATGGGTGGAGTTGCACTCGGCGCCGCAATCAATGACCGAGGTCATCAGCCGCGCCGCAAAATTGATATCGCAGAGTTATTTGAACGACGCTTTTCATCGGACTCAGTTCCCTTCCCCTCCTCGCACCAAGGGGACGAAGCGCACGAGTGTGACCGTCTCTGACCGTCGCCGACCGTCGGAATCTTTCGACACGAGAAGTAGGCGCTGCGTCTCAAACGCTCCGCCCACCGGTATGATCATTTTACCGCCGGGTCTTAATTGATCGAGCAGAGGCGGTGGAATGTGGAGGGCTGCACAGGTCACGATGATTCTGTCGAAAGGGGCGTGTTCCGGCCAGCCATAGTAACCGTCCCCTTGGCGGCATTTGACGTGAGAGTACCCCAAACGAACGAGATTGTGGTTTGCAAAGTCATAGAGCGGTTTCAGGAGTTCAATGGTATAAACGCTGTTCGTTATTTCAGCGAGGACTGCCGCCTGATAGCCTGACCCAGTCCCGATCTCAAGCACTTTCATGCCTGATTGGATATCCAAGGCCTGGGTCATGAGCGCCACGATGTATGGCTGGGAAATGGTTTGACCATAACCTATGGGGACAGGGCTGTCAGCATAGGCGACGCTTCTGTGGCTCTCGGGAATAAACAGATGCCGGGGAACTTTGCGCATGGCGTCGATAACGCGCTTATCGGTAATGGGTATCCTGCCTAGGCCCTTAAGCTGATTTTCCACCATGGCCTTGCGCTCTTCCAGTCGCTCGTCGAATCTCTCACGCAATGGGGTTTCATCATCATTGGACGATCCCAGGACGTTCAGCGGCGTCAAGACGCATCCGAGGAGAATAGCCGCCGCAACGACCAAAAGTTTTACGCAGTAACTGGCCATGCCCCGTTCCTCCTCGATCTGCGCGATGATGACTTTCGTCTCGAAATGACCGACGAGAACGCTTCCCTCGCAATCACACGTCTTACCTGCAGCAGCCATGTTCCCTCGACGCAATCAGGTGAGGAGCTTATCCATGAGCAACGCGTCGTCGCCCAGCTCTTTGTAGTAATTTTTCCGAAAGCCGACCGCCTTGAATCCCATTTTTTTATAGAGGCTCCTTGCCGGCTTGTTCCTCCTGCCTACATCCAGAAGGATTCTCGTCACGCCTTTGGCCCGACAGGCCGCCTCGAGAATCTTGAGTATCGCGCTGCCGATGCCCCGACAACGGTAATCGGGATGCACCGCGATATTCAGTATATGGCATTCGTCCACGATCTCCCAGCAACAGAGATACCCCACTATGCGGCCGTCGAGTTCAAAGACCAGCGCCCGACCCAGCGGATTTGATATTTCATCTATAAACATGTTTCGAGACCATGGCGCGCCGTACGAGCTCTGTTCGATGAACAGGACCTGATCAAGATCAGGAGCAGTCATTTCCCGCGCTATCACACCTTTCACGTTGGCTGCCATGGCAAGAATCGGTAGATTATCAACGACATCCCAGCAGGAATAAGGTACACATCGTTCCCATGAGACCGACAAAAAACAGGATGAGATGCCTTCTTTCGTGAAGCCCTACCAGCATATCCGCGACCCCCACAAGAGGCGCCACGTAATAGGCGAGTCCCGCCGCCCGAATGATCCCCGCAGGCAAGACTGACAAGAGAAAAGGTATCACCAACAAGCCATAAAGAGTAGCGGTGAAAATAAGTAAAAAGGCCATAGAGAAGCCAATGGCAAGGCCCAACAAAAAGTATGAAAAGGTCCGTCCCTCCTTGCCTTCTTTTTGAAGCGCTTCGACGCGCAGGGCTATCTTCCCCGTGTAGCGCCGCACCTGCGCATCCAGCCTCGTCCCCACGTAGCAAACCGGAAACACGGCCAGGAAGGTGATGAACACGGCGGCAGTCACATTCACTCGGACCGTCTGAACAACCCAGCTCGAAATCGCGGCCGCGATGATTGCCCCAGAGGTGGAATCAGGACTTATGAAGCCCCCTATAGGAGGACGCCGCAGCCAGAGGAGTTCAAAGAGCACGCCCGTCGCAGCCCCGGCAGATACATCGCCAAGGCACCATCCAAGGATGGGGGCGCATACGATTGGCCTGCTCACCATGATTTGCAGTAGCTGGAACTTGTCCAGCCATATCAGGCCACCGACAACCCCTGCGAGGATCGCCGCATTTAACATATATCACCTGAAATGCGTCACGCTTTCATCGCAATTGATGAATCATTATACCATTCTTGCGCAGCGACGCCAGGTTTAGACAATCTCGTGATTCAAAAAAAATCGTTTGAGATCAAGCAGCTCATCCGGTTTTTCAAACGGCACAGTCTGAATGGTCACGCGGACGCCTTCCTGAATAATGCTATTGAGGTCCATGAGACATTCCATGCTTACCATGACGGACCTTCCCAAACAGACCGCAACTTCCCTGGACATGAGGTTGCCGACGTTGAGATGGTCAAATTGCACACCCGCTCGCATCAGCCGCAGGGCGTCCCTTGGGCTCCTCACGAGCACTATGCGCCGCACATGGTCTCTACGATTATCCTGCAGGAAACAGGCCACTGCATCGACGGTATCCACCATGAGGCCGACCGACAACGGCAGGGCGGAGAGCATGATCATTTGTTGGAGGCTGTCTTGAGCGAGCGCATCGTCTGCGATAATGAGTTCCTCTGCCTTAGTGACGGGAAGCCACCCCTCGATGATCTGGCCGTGGATCAAGCGGTCATCGACGCGTACAAGCACTATCGGCATTCAGGAACCCCAAGATGTGTCGCGACAGAGTGCATTCCCCATTGTCACCTGTTGTTTTTCTTTCCCAGCCGCTGACGAAGAACGTCTCCTGCAAGGTATATGTTTTCCTTGCCGGCTTCGGAAGCCTGTTTTGCCAGCGATCTCACATCATGCCCCTCGCGTGAGTTCACTGCCTTTATGATCATAGGGAGATTGAGCCCCGTGACCACTTCTACTTTTCCCTCGGTCAAGAAAGACAGCGAGAGGTTCGTGGGGGTCCCGCCAAATAGGTCAGTCAAGATGAGCACGCCATCTCCGTCGTCAATTTCTCGAATCACCTTGCCAAGGGTCTCCCTCAGAGAATCGGGCGCAGTCGATGGATCGACGCATAGCGCCACGACGCGTTCCTCTGAACTCAGACCAATCATTCGCGCCGTCTTGAGGAACTGATCCGCAAGCTCGCCATGCGTTAATACTAAGATTCCGATCATTCTGTATTCACGCTCATTCTGGGCCTCGCTCACCTGCCCGGGTTTTGTCCTGCGACGCCTCCATCCCTTGCATGCCGCCCTCCGATATTGGCGAGTCGCAAATGCTCGTCAATCCCATGTCCGACGCCTCGCGCGTCGCGAGGTCGTTCAGGCTTACGTGGCTCACAATCATCGCATTGAATCTGTGGGCGGCGCATCGCAGAGGCTTGTTGTCACATGCGCGTCACTGGCTTTCCGACCGTTGTCTCTCTCGTCGCTGCGTCCAGGACCCATTTGGAGTCATTGAGAGTCTTTTTGACGCGCCGTGATCGCTCGAGCTGATCACATCGATGTTGCACTGCGCACGCCAAGCTCCCTGTGTCTCACCTCGACGCCTTGGTAGCCTAACCTCCCGAACGTCTCTTTGAGATATTCCGCGATGACCACCGACCTATGACGTCCTCCTGTGCACCCCACCGAAACGGTAAGGTACTGCTTCCCTTCTTTTATGTAAAGGGGTAAGAGAAAAGCGAGGAGGTCGTCCAACTTTTGCAAAAACTGTTGGGTCGTTGCCTGCTCTAACACAAAGTCGCGAACCTCTTTACTTAAGCCATCTTTGTGCTTTAATTCCTCTACGAAATGAGGATTTGGCAGAAAACGGACGTCAAAGATCAAATCAGACTCCAGGGGAATGCCTTTGCCAAATCCAAACGAATTGACCACTATCTTAGGGATGCCGGTTTCAGAGCGCTTGAACAAGCTTATGATCTCTTCCCTTAGTTGGTGAACTGTCATGTCAGACGTGTCGATCACCCAGTCAGCACGGTTCTTCACGGGTTCGAGTATGACCCTTTCCCTCTGAATCCCATCCAAGACGTTCCCTTCCTGAGCCAAGGGGTGTTGGCGTCTTGTTTCGCTGTACCTCCGTATGAGCACCTCATCTCGAGTGTCGAGAAACAGCACCTCCAGGCTGAAGTTCTGGGACTGAAAAGAATCAAACACCGCGGATGGATGAGATATCAGGCGCCTTTGCCTCGCATCTATGACAAGCGCCAAGTCTCTGAGGTCTGCTCCCCGAGAATCCGCGAGTTCCAACAGCTTGGGAAGCAAATCCAAGGGGAGATTGTCCACACAGAAAAAACCGATATCTTCTAGGGCGCGTGCTACCGTTGATTTCCCAGACCCTGAGAGTCCCGTGATGATGACAAGTTTTCGCCTATTCACAGTCGAGAAGATCCTCTTATGGTTTTTGCCGCCCGTTGTCACGAGATTGCTTCGCATCTCCCGCATCGACTCATATCTGGCCTTTTTGTCATTGCGAGAAGCCCACACGAAAAACTCGCCGCTGAAATCAACCGAGCGGAGAGGCCGCTGTCCGATTCGTGGTTTTCGTCGAGAACTATGGTACGCGCCTCTACACGCGCCTCGATAAGCATCCGTTCACGTTCTCCTTTGCCGCGAAAAGAACAGCTCAGCGTTTTGTACACCGCCTCTGGGATCAACCATAGCATGGGGAGCATGATTGATCAATTTATGTCCTCAGTGCGTTTTTTTCAGGGAGGAGGATTGACAGGGGGCTTTCCATATTATAATAGATATATTTGTATATTATATCCTCAGGAGCCGCCATGAAACGCATCTCTCATCATTTCTACGCGCACACTCTTCCTATGGTCATCGTCTTGGCCCTTGTCGCATCCACCGTGTTCTCGCAGACAACCGCGCCCTCCAACAACGCAAACATCTCTCTGTACCCCCAGCCATACCAGCTCGGGAACATCGTTTTCCACACCCCTTCTGGACAAACTATTTCCCTGAAAGACTACCAAGGCAAGGTCGTGATACTCCATTTTTGGTCAATCAACTGTCCGGCCGGCCGCATGGAAGAGCCCATGCTCGTGCAACTTAAGCAGTCCATGGCGCCGCGAGGCCTCGAAATTCTCGCCGTGAATTTTGTCGATCCGCCCCAAGCCATCTCTCAATATGTC
>Ga0123519_10009680_pt1 | contig 14465 bp, 21 predicted proteins | sample YelNatPaOPRAMG02_FD_87396 | JGI IMG/M metagenome (GOLD analysis project Ga0123519, IMG submission 87396) | Hot spring microbial communities from Yellowstone National Park - Yellowstone National Park OP-RAMG-02 (version 2) | ecosystem: Environmental > Aquatic > Thermal springs > Hot (42-90C) ...
CCCGACAAGGATGTAATGATGTCCTTTTCTTCCTACATCCTTTGCCCGGCTCCTTTCATATTTAGTTTTGCACGGCATGATCTACCTCCTTTTTCATGCGATGCTTGTTGTAGTAGCGAAGTCCAAGAACAAGTGCGAAAACAGCGCCAGTGAAGCACCAAAAAGCCACGACAACCAGAAGGTGGCTCGATCGCTGATTCTCCTGAACAAAACGCGCCGCATCAGGCAATACCCCGAATATCCCCATGCTAAGCCAAGCGAGAAATGCACGAACTCGCAATATACGATATACTCGATGGGAAACCCGAATAGGTACCACATATTTTTCCTCCTGTATCATTTTCATCTTTTCCTCCTAGCGACCAACGAAAGTATGAGAACCACAAAAATGACGGAAAGACCCAACAATACGACACTGGAGATATCACTAACCTCACCGAATGGTACGAGGTTCCAGAAATCGAACGGTTTTTGTCCACTTTTATCATTTTCTCCCGGCCCGGGCTCTGGCGTTGGTTCAGGCGTTGGCGTTTCTTCACCATCACCTGTTGGAGTGGTACCCCCACCAGACCCGCCGCTACTGCTCTGCGCTGGCCACTTTATAGTTACGACGCTGTGGATGTCACCTATGTAGATTGTATCTTTTGATTTTATAAATTGCCAGTTATTATATGTAGTATTATTAATCAGTATTTCCTCAGGAGTGCCGAAACCAGAAGTTGTTATGCAGACATTTCCAGTAGTTTTGAATGTCAGCGTCTTTGTGCCCGAATTCCATTTTGTTTCAGAAATTACATGATCGCCACGGATTGAGAAAGAATAGAAATAGAACTTACTATATGTATTGGCTAGTGTATCGCTTACATATGTTATTTCACCAGACGTCACGGTGAACGGTGTTCCGTATGAGATTGTTGAAATCGTAGAAAGACTGAAAGTCGCCCAACCACTGGAATTCGTTATACTTGTAACTGTTGCATATTTTACCGTCAGCCCGTTGGCGGGTGTCGAATCGTATTTGTAGATGTACCTTACTGATATCGTATCATTCAGCACATCGATGTCCAAATCATCCATAACGAGTGAATCAACCCAGATGGTAATGTTATCTGGTATTGAGGCGGCCGGCCCTGTTGGTATGGATGCAGTAAGTGTATATTCATATTCACCAATTTGAGCTGGCGCAAAAATTGTAAATGAAAAAGAGCCGTCACTTTGTATTATATTGGTTGTTCTCAACGTTTCCATGCCCTTCTTTAGTATTCCTGTTATCCCAGTTTTTATTTGCGGTACTATGCTGGTGCCTTGGTAGTACACTTTCGCGGAAAAGGTGATGGACTGGCCTGGGTTGACCCAGTCATCGGTCACGCTCGCGCCCGTGACGATGATGTCGTTTTCCAGGTAGAACAGGTTAGAGACGCTTTTCTCACCAGTCTCGCTGCTCGAGTCCCATACCGTGCCGTGCGCGCTCACATATCCCTCCAGGAAACTCCAGTTCAGCATGAGCCTCCATGTCACGGTGATCGTGGTCGAAGTGATTTCGTCGTCACATAGGAGTTCGTCGAGAGTGACGTACCCATTAGGATCCCAGCTCACTTCGAACGAGCCAAGATTATAATTGTAATACAGCTCGAATTCCGTGAAATTCACACGGACTTCCGTGATATCCTGTACCCCATCCTCATCACTCACCTGGGCGACGATGGAGAAATACTTGTTAGCGTACTGGCTCTGGGATGCTACGGAGATCGAGTCGAAAGAAGGTGCATGGTTAGTTTGCCCCTCTGGCCCAATATCCATATAATATATGTTCAGAAGAGTAAGTGCGGACCAATTAGTGTATACAAAAGTGACTCCTATCTTCCCATTGTATGGCCTGTTCGGTACCGTGACGCTCCTTCCGGCGCTTGATTCAGCATCTTCACTGAGGTCCTGCCATGTTACTATCGAGCCCCAGGTCTGCGTGGCAGCGTCATACTTCCCATATACGACACTATTACCAGACTGATTTAAACCGAAGACATAGAGGTCTTTTGTCTGGGGGTCTATCACAATCACATTACTGACATCCATACCTGCACAGATTTGTACTGGCGTGGTGGCCGTATTTGTTTCGTATGAGTATTTCGTGTACCATTTTAGGTTTTCAGAGTTGTCATGAAACACGATGTGCACGAAATCCCCATCGGCGACACAATCGAAGTTCGCCAGCCCTCCCGCAAGGTTGTATGAACCGCTGAGAGTGACCTCAGTGCGCCAGGCGGACCCCGCCCATGATTTACCCTTTATAGGATTGTACGGGTACCCGTATACGACTAGTATTTTCCCTTCAGTTAGCGGCGAGGGCAATACCCACCATCCCGCGCTTTCATCTATATTAAGGGTATAAGGAAATCCTGATGCAGTCTGCCAGACGCCGTCATTCCTTTGCGATTTCGTTACTTGGGGGGCCCCCCAATCGTAAAATGTTCCCTGTACGTACCCAATCCATGGATAGCCATTAGAATCGACGCTGATGTAAACATTACTATATATAATTCCAGAGGCCCCCCCGACCGCATTTTGCTCTGCTGCAGCCCATGTTATAGTCCCATCGGAATTCGGTGTGCCCATGCGGTACTTTATCGGGGCGTTTGAGGTCGAAAGCGTGGCGACATAGTGGACATTTGTGCCGTCGAACCAGAGCGAAAACTCTGGGTGAGTACCGTACCCATATGCGTACGCTGTTGTTACAGCGACTGGAGTGCTCCAGGTTTCTCCATTGGTGCTCGTCACGTATCTGACGTAGTGCGGGTCATCTTGCCAGTCCCAGTAGAATACCCAATACCGCCCGGCAGCGTAGAAAGAAAAGTGTTGCGGTGATCCGACCGCGGTGTTGCTCGAGTTGTTACTGATGACTGCCGCCTCTGCATTTTGAGTTGTAAAGGCGCTTATACATGTTATAAGCATAATTATTATGATAATCCATTCGAATATTATTTTTTTCATCATCCTGCCTCTTTGTCCCGGGTAAGCATCCACGCGGCGATCCACGCCGTTGTGATAATAATCAAATATCCAAGCATCGCTGTTCCGAAGGTATTTGAAGCGAGAGGTTCCTGAGTAGCGGCCCAACTATAGTAGTATCCCTTCAGGAGAATATCCCACAGTGCCAGGGCACCAGCGAATATGAGTATCTTAATGATTGTCTGTTTTTTTATTATTTTCAACGTTAGGCCCTCCTGTAAGCCTTGAATATGAATACAGAGACTGCCAAAAAGATGAGTGCGAAAATGCTGAATATCCATACAGGACCTACATCACCTTCACCAGTATAGAGTTTATAAATTAGTGAAGGGTCTGGCGCAAAGATGTAAAAGAGAGTGATAGCTAGGAAACCGAGAAGGAAATACAGTTCTTTTTTTGATTTTGCGCCGTTTTTAAGGAAGAACCAGAGGACGAGAACTGCCAATGCTGGAACTAACGCTATTAGTAGCGCCGAAATGAGTGAATTCATCTTTTCACCTCCGTCTCGGGACAATGATTAATATAAAGACGACAACCGCCAGACCAATGATCAGCCAGATCCAGAATGCATTCTGGTTGAACCATTGACCGATGCCTTTCATAAGCGCCGAGAATGGTGATTCATGATATTCAACGCTTGAACTTCTGTTCTCCCATTCGCCTGGTTCATATCCTACCTGTTGAGCGGCCGATTTTGTCCAGAGGTATACATACTCGCCCCAGAGAGCATAGACGACTCTGACTTTATAGTAGACACTTGGATACCAGTCTTCATGGCTTGAATAACCACCGAGCGCACCAGTTGGCTTTACATAGCAACCGAAATTCGTTAGCGTGATGTAGAAGTATACGGTCTGGGCGAATCGTGGATCTGGGAGTTTATTCGGTTTCAATGCGTCTTGTAGCAGTTGTTTGTTTTGTAAAATATCAGAACTCAACACGAGTTGATATTTTTGTGTCGGGGCTGTGTATAGATCGATGGTTCTCCCCTGGAGGGATGGATCAAGCTGCACGAAACTAATGGCGTTCGAGTCTGGTGGATTGCTCCTCGAATTCCCGTTAGCGTCAGTCCAGACCCAATCCTTATATTTGTCAATCCATGCATAAATCGGGAATGCACCACGATACGACGCACTCGATAGTTTTGTTGTATCGTTTGTTAGTGGCTCAGGGTCTTGAGGTGGAGAGTTCGCATATGAGTTCATCCATACGACCGTATCCATTGCATACCAGAGGTTTACATTCTTCCATGTGTAGACCCCTGCGCCAGGCACTGCACTGATTTGTATGACGAATTCAGCGGGTACTAATGTAAGTACCACCTTCTCAATCTTTACCTGAGTATCGCTCACCTGAGTATAACGATAATATTGTAATGTCTTCGTACTACCAGCCAGTGGGTCGGCGGTTAGGTAAGCCCTCTGTACTTCACTTCTGACTTTCCCGGCGTCATTTTCGTAATACCACTGGATGTCTTTCCACATACCTAGGAGTGGCTCTCCACTGCCTTTTTTATGTTCGATGACCATTGTCGATGGTTGATTCGAAACCCAGGCGAAACCTGATGGTAGTGTGTCCATCGATGCGGCTTTATACACACTTCCGCTCTGGAATTGTACTCCATAATTGAGAGTCCTCACACCTTCAGGCCCTGGCACGAGGATGTTCATTAAAGAAGGGGAAAATGCCAGTAATATGAACGCTATTAGTATGACAACAATAATTTTTTTATTTTTTTCTATTATATCCCAAATATTATTTAAATCGAATGATTTCATACTATCACCGCCAATATGTTATTAATAATATGTGCCGTCATGCATGGCGAGAGCCTCCTTGTTCTATATGCCACAAAAGCAAAAATGGCACCACCGGCGAATACGTAAGCCATCGTTGCTATATTTGTCCCATAAACAGCTAAGTGATAGACCATGAACACCGCCGCATTGCCGAGGATTGCAATAGGGACGATCGTAAAATTAAGCATAAAACTCAGTAATGCGCCCCTGAAGAACTGTTCTTCAGCCACTGCCATAAGTATACCGAAAAGCACGGTATCGAATCCAGTAAGTTGCATTTTCGGAACCATCTGCGGTAATACTGAAACGAAGAAACTCGTTGCTGTGATCGCCGCCAAACAAATAATACTGTAAAACATGATTTCTTTCATGTCGTTGATATCTGTGTCCACATCAACTTGTACCTTCTTGTTGAAATAAATCTGTAAGACAATTCCAGTTGTTAACAGAATAACAGGAAATAGAATAAGGAGACCGAGTTCAAATGTTGACATATAAATAGCGACCATTGCCGCCGTGATTGTATATGCATATGTCAGCGAGTCCGCCCTAATCAATACCTCGACCTCCTTGTAAAGAATATTAACATTCCTAGACCAATAAGGCCACTGCTGATTAAGATCTTTGCGAGTTGCTGTTCATTGAAACTTGTTAGTGGAATTTCAGAGGGCGGTTCTATTCCACCATCACCATTTGGATCAGTGCCCACTACCGTTGTCATCTTTAGATATACCTTGTCCTGGTTTGTGATAATGTATCCATTGATTTTATATGCACCATAGTCAGGCAAGTTGGTTGTGCCGGTGTATGTACCATCCTCTTGTTGTGTTAATACAACCGTGGTCACTTTATTCGTCCCTTTGTAAATATCTGCACGAATCTCTTTTATGTTTGTTGCGCCAGCTGTTGGTGAAAACTTAAGCGAAAGTGTCGGCGATGTAACGAAAATCGTTGACTCAGTATTTACCTTCTGGCCATTAAGTTCAAAATATCCATCTGGATCGACCGAGGATACTTTTACATAACTGGTTGTTGTGAGTGTGTTTGTTATTAACCCACCAGAGTCTTTTATTTCAACTTTCCAACTGAACTTATAAAGTGTGTCTGGCGTATTCGGAACGACCCATCTGGTTTCCCATATATACCATTCTGTTATTGGTTTAGATGGATCACCGACATATTCCCTTCTCACATATCGGCCCATGTCTATGAATTGATTGTTTGGAGTGATGTTGACGGTGACCTTCCAAACTAATATCGTCGCTACGTTTGGTAGTGATATCCCAGAAGCGCTATCATAAGTCATTACACGTAGTGAAATGAGTTGTTCAGTGCCTGGCATATATACCGTCGGCATTGCCTGATCACCGGCTGGTACTGGTGAAAGTATTTTCTCTTCACCAGCATAAACGACTGTAGTCATTGGTATAAAACCAGTAAGTATAAGAAGGCCAACTACTGCGATGGCCAGTCCTATTAAGCGCCTTGTATCGAGGAATGCCATATTAGTCCCTCCTAGAAACAATAATAATTGCACCAAGGCCGATAATGGCTATGCCTATGACTCGATTGATTGTGAAAAATGACCCAGTTGTAGGTGTCGGTGTAGGTGTCGGTGTTGTTCCAGGTCCAGTTGTAGGTTCAACTGGTGGGGGTGTAGGTGTCACGTCTGGCATGAAGTATGTCAGCGTCATTGTATTCTTTATAATTACAGATCCCTCGACTGGTTCGATGCAGAATTTCAATGAATAATAGCCTTGATCCAGAAGTGTATAGTATGCAACATACCCTTCTACTGAATTCAAAAATGACACTTTCTCAGTCTTTCCGGTCGTTCTGTTCTGGATTTCTACGTATATGGACTTGATATATTCTACATTCTTCGTAGGGGAGAACTGGAATTTCATGCTCGGCGATGTGGTGCTCAACTCGACATGCCCTATGACATCCTGATTATTGAATTTGAAGATTCCATCAGGAATTGGTGTCGGTTCATTAATATCAAGTGTTTTTGCGTATGTAGTCTTGAAGTATGTACTTGTAATACTTCCAGAGGCGTCCTTTGCAACAACCTTCCATTTGAATTGATAGGTTACTCCATCATATGCTGGAGTCCAAACCACACTCCATTTCGCCAGCGTATACTTTGTCTTTACTCCTTCCTCGTAATAAATTTCTGTTGATTTCTCCTTTGGTTGTCCCAAATCTATCGTTTGAGTTCCGTTATATTTGCCCGACCATGTAATGGTCACTGTAACGTTCCAATATGAAGGATCTGGTAGGCTGTTTGAAATTGTTGAAGTATATATTTCGATTGGCTGGTTCAAAGAAATATAAACGGGAGTCGCCTGACTGCCATTTGGGTATGATTCTGACCAGTAAAACTGTGGTGTCACTGCCAGGGAAAATAACCCTGACAGGAAGAGAAAGCCGACTAGTATGAGGGCGACTCCGGCGATCGTGTTAGATCGCATAGCCTCACTTCGCCATCTTCATTCCTAGTTTTTTCCACAGTACATATATGGCAACCGTCGGTATGAGGAACGCCAGTATTTGGCTGAATATATCTCCGCTTCCTATGTTAAGCCATTTCACGATCCAACCGCCGATGAGGGCACCGAGAAACACTGTAACGGCGAAGACAACGAATTCCTTGACACTCATTGATCCTTTCTGGTTTCTTATTAGTTCCCGACGTCTTTTCATCAATCTAATGGGGTTAATCATGCGCTACCTCCTTAGCCGATTAACGTCAGGTCGAATGTCGCTAGCGAAGAAGCGTCAGGCCCACCGATACCATTCTGTGCAAAGTATGTCTGGTCGAAGTAAGCATATAGGGTAAACGTAAAGTCCTGTTCCTCTCCAGCACTCAGAGCGCCCTTGTTTATTGTGAATGTTATACTAGTAACGCCAGGCTTCACATACTGGTTTCCGATGATTTGTCTTGTAAGTCCATCATCGTTGACGGTTATGCACCAGTATGAGTTTGTCCCTCTTGTAATCGAGCCACCAGCACCAGAAATTGACACATCGCTACCAGCTGTTCCCAATACAAGCACCGATCTTAAGTTAATACCGTTCAATGGGTCGTATGACGAAATGTACCCAGTGTTGTCCTGTGTGTTGTAAATGCTGATTGTAATGCTCACGGTCGAAACATTCAGCGAAGTGAAATTCAGATCGCTGCTGTCGGTGTAAACATTTCCAAATTGGTCGGTCACTTTAATTGTGTATGTTCCCAACGGGACGGTCTGTAATGAAATGTAGTTCGTTGTCTGTGCCTGTGCATCCGTCGGTGTCATTTTCGGAACTGTTACCTGCATCCATCTCGTGACGTATCCGCTCTTCGATATCTCTACATACAGGGTCGTGCCGCTCTGATACGGCAATGCCGTCTGCGCTGTGTATCCATCGGTCGCAGTTGTTAAGCTCTCCTTCAAGACCTTATCAGTTCCATACACCAGAACGTTGGCTGATGCCAATCCTCCCCCTCCGAGCGGATCAACGACCGCAAATTGGAGAGGTTTGTTGACGTCGACAAGTTGCGTTTCTGGCGTCTGCTCCTGATGGCCTTGGATGGAGAAACTTAACACACCAGTATACCACATTGCCACTATTATCAAAGCAATAGCAACAATGTGCCATCCTTTTATTCTTATTGACGCCATTCTTTACCTCCTTTTTTCTGTCGGCCGGTTTTCATCGGCCAACTACATTTTTAAAGAAAAAAGTATATATTATATAAAATATTCTACTTTATGTTAAACATGCGGTTCGATATATAACGCTCTGTGTCCGAAAACAAGGAGGTGGTTAATGAAGTGGGATATGCTCCGATTTAGAAATAAGAGAAACATAATAATTGAGAGAGATATCTTAATCGAGTGCCAGGGTATGGGATTTACCATTACGCTGTCGAAAAGCTTTTACATTTTAATACCCTCAGAAATTGCACAAACATTAATCAGAGATTTTCATTTTGACTTAAAAAACAGAGATATCGAAAAGAAATGTACCCTGGCGATTGAAAACGACCTCACTGGAAAGAAAAGTGTTAGATTGATATATGAATTTCTCTAAGGAGGAATTAATATGGATATGGCAATAATAATCGTGTTGGTTGTCGTGATGGTGTTTGCGCTAATGGTTGGTATAGCGTCTTTCATCGTTATCAAGAAATGCAAGAAAATCGTAGATGATGCGAAAATAATCAAGATTCCGAAAGCCCCGATTATGGAAGAAGTACAAGGCCCTAGATATCATTATATGGAAAGAGATTATCTCAAAAATGAACCCACAGAAAACCAAACCACACTTGACACACTTCTGGCTGATATTATACGGCGTCAAATTAATGACTTGAATATTATTCCAGAAATAAAATTAAAAAATTCTGGTGAATACAAAGTACTTGGAAAAACATGGCAAGGAGAGGTTACTCTTTTTATTGAACCAAAACGAAACGATGAAATAACAACGGAAACGGCGGATGAAAACAAAGCGCCAGTAGTAGAAGAAGAAAAAGCGGATGATAAAAGCATAGAAGAAAAAGAAAAGGAGTCGTTGTTCTAATGGACGCTGAAGACTATTATGAAAGTGGCATAATGATCGGCCTAATGGTAGCCGGTATTATGATACTTCAGCTCTGCACAACTTTCATCGAGGCACCTTATGGCAGTTACATCGGTATGATCCTTTATTTCATATTAAGCGTCGGCGGGATATTCCTCGTTACAATTGCCACCCAGCTCGCCGCCGCTCCTCACCCATATATCAAGATGATCGTGCGGCCAGAGAACAAGGAATTACATGTTTTTGTTGACACGGATATGAGTTATGACAGATACCTCGGCGGCGACCTCTATGAGGCACATTTCAAAACAGCTATCCCGATTAAATATAAAGATTATGGAAAAATCCGGGAAGTTATCATTCTCCATAAGGGTAAATTCAAAGATCGAACATACTTCAGACCAGGCACTGCAATATGGAAGGGTATATCAGTCAAACATAGTACTACTGAAATCATAGAAGTAAAACAAGCAAAAACTACGACAACGACAATCGACCATGGAGAGCCCTTACCAGTCTTTCAATTAATAATGGGAAGCAAAGATAGGGAATCATCAAAAGAGACATTTACCATTGATAACGAAGAATACCAAATACTAAAAGCCCGGTTGGAAGAACTTGAATCAGAGAACGCCAAACTACGTAGGGATGCAATTGAATATCAGCAGAGGGCGCTCGCCCTTGAAGAAATCAATATTCAAAAAACTGCAGAAACAGCAGGGCTTCTTGAAGCAAAAGTAGGGATTAAAGAACATGCTTACGAGACTTTCCTCGGTTTGCTTAATGCATTCGGTCGTTTCGATAAAGCGGTAGAGGCACTCGGTGGTAAAAAATTATCAGCGGATATTATAAAATGGATTGTATTGGGCGCCATTGGGGTCATCTTCATTGCATATCTATGGGCTAATCCGCAAGTTGTCGAGAGTCTTACGGTTTGGCTTTCAGTACCATTCAATGCGTTCATCGTCATGATCATCGTGGTCGCTATTGCCGTAGCCGTATACTATTATACACGAGGAAAGAAAAAGAGGTGATCGCAAATGTGGGACGCATTAAAGGCATTACTCGGGATTAAAAAGGATAGCGAAGGAAGACAAGACGCCCTCGCTAAAATGGGAATATTTATTGTCGGCGATGGGCGCATGGATGAAAGAATCAAAGAATTAACTGATTTTTATATTTACAGAGATAATATTGTTGCATTGAAAACCGCCGTAGAAACTGGTACTTACACGCCTGAGGAATGCCTGAAAAGTCTCATCGAAAACATGAACCTCCTGAATCAACAAATTGACCGCATAGCTACACCATATTGGAGAGCCCTTAGCAGGCATGAAAGTAGTATTGTAATGAGGGCATGGAGCGAAATTAATGGTTACTTTTTCGATATGAGCCACACGCTTCAGAACTGGTTTAACAGACTTTCAAAAAATCCAAACGAAATCGACAACCTCAATAATCTTGTAAAGCCGAGACTTCCCAAAAGCGTCCTCATCAGTGCATTTCTTACAATGGTCATCAGAGAATATCTACCACGGGCCGAGACTCTAATGAGAGTAAGCTGGGCAGATATTGATGTGATTCCGAGCTGGGCTGGATCCATCCAGCCGATGGTACAACCATATGGATACATGGGCGGATATCCTCCAGTCCGACAGTTCGACACTGGTAGTCCTTTCCCACGTCAAGGGGAAACGGAACCAGGTCATGAAGTATATAGAAGGAAAAAGGAGGGTAATGCATGAATGATGAAAAAGATGTAGAAGAAATAGAAAAAAAGGATGAAGAACCGGGAGGAAATGAAACAACATTCGACACAACGATATTCCAACCACCTAGAAAACTCAGCCTTCTATGGGCGAGAATGGCACAGAATATTGACCAGAATTACCTCGAATTGTTTATAATTACAAGCCAGGCTGCTGGTTTGGAACCTTCAGAGGGAAGACCTCTTGGGGCTGGAAAAAGTACGCTAGGTCTTACAATCATGTACAGAGCGTTCGCATACAACTACGGGACACTCTATATTGATTGGGATAAACAACAAATCATTGATGAAACAACTGAAGATGAGAAAATCGACATACTCCAAATGATCATAGAACGATATACATTCTGGCGTCTACCAGATATGTTGACCGCTATAAAAACATCGAAAGAAAGACTTCCAGCGGTACTTTGGGATGACACACAACTCGATTGTCCGGCATGGCAACATATACCACCAGATAAGAGAGAAATGATTGAAGAACTATCGATCGCCAGGCCGCTGGTTTCTAATATCATTATGACGGCGCCGAGTATGAGTGATATCGCCAAACCATTACGACGCCAAATTAACTGGGAAATCATCGTTCCTTCGAGAGGGATATATGAAGTTCATTTCATTGGAAAGAAAAGAGATTTCTACGATCCCACTGAAGACCATTCGAGGCTATGGTACGATGTAACCGGGACATTCGATATATTACCGCAAGAAATCATGGAATTATATAGAAAAAAGAGGGAAGAAGTCGCAAGGCAAGATAGACATAGCATGAAAAAAGGGGCTCTGAGTTTTGATGAAAAGATAGTGCATATGTATAATGAAGGCTACCCACCAAGCGCCATAGCCAGCCTATGCAAAGTGAAAAAAGAGATTGTACTAGAGATCCTGAGAAAACGAGGGGCCATTCACTGACCCCCACCCTTCCATTCACACAATTGTATTTTATATTATTTAATATTGAATAAAAATCATCTTGATATTGCGGGCGCCTTTCGATCGGAAAACTATATATCATTAAACAATATGCATGTATTGTTTAACGAAATTATATCAAAAAGCATCAAGAAAAAATATTAAAATTACGAGAAAAAATAAATGAAGAAATATGAAAGAAGGAGGAATAAAAATATCAAATTACGAACGTTTAGTTAAACGAAGGACACTAAAAGATATCGAATATTACCCTACTCCCGTTGAGATTTATGAAACAATCACAACAAACCCTGGTTGGCCCTACAAAAGAAAAGCAGAATTCTATATTACAAGAGATAGGGCACTTGTTTGTGTTTTATACCTACTTGCGATTAGAGTAAGCGAAGCGCTCAGGCTTAGAAAAATGCAGTTTCTTTTCCCTGAGGACACTGGTATTCAAGACCGAATTATAGTCAGGGGAATAAAACTTTCAAAGGCAAGGAGAAAGGAAAAACTCAGAAAGGAACTCTTCAGACAAGAAAACTGGCTCCCTTTAACCGGGGCAAGAGCGCCTCTGACACAATTCATTGTTGATTATTTAAACTTATTAGAAAAACCCGATTTTCTCTTTCCATTCAATAGGACAAGAGCATGGCAAATTGTATCATTATTAACAGGATCTACGTGCCACTGGTTCAGGGCATTTGGTGAAGATTTTCTTTATTCTCAGTGGAATTATGACTTATTAGCCGTGGCTGATTATGTGAAGGTCGACCCTAGGACGCTTAGCCAATATATTAGGAAACGATATGAGAAATATAAACCATTATGAAAAAAATTAATATACTACATCATCTATATAGGATATGGGGATATTATGGTGGAAGAAAAACCAAAACAGTGCCCTAAATGTGGAATGATTATCCCAACATATAGAAAAACTTGGGATATGAAGACATTTAAGGGTGTGCCGGAGAAAGCATACATGTACCTGTGCCCAAAATGCGGGCATAGGTTCAACGTGATAATAGTGATGAAAAAATGACGCAGAAAATAATATGGGAATTCGATGATGTCAGTGATGCCAGACAAGAAGAAGTAAGTGATGTAATAATATTTAGCACAAAAGATAAAGACAAATTTATACAAATATATAAAACAAAATATGGGCACCGACCGCCTTCGAGTGCATGGCACCACTATTGGGACTTGAATCCTGAAGACTTTCAGAAACGCTTCGGTCGGTCATGGGAAAGTGCTAAGGCAGCAATAAAAAGGATAAATAAAGGACGAAAATAGGAATGGGAAGGAATAGGGATGGGAAAGAAAAGCAGAAAGGCGGGCGCTGATTTTTTTAATCAATACCTCCCACCAAAGGCTAGCCCTCGGAAAGGTTATAAAAAGCGCCCGCCCTGCAAAATTCATTCTCGCCCGAATGCAATCAAGCAAGCTGTTATGGATTATATCGGGTTGGATGAACAAACTGCCAGCGAACTGACGCTGAAGTTACTCAATTATTTTGGATATAATGAACGCATTATTGATAATTTGCTTACACCTGATGACCGGTGGATCTTTTATTTTTTGCAAGATTTTGGGATCCTTACAACGGACACGGAAGAAATAAAATTGTATAATAATAAAAATTGGATAATATATTACTGGGAACTGAATATTAACAATGATGGGAAACTAATGAGCATTCCTATGACTGATAGACTCCAGAAATTATATTCATCATTACCATCCAATATATGGAAAAGGAGGTAATGAATGGTTGAGATAAAAATGACGCTTAATCCTCCTCCCCCTTTTTTATTTTTTAGATCCAGAATAATAAGAACGAGAAAAGTACAGCAATTAGAACACCTAGAAATATCAAGACGGCACCCAATTTTAAAAGCTCTTTTTTCACAATTATTTCGTCTTTCACAATTAAAGGAGGAAAAGATATGAATTATATATTGTTTTCCAATAATAATATACTCATTCCAATTAGAAGAACAACATACCAAGAATTGGAAAAATTTCGTTTATTGAAAGATGAGACACTCGACGATATCATCATGAGACTTATAAATAGCGCTAAAATCTTTTCGGAAATGAAGGTTGTTGAGAAGGAGGTTGATCATGAGATATCTTGAATGGGCTTCTGGGTTATTCATATGGTTAGGTGTCTTTCTTATTGTTTTCACATTTGTCATTCTAAAGGTTCTAAAAATAGTCTGAGCCGCCAGGAATGTGGTGAGGAAACAAGGAGGAAACGATGAAAACCGGTCCCTGGCGGCTCTCCCGGTCTGCAATAAATAATATGAAATTAGATATATATAATTTACTCTAAAGATTACTCAGCAAAGCGTCCCTTTTTCTTCCATTTGACTTTCTTATTCATTTCTTTCCTTTTTTCC
>Ga0123519_10009681_pt1 | contig 14464 bp, 6 predicted proteins | sample YelNatPaOPRAMG02_FD_87396 | JGI IMG/M metagenome (GOLD analysis project Ga0123519, IMG submission 87396) | Hot spring microbial communities from Yellowstone National Park - Yellowstone National Park OP-RAMG-02 (version 2) | ecosystem: Environmental > Aquatic > Thermal springs > Hot (42-90C) ...
AGTGCAGTCGAAAGCCGCTCGCGCAGATTGGCTCGTCTGTCAGTGGTAATCGCCAAGGCGAGATCGTCGAGAGGTCTAACTAGACCCCAAATCGCGCCGACAGCAGTTCCAGCTGCCACTACAGCCGACCACAAGCTATAGTTTATTAACACATCAAATCGGCACGAAAGAGCGGCTATTACCGTCGAAAGACCAGACCCAGCGGCGGCTCCAAAAAATGCTCCTCGCTCCACCAGAAGCCAGCGCACCCTTCTCCGAAGAGCCCGTATTTGTAATTCCAACGCTTGGCGACTCATAAAAGTCAATCTCACACAATCAGCGGTGCGCGCTTACTCTTCCCTAACCCCGCCGTATCTCGCTCGGGCTTTCGGGCTCAAGGATAGGCTTGCAATCGCGATTAAGAGATAGGCGCAACTAGTCGCAATCCAAAATTGCTCAGGCGACCACCATAGTTTAGGCATTCCCTGCCACTCACCGGTCTCCGCCAATATCGGTGCTACTGGCCAGAAGGCGGCAAGTTGCCACCACAAACCACGTGTTTTTGTGACGCCGTCGACATAGTATGCAAGCTGTACTCCGTAAGAGGAGAAAGCAAGTATCAAAAACAGTAAAACGAGTGCCGCGGCATTCCTGCGCGACTTGACACAGCACGACGCCAACAACCCTACAGCCGCCGTGGCGACAACAACACAACAAAGTACCATGTAAAGCCTTGGCAAAGATGTAAAAAGCAGTGTTTTGAATGGTTTGCTAGTTGTGGCAGTCCACGGGTTGACCAGTGGTAAGATCCAGGCGAGAGTAGCGACGAACGCTGCGTATGAGACAGTAGTCCATATGAAGACGAACGGAATGGCGCCGCCGATGTCACTCCTGAAAGCTTTGCGCCAAGATAATGCGTATGCAATAAAGCTTTGTCCTGGCTTCGGATTGGGCACGCCGGTTGAAACGGCACAAGTTACTAGGCATATGAAGCCTAGTATCATCCCAACAGATAATCCGATTAGGTTAGCTAGTTCTTGTACACTCTGCAAAACGGTGATGTTTCCGATCAAAACCCAAATCATTCCAACGGTAAGCCCTGTCAGTAGGAGTCTGATCGATAGAGCTCTTTCGGCGAACTTGTATTTGACGTGGGTTGATGAAATCAATAGTAGCAGCAGACCAACCCAGACATGCAACACGACTGTTATCAACCAAAGAGGCACGCCTAGTCCGCAGATCCTCGTGGTAGCTGTGCTTATGTGAGCCGCAAATCCTGGGTTTAGGCCCGAAAGCGCTGGCACATTCGCTCCGCCTGGTTGATTTGTCATCGTCATGATGAACCCGGTTGGCATAGTTACGAAGAAGTAACCCACTGTGCTGCCGTAGGTTAGCAGAGACGATGCGACAGTTCTAACGCACAGCGACGACCAGAAAACACCTGTGCAAGTAAGCAAGAAGCACCAGGCTATCAGTATCAAGTACCACAGCGCAATTTCACCAGGCGAGATACCACCGAGCATTACACACAAGCTCGCAAGCGGCAATGTCGAAAGCAGAAGAATAAGCCCGTAAAGCAGTGCGGCAAACTGCTTGCCCAGCGCGATTTTGCCTGGTGTGAGCCGCGTGAGTGCCAGCATCTCGATGGTTTTGCGCTCTATTTCTTGGGTAAAGGAGCTGAATGTTAGTGACGGTAGAATGAATGTAAGCAGCACAGCCTGTGCCCAGCCTAGTGAGCGGAATAGCTCCATCCCCACATTTCTGTCCGGTGCGAACGTGCTACCCGATCTACCCATCTCTGAGGAGTACTCTAACAGCAGTACGATGGCGCCGAATAACACGTATGCGCCCATAATTGCGAACGCTTTCCACTCGCGCATTCGCGTGCGCAGTTCCTTGATCACGACCGGATTGTCCAATACGGCCTCGACTAGTGTGTTAGAGACTCGATTTCGAATGGCTGTTATAGTACTCATCTTGACAAGGTTCTATTTGTCGTAACGTGGCTAGAGAGATTTGTTGGTGTTAGGATACCACTCCTTGAGTTACCTTCATGAACACGTCTTCCAAATCCAATCGTTCCTCGGTAAATGAGTGGACTTTGAAACCGTTAGTTACTAGCGCGGTTAACACGGTATAATCTTCATCTGGCTCGCCAACGAACTTTGCAGTAACGAAGCCGTCCGCGCAAGTTACATCGCAGACAGTGTCTAATCGATTGAGGAATGCAACGGCTTCGTCGTGGCGATCCATCAGTCCTATGCGGAGGATCTTGCCTCCGCGGCACTGCTTCATTATGGCTTCAACGTCGCCGCTAATCACCAGTTTACCCTGTTCGATTATCGCAATCTTGTTACAGAAGTCTGCAAGCTCGGGCAGTATATGAGAGGAGATCAGAATCGTCTTCCCCATATTTCGAAGCTCTTTCAAAAGTTCCTTGATCTCAATTCGCGCCCGAGGATCAAGCCCAGAAGCGGGCTCATCCAGAAGGAGTACCTTAGGATCGTGAATCAATGTCTTTGCGAGGCACAGTCTCTGCTGCATTCCGCGCGAGAGTTCCGAGACGAGCGAATACTTCTTTGTTGTGAGGTCCGTTAGTTCAAGAACATCATCTATGATTCGGCGCCGTCTTTGAGAAGGTATTCTATAAGCAGCTGCAAAGAAGTCCAGGTATTCCCAAACAAGTACATCTTCGTAAAGACCAAAGAAATCCGGCATAAAGCCGATTAACGGGCGCACGGCTTCCGGGTCTTTTGTAACATCGATTCCCTGGACATACGCCGTTCCGGAATCAGGACTTAGCAAAGTCGCAACGATTTTGATGGTCGTGGTTTTGCCCGCCCCGTTAGGTCCAATAAATCCCATTATGTCGCCAGGTTCAAGGTGCAGGCTGAGATTGTTCACCGCCGTGATTTTTCCGAATGTTTTGGTTAGTCCCTCTATGCTCAGCACTTTATTTCACCGGCCTCTATTTGCATTCTGCGCGCACCGCCAAGCGAACCGAATGGGTGAATGCACCAGCGTTTTCAAGTTTCATCCAAACTTTGTTGTTTGAGGAGAGATATTTTTTTAGATCAAGAACGACCGTGGAACCCAATGGGCTGAGAGCCTCCCAGTTGCCTGTCTGGCGATTTAGTACCGAAAGCTTGATATCTTTGGCTGCCAATTTATCTCCTCTCGCTTCGAGCTTGCTTACGAGTGTCAGCGAAGTCAGCGTAGTGCCTGTGGGCAAGTCTAGGTTGAATGCAACTACGCAACTGCCGTTCGGGTTAATGGAAACACCAAACGGACGATTAATCTCGCCAACTCCAGTGCCGCGTCGCTCGGGATTAGCGAGATAGCATGCCTCGACGGTTGTCCGCACTTGGTGAGGGCTCAGTTGAAAAGTGCTTTCCGCCTGGAAGCCGAGATAGAACAAACAACGGATCGCTGACTCGGTTTTCGGCTTCGCATTTTTTACGTAGATCAGCGGTCGAAAACCACTGAGCCCGGCGATTAGCACAGGTCTGCCTGAGCTCATAGCCGCGTATGCCAGATGTGTCTTAAGTTGTGTATCCAGACTGGGCATAGGGTTGCCTGCGAAATTAGGAGCGGATTTGTTGAGTACGACAGGCATATCAACCGTGACGCGGTCTCCAGGAGCTATGTTGGACAATGTTTTATGTTGGTTTCCGTAAAATAGCAAGCAGTTGGTCAAGGTATGGCGCGTGTTGTTTTCGATTGTACCTTTCAGCCGAGATGGGGTTAAAAGCAGATTACTGTGTACTACTCCACCCAAGTCTGCGCCGCTTGCAAACTCGAACATCTTTGTCGACCACATTGCCATAGGCACATTGGGGAATATGCATTCCCCGTTGACTAATCCCGGTAGCGCAGGTTCTCGCTGGGACAAAACGATCGATTCCGCTAGCGCATACGGATCGCTGCTACCGATCTCGTAACTACGCCTCGCAGGTGAGAATACCGATGCAGTCGATACTACCCTTGCGTAGCGTGCTTCGTCCGAACCTTCGATAACCGTTAGCTGGTTGAGACGCAGCGCACTGCCCTTCATTGTATGTCCCAGAGCATAGGCTCCAATAGTGAAAGCCAACACTGTAGCAGGAGTTGTAATCCATGCCAGCTCCAAGCGCTTGAGGCTTCGCAATATCAAATAGCTTGCGGGCGAAAGCAATAGAATATAGGAGAGCAGAAATAAGCCTACAAATCCGGATGACGGAGCCTGAATGGCAGGTCGGGGTACCACCAAACTGAACACACTACCAGCAAACCAAGACTTGGATTGGTAGTTGTTGCCTTGAAAGTATGAAAATGGGGCTTGCATTGGGGATGCAATGGCGGATTCGGGCCGGGATAGTTCGATGATTGATTTCCAGAAGTTGGTTTGCCCATCCCAATATCGATATGGTGGTGCGAAAGGATCAAATGCGATGTAAATGACACGACCTGCGCCATACATTCGGTGTGCCACTATCGGTATGCCGGATTCCGCTGCCAGAGCGGTGCCGACTCTCGGCTTCAGCCTTGCCTTAACAACTGATACTGGTCCTAAATTAAACTGAAGCTTTCCAAGAGCCGACAAACAATGAAGCGTCGGCAAGTCTACAATGCCTTCTACTTCCACGGGCAGTAAATCAGAAAAGAACTCGTGCCGAAGGTTTTGGGGGTTAATTCCAGCAGGTATGACTAGGGTTCCTCCAGATGCCGTCCACATTGCTAACGCTTTCAGCGTGTCTGGGTCTATTGCTCCAGGATCGAGATCGGAGAGTACGACCAAATCAGCGCCGAAGTAGGCAGCAGGACGGTTTGGAAGCATCCACGGCTTTATTGATCCCACTTGTATGGTTGACTTCCGAATAGTAAACGGTGTTGGCTGGGGTTGCGAGGCTGTGACGCTTGCGCCGTTGAGAAAACTGAGACCTCCTTCACGGTTGCGGACGCATACCACTAGCGTGTCTGCGGCCGAACAGGGTCTCCTCAGTTGTATCTTCCGATCGATAGTAGCTCCGCCGGTAATTCGGAGCGATATTCTTACCGACTGTTCATACTCATTGAATCTGCTGTAGATGTGGTAAAGCTTTTTCGAATGGGAGGGAAGATTGACCTTCGCATCGCACTGAGAAAGCCTAACGACTGAAAAGTCAACGTGCTCTAGAGTTAGGATGCCTTGGATATCTCGGTCAGTCTTGTTTGTAAGTTCAACCGCAATGGGAGCCCAGTATTGACCCTTGAGTATCCCTCCAAATCCGGCAGTAGCCGCGATGGAGATTGCTTCCTTGGCACCGGCAGCGGGACCTAGAAGCGCGAAAAACGCGGCGAAGGAGTAAATAATAAGCCTTTTGTAAGTAGGGAGCACGGCAGATTTTTCGCCCCAAATTTCGTGGTTCGCGTTACCTTAGGTGCAACAAAAGTATACTACAGTATACTACACAATCGAGACGTATGTTCCAAACTACTGCTAAGACTCAAAAGTTGGTGGATCGTAAGTTGACAGCCAATTCTATTTCTGTCATATTTCATTCGCGACATTAACGTATGAGGTGTTCGGCCAATTGATGACCTTTTCCTTACTGGCTATTAATTTGCTGCTTTCGATCGATACCAGTGCCAACTTAAGCGGCGTATGTAGTCATCCCAGGCTGCTGACTAATGAATCCGGCGTGGCTCGTGCTCGCGAAAGGGCTTCAAAGTATGCTTGGGCGCGTGCCATAGTCAACCGTCTTTCAGAGAGCGCAGGCCGACTGGAGTCAATGGACCTGCCTACTTTTGATAAGGATTGGTGGGAACAGGCACGCACGAAGCGCTGGCAGGACATATACCCAGAGGTTAACTATCATACGATGTTTGCAGTCGCAGAGCCTGTCAGACTAGCTCACGATGCAGCTCTTGCTTATGCCGCTACCGGCGAGCCGCGCTATGCGGAACTCGTTCGAAAGGTACTACTACACTACACCGGGTACGAGTTCTTCGCGGTTCACCCCGATTGTGGGCTTAACTGGTCGGTGTGGTGTACTCAGGCTCTGCAGGCTTACGATCTGATTTGGGATGTGCTTTCTGGACCTGACCGTGCCAAGATAGATGATTTCTTCGCGCGAGCGCTTCGGGCAATAAAGCAGAACGATGAGTGGTGGCAGCGAGACTTGATGGGTGGGCTTTTCAACAACCACTTCGCCTGGCACAAACTCTTTATTGGGTCATATGGCCTGTTCTACGGCAAGGACGATCTAGTAGACTATGCGATCAATAGCGATCAGGGAGTTAAGGACCTCATCGAGAATGGCATTCGAGACAATGGTTTATGGTTTGAAAGCAGTCTGAACTATCATTTCACCGCGCTTCGACCCTTGGTGGAGCTGGCAGTGGAAATGAAAAACGCAGGCTGCAGGCTAGACTTGTGGCACCACAGATGGGCTAACGGTCGCAGTCTAAGCGATCTCGTTTTAGGCCCAATCTGTGTGCTCTATCCGGACAGGAGCATTCCTACTATTGGCGATACATATGGACACCGCATCAGGCTTATGGACCTTGATTGGTACTATGAAGCCTATTGCGCTTACAGGACCAGCGAGCTTGAGTGGCTTATGCGGCAGAGGATGAACGTACCCGTCGGAGCGCTATTCTGTGAGCTGCTTCCTGAATGGCTGGAGGAAGGGGACTCAGCGAAAACATCGCCCACCGTGGCTCCGGAGGCAAAAACCCGAGTTTTTCCAGAACATGGCTATGTCGCACTTCGGTCGCAGGAGGGAAGAGACTACTGGAACGGGCACGGCTTTTGTTGCTTTTTGAGCTACGATTCTGACGGGGTCCATTCGCACCGAGACAAATTTAACCTTACCGCGTTTGCGCGAGGTGTTCATATCGCGGTGGACGCGGAGGCAATTACAACTGCAGGTCACGCATTCTCGTCCAAAATCCAAGGAGAGCTGAACAGGAGCACATTGTGCCACAACACTTTGATGGTTGATGGTTTGGATCATCGACCTATAGCTAAAAAACTCGAACTCGTTCAATTTGTGGATGGTTCAGATATAAAGCTTGCTACAATTGCCGATACACAGGGTCTAATTTATCCCGGTATTCGGATAATGCGTACTGTGGCGGTAACGCGCGATTTTTTGTTGGATGTGTTTCAGGTGGCTTCCGATAGCGAGCACGTTTATGATTATCTCTTTCATACATACTCAGACAATGGAAGCTTCGTGGGCGATGAGAAGTTTGTGCCGACCGAGTTAGGTAGTCAAGGTTCTTGGAAATGGCTTCGGGACGCCAGAAGCGCGCGGCTGTCGGAGGACTGGTCTGTGCTCGCTAAGCAGGGAGACGTCACGATACAGTTCACGATGATAGGACATCCGCAAACTGAAGCAATACTGTGCGCGTTTCCGCGAGACGATCGCTTTTCAGCCCCTTCAATTCCTATGCTAATAGCGCGCAGGAAGGCAAGATCCACAGTATTCGTTGCCCTCGTTCAGGCGGAGCGAGGAGCAATTCAGCATCCCCGGATCTCGCTCGAGGCCGCAAAGCACGCACTTTTGAGGATTATTGTTAGGTTTGGTGATGATAAGTGGGAGTTTGCTACCCCAAAACTGGAATAAAGAATAGTGACGATACAAAAAATCGCTTGATTTGGTTGGGTGCGCTGCTTTGTTGTGACGTGTGCAACCCTGGAACATTTCGAACGTCTAACTAATCAAAACTATATGGTGGAGGCGTGAAATGGGAGAAGGTAGCATTTGTGTGAATTATTGTTAGGCGCAAAAGCACTTATCCAATTTGTTGCACCTCGCACAAGACTACCTTCCCCCCGTGAAGAGAACTTCTCGGAGCGCCTCAATTGCGAAGAGAGGGGGGCGTAACTTGCTGTCTTTTCGCGAACGGATTGCCCCGTCAAGTGTAGTCTTGCTTGCGGTATTGTTTTTGTTGAGTGGAAACCACTCGAGTGCGCAAGCAGCTGAGCCCTCGATTAGTACTTCTCAGCTTAGCAATGGAAGCTATGCGTATCCCCAGCCGACTGGTTCCGATAACCCGACTCCCATAGCATGTATGAAGAACCTGCCTGATGGCGCGTCAGTCTGCGTTAACAGAAAGTCGGTGACTCGGGTTGCGAATGACTACCTCTACATAGAGGAGGCTGATAGAACTAGCGGGATCAAGGTGATATTTTCGACCCACTATCCGCCCGTTGAGTTACAGCCTGGTAACTTAGTGAGCTTCAGGGGCATGATGGGGACGCTCAACGGGGAGCGCGTGATATACGCAAGTTCCGAATTCGACTGCGACCTATACGCAAATTCCCGGATTCCACCTGTGGGTGTAACCACGGCTTCGATTCTCGGTTGGCCTGTGGATCCCAAACAACCGGAAGGTCCTCGAGTATCTGGTTTGGTGCCAGTAGGAATTGCGGTTCGGATTGCCGGCGTGGTTACCTCTAATGTGTGGGCAGACGATGATGGATACTTCATATATGTTGACGACGGTTGGCGCAAGAAGGACGGTTCAGATGTCGGAGCACCGGGCGTGCGCGTATATACAACTGCGCTCCCGCAGGTAGGAGACTTCCTTGTAGTGTCAGGAGTGCTGGGTTATAAGACGTTTGATCCAGATCCGGGAATGCCCGGCGACGAGTTTCCAATACCCGTGCTGAGATGCAATTACGAAGACGAGCCATACTATCCCAGCTTTCAGCCGGAGCCAAGACAGCTAGGTGAGATCAGGGGTTTTGTTAGACTGGTGGGCGAACAGCCGCCGGGAAAGGACGTTCGCATATACTCGCGAAACGGTAGTGTTATTGTGAGGGGGGTTACGGACTCATACAAACCGTTTGTACTGCGGGGGATCCCGCCGATTGACCCACAGCACGAGCCACCGTTGACCGGGGCACCGGTAAGCGCTTCCGCGCCTGGATATGTTTCCAATACGCTTATAGCCGGCGCTGGAGACAACAATGTTGTCTTCGAGCTGATGCCCTCAGAAACATTTCTCGAGATCAAGGCCAGTACCGATACGATTGCCATCTGTAGTTCGGAAAAGGCTATTATTTCCGCTATGCTTCGTGACTGCGAGGGCAAGGGCTTACCGGGAAGACAGGTCAAGCTCACTACTACCAAAGGGGTATTCGTTGAGGCTCCTGAGCATCCAAGTTGGATTGTTAAAACTACGGACGCGTTCGGTTTTGTATCGACCATTCTCAAAGCCGGATCAGATAATTCCGGAGTAGCCGTTGTGACTGCGACTGACGAGCCGAATAGGCAGTGTTCGGCTGAAGTGAGGATTGTGCTGCGGGGACCTGTTGTAGCTGTCTCGGCTACGCCCAAGTATTTGACGTCGAGTGGAAATGTTGCCATAACGGCGCAAGTCACGGAAGGCGCTGAAGCTGTACCTTTTGCGCCTGTAGTTTTCAGAACTGATCATGGAAGTTTCCAGCAATCGGGTACCAAGGAGTACTCGACCCAGGCAGACCAGTATGGGATTGCGCGTGCAAACTTGGTCGTAAATGCTCCTGGCACGGCACGAGTGCTCGCTGTGTACACGAATGAATGCGGACACGAAACCCTAGGTTGGGCGGTTGTGGCTTACAAGACGCCGCCTTGGTTTGCGCAAGGAGTACAGTATTCTCACCCGTTGGTAGTTGATCTTGATGGTGATGGTCCTAAGGAAGTCGTCTTGGTGACAGCTGCTGGATATCTAACAGTCCTGCGGGCAAATGGTACAATCTACTGGAACCTGATTACACATTTGCCGGGCAACAATACAATCTCCTGTGCAGTGTTAAACAACGAGCGTTCTGGCAGGCCCGTGCTCTTTGTGCCCGCGGAAAGCCAACAGCGCCTATATGCGTTCTGTTACGACGGTACACCTCTTGCAGGTTGGCCGGTTGGTACGAACTATCGGTTTATCAGAGCGGCGGCGGCAATAGGAGACATTAACTTGGATGGCACCCCGGAGATAGTTGCTGGAGACGAATCTTGCTATGTTTTCTCGTGGAATCCGACCGGTGACTGGCGTAAGTCGGGTAACTGGGAGAGTTCTTTCTTATGGCGAAATCTGACCCATAGTTCGAGCACGACAATCTTCAACACAACCTGTGCGCTTGGCGATTTGAAGAACGATCCTATGCCGCCGGTGTATCTGGATGTTGTGGTCGGTTCTAATCACACTGAGGCTGTTTTTGGTTTCCCGGGCAATCTCTGGGGAGATTTCGTGAATAATCCGGTGTATTTGGACGGGTTCCCGAAGAGCGCAGGAGCACGCGTACAGACCTCTCCTGCGATAGGGGATATTGATGGTGACGGCAAGAACGACCTTGCAGTAGGAAGCGATGATGGCAAGGTTTACATACTTTCCTCCAAACTGGGGACCTGGCGAGGGTATTCGACCGGTGGAGTGGTAAGATCCTCACCAGCTCTAGCGGATCTTGACGGAGATGGCAATCTTGACGCAGTAGTTGTGGGTTCTGATTCCGGTCGGGTTTTTGCAATGAACTACCTGGGACAAGCACCTCCGGGGTGGGATGGCGGCATAAAACTGAACCCCAGCGGGGATTATCCTGTGGAATCTTCGCCTATTGTTGCCGACGTTACCGGAGATGGGAAGCCTGAGATCATCGTAGGGTGCAACGACGGGAACTTGTATGCCATTTATGCGGACGGTGTTTTGCACAGGGAGGGCGGTATAGCTACAGGCCCCTTTGCTTGGATAAAATGTTGCGTTCCGCCCAACGAAGCCACGGCGCAGATCCTTACGGCTCCGGTAGCCGATGATGTGGACAACGATGGCAAGGTAGAGGTAGTTGCTGCTAGCGACAAGGGCGTTTATATGTTCCACTTCGAGGCTCCATGGGACCCGCAAAACTTCGCGCAGCATCCTTGGCCCACATTTCATGCAAACAATGAGAGAAATGGTTGCGCCACACCGACTCCTCCACCTGTCAAAGCTTCCATAGTTGGGATTGTAAGTCGGGGAGGTCAGCCGGTTCCGGATGCGAAGGTCTATATTTGGGAACAAGACGGCTCGCCGGTCATAATTCCGCATTCGGATCCTCCAGTTTCTCGGGGTTATGTGCTGACTGTGGGCACAACAAACCCCAATGAGCGTGGCAAGGGCGCATACTGCATCAACCAGCTGGAACCCAACAGGGTATATAAGATCAAGGTGGAAGTGCCCGGCGCGTCACAACCTGTATGGGTTGAGAACATTCAGGTTAGCACAGGCCAGGTTGTGGTGGATGTAAACGTGCCGTAAGTACGTGCGTGCTGCCTCGAGACTCCGCTGATTTTCATCGTGATTAACCTATTTATTGAGAAGGAAATCCATTCGTGGGCGTCGAATAACCAATGATGATGAAAAACCCTGTTAGTTTTGCCAGGGTCACGAGGAGAGAGAAAGGGAGGTGAAAGAGCGTGGAAGCCTACTGCGTCAAGTGTAAAGCGAAGAAGCAGATGAACAACCCTAAGGCTGTAACCATGAAGAATGGGAAGCCGGCAACCCAGGGGACCTGCCCGACTTGCGGGACCAAGATGTTCCGCATCGGCAAGGCCTAGGGATGCTTTGAGTGAGAACATTTTTGAGGGTGGGTGGCGGAACTTAATGTTCCGCCATTTTTTATATGGGTAGAGCCGGGCGCAAGTCGGACCGATAATATAAACTGTGTTCGGGGCTGAGAGTGTTCCCACACAGGAGTTTGATAAGATGATGCAGCACGCACGGCGAATCAACTTGAGCTATCAAAAGGGTCTTGAATTCTACGATCAAGGGCTATATGTTGATGCATTAGAGGCATTCGAGCAAGCCTTTTCGCAGACCTCACCTAACACACCCGAGTCCAGACTTGTGGCATTTCACATCGGTGAGACGCATGCCAGACTGGCAGAAGAATGTTTGAGTCGTGGTCGGCTGGACCGGGCTGAACTTCATCTCAGAGAGGCAATTGAACGCAATCCCAAATATCCGGATCTACATTACCAGTTGGCAGAAGTTTTGGCGAAGAAGGGTGAAGTTCGGAGAGCCATTGCTGAGCTTGAGAATGCGATTAGTATAAATCCGCAGTACGCGCGGGCGTGGCTGCTGCGTGGAATTCTGACCTACGATTTGGGACGGTATGAAGAAGGACTGGACTATGTCAGCCGTGCTGTGGACCTGGAGCCTAGATACGAAGTTCCACTCTACGACCAGGCTATAGACGCTCACAAGAAACAAGAGTATGAGCAAGCAGCCACACTGTTGCGCGAGATAGCAGCACTGGACATAGATGACATCGCTTTCCGTTTCGCCTTGGGCAAGAATCTCTATCGTTCTGGGGACTACAACGGAGCCATACTTGCTTTTGAACAAATTCTTCAGGTACAGAGCAATTACCCAGACGTGAGGAACTGGCTGGGGCTTGCGCTTATGGCTTGCTCAAGGTATGCAGAAGCTCTTGAGCATTTTAAGAAAGCACTGGAAATCAACCCGCACTACGTTGCCGCTCTTATCAACGCCGGGGTAGCCTCACAAAGAATGGGCTTCGTGGACGACGCTGCCTCATACTACACTCGCGCCTTGGAAGTTTCTCCGGACAACCCGGAGGCAAGAGAACGATTAGAATCTCTGAGGGACCTGCAGTCGTAGGCGCATATTGATTCTGGGACTTTGTGACATTGCGGTTGGTTAGCGAGGCAGGCTACAGCCGAGCCTTTTTTGGAGTCCAGCCGGCTTCGGGAGGAGGAGGCTGGTAAAGAACCTCGCTGGGACGCCTGAGCTGAGTAACTCTAGCTGTTGCTGGCAATTGCATTTGTAGCGCGTTGGTAAGTCCGAACGCAAGATAACCCGCCAAACTAGCGTGAGCCGCTCCCTTTACCGCAGCTCCTGTGTCCTTGTCGACAATCTCGCAGGCTATGCCGTCATCCAATTCAGCTTTTTTCAGGAAGTCAAGGGCTTTATCCTTGTTACCTGACAGTAGCTCGTTGATTACGCTAACTAGTGAATAACCAGCGCCATCGCACGAGCAAGGGAAAACAAGTTCTTCGCCGCAAGTGGTGGAGTTGTATTCGGATCGGATCCACTGAACTGTGTGAAGATAGGCTGGATCATCCGCTGAACAGAACCCATAATGAGGTAATAACAGTAAGCTACCGTCAGGATCGTCACCTAATTCGTAGTTGCCTTCCAAGTCAACGGACAGCGCGAACATCTTCCCATACGGTCCATCAACCAAAAAGTGGTTCAAGATCGCTAGGCGAATGCGGTCGGCTAGCTCATCCGCTTCTAGGGATCTGTCAATATCTCTGATCCGGTCATAAAGCCATGCCAAATCTTTTAGCGCTTTCCAAACCATCACATTTGAATAACACACATAAGGCAGGTTTGAAAGCTGGCCAGAGGGCAAAAGCAGAGTCTCGAACAGACCGGCTTGGGGATGTCGTAACGCCGCCAAGTTCTGCTGGATCGTGTTTATTCCGTGTTGGACGCGTCGGTCGAACAGAACGGAAATGTCGCCGGTGACTTGAACATAGTATCTAAGTGCCTGTATTGGTGCGCACAGTTGATCAAGCTGAATTCCTGGCTCCAAGACTATACCGTTTATGTATCTGGAACGTACGCCAACATTGGGCAGCTGAGTAGTGAATCCGTGGATGAGGATGCGGCGCGCTTGGCTCCAGTTGACTTGTAATATGGCAGGTAGTGACCAGAGGAGAGCATCTCGGTCTCTATATGAAGCGCAGGCGTCGCTTTTGGCGCTTCGGGCGGTCACCACAGCGAGCTCTTCGGTGTCCAGTGAGGTGGCTTGGCAGTAGAAATAGTTGTAGAATGAATTTAAGTTTACGAGCAGTTTTAGCTCTTGATCTTCGCAATCGATAGTGCGATCGTCCAGCCAACCTTTGAGACTAGTGAACAAACGGTTCCAGCCCTGAGATTTCATTTCTTGGGCGGACGCAATCGCGGACACTTCTTCAAGGCCTACTCCGACATAAACAGCCAGCTCCTGCGATTTGCCAGGTTGTATTGCTAATTCATCCCAAACCTGGTAGTACAACGGCTCGCCTGGTCGTGCTTCGCAGTCTTGTGTAGGAGTCGTAGATTGACATTCTTGATTCTCGCACCACACTTCGCATTTCAGGGACGGGTAGGTGACAAATGCGGCAGCGAAAAGTGGCACGTGCCCACGGTATTCGAGTACCGGGACGCCTGGTTGGTATTGGCTTATACTGGCGTGTTTGAGTCCCGCCATCAGTTTTGAGAGGTTCGCAGCGTGATAGGTCCTTTGCCAACAGCCGCGCCAGCCGAGCTTCGCTGAAACGCGGGAGGCGGAATTGTTTGTCACTGTCATTGCGTAGACGAATCCGCGGCGGTCCGGTGGAGCAATGAGTGTCATTTCGATGGTTATGCCCTGCGAAGAGACATTGAACCGAGGGATCCAATAGGAGACTAAACTGTATTCAACCTTACCGCGTTCGACAATATCTTCGCCTTCTACTTCTACGATTGGTGCGAGAAATGGAAGCTTGTCGGA